>Ga0126339_10001869_pt1 | contig 14729 bp, 10 predicted proteins | sample OrbTmetagenome_2_FD_92532 | JGI IMG/M metagenome (GOLD analysis project Ga0126339, IMG submission 92532) | Coral microbial communities from Petempiche,Puerto Morelos, Mexico - Orbicella T R C metagenome | ecosystem: Host-associated > Invertebrates > Cnidaria > Coral | place: Petempiche,Puerto... | reverse complement strand
TGATAAGAAACTTTTAATGCCGAGTTGGCACTCGCACACTACCAAAGTATATCCGTTGCACGAGGTTCTGCTCGTCACGTGAGTGCCTGATCACATGATGTGGTCACGCTTGTCACGTCACAGGATTTTCCTAGCATTCTACTGTACTGAAGAGATAAGAACGTGTGTAACAAAAAAATCTGACTCATTCTGCATTCTGGAGTGAATGCTCCATTGTGTTCCAGAATGGTAGGGGAAAGTCAACGCAAAATGGAGCACTGAAAGAAAGCTTTCAGCATAGCGTTAGCTTAGCTTACTTCTGCCCAGTACTGTATTGTCTTTTTGCCATCATTATATGATAACATGTACATCAATTACATCACGATGCTCAACTCAGTAGTGAGTCTCCCTTTATCTTTGAAGATCAATGTGGAAATGTCACTGTGTCTGTGGAACAACCAATCCATGTGCTTTTCCCTGATGAAGAGAAAGTATCTCAACGGGACGAAGAAGGTGATTTACAAACAGAAACAGTGGAGGGAAAACTGAAAACTAGAACTGATGAGGGTTCTTCATTTTCAAAGGATCAAGGTACTTGTAGATTATTTTGGCAAACCAGCTGAAACAGAGTCTTCCACAAGCTACAGTACTAGAGCTTCTCTCACGTGAATTTTTTTTGTCATTCATTTCTTGGAAAAGAGACATACTATAAAGTTCCGAAAGTCACAACCCTTTGAGTAGCGATCCTCTGAAAGTGGAAGTTAAGTTATACATTTCATAGCAAATAATGCAAGCAGCAAATTTCCAAAAAGTAATGACCCTGTGAAATTTAAGTAGCGGCCTCAAATACAATTTGACTTGTCATGACACACGACAGAAACAACAGATAAAACAACCTGAGCCAAAATGATATATTTGGTTTAGATGACCTTTGACCCTTGTCATTATAAAGGCATTATATCTGAATCTAAATGTTCACAGAATAAGAAACTCTCTAAGCAATATATATTTGCACAGAGACACGGTCAGCAGGTACTTATCATACATGTAGTGACGTTTACATATTAAGTCATTAATGTCTAGGTCCCTCATAAGGGAGGCTTTAAAGCATTCCGTAGAGGTAGCATTCTGAATATACTGGGGTAGATAGTTCCACTATGGGTTGGTACTTGGGAAGAAGGACAAGTTAACAATGGAAACGGAGCGAGTTGCCTGTGACACCAACAGGATGTTAACGTTAAAACCTGGTTACCAAACTTCCGTCACACCTTATTTAACTGATAATCATAGTAACTCAGCAGTGAGTCTCTCTTTATGTTTATACAGATCAATTTGGAACTGAAGGTGTACCGATAGAAGTAGCTGTGGATAATCTAACCCATTCACTTGAAAAAGTGGTTTTTGAAGGAAACGATAATATCAGTTCTGATTCAGGTATTTGGATATGTGTTAATGAATTATACATGTGATACTGTGAACTGTTTTAGCTTTAGTGCTATTTTTTTCAAACTCATCAATCGTGTAAGTGTGTTGGAAAACATACTTCATAAACTACATGTACCTGTATTTACAGACTTCTTCAGTACTGTTTAGTTTTTGTGTGTAAACAGAAATCCTGAGAGTTGGTTTGAAGAAAAGACAAAACAAATAATGCCATGTTTTGTGCAGGCTGATACCCCCTGTAAATACAAGCTAATGCTCGAACTAATACATACATTGTATGACGGTTACTGGTATATTTAAATGTAATGCTCGTGCTAGTTGTAAGATGAAAAAATGGTTATACTGCGAATACTTAACACGTAATGAATTCATAATGCAGAGGTATGTAAAGAACACTCACGTTTTGTCAGGGATTTTGTGAGTAGACTTGTCGTTTACAAGTAAGTTTAACTTTAAGAGCCGGTTGATTAAACGTTGGCAGTTGAACTGTTGGAGTGAAAGTTGTCGTCCGCGCTCGTTACAGTATTCCATGAAGGAATTTTTTCAATATACTGTAGCCTTTAAAATCAAGGATAACTTTTGTTACTGTTGTTACTTCCGATATATTATCTCTATTTTCACGTTATTGAAATAGTTCATTTTACTACCAGTTTTCCTCCAAACTATTCGTAAATTATGCTTAAAAATCACTCATCGTACTTTCATAATGCTCACTTTTGCAAGAAGTCAAATAAGGGGTGTGATACTGCAAATGTTTCCAGCATATATTGTATCCGTCTTGGTCAAAGACGACAGCCAGGGCTTGAAACATACGTATATACTTCTAGATGCAGAATCTGATGCACTAAACATTAGGCCACTTCATGAAAGGTCGGCATTTGCGTACTTGTAGTCTTATGCTTAGTTTTATTCCATTCAGTTGGAGTGATGTTTTTAAATGTCAGTATCTGGGAGTTGAATTGCTACAAGTGAGAAGGTAGAAAAGTCGTTGTAAATTTTAAGTGGGAAATTTATGGCAGAATACTATTTACTTTCTTAATTTAGCCTCTAATAATAATTATTTATTTAGCTCTTAGTCCCTGTGGGACATCACACAACAGCAATCTCTCAATTTAGCCCTATTTTGTGCAGCATGTTGTTCCTTGTCCTCTATGAGACAGAGTTTTAATTCGACGAGCTCGACACTGTTTACACATGTCAAGTGAACTTGTACATGTAGTGTCAATATGTTTTGCTTTTTAAATACATAACAACATCAATAACTGAGTCCCGCAGGGTTGTCAGTCGGTTTTTGAGTAGCAGGCTCATTCCAAAAAGTAGACGGCTAAGGTTCACGTGAAAAACTTGCCACAGAGTGGCTGGGTACGATGCGCACTGCGCATCGTTCGGAGAGAGTATAGGGGTTCGCCCCTTCCCATTGGGAAAATGTGCGAAGAACGATTTCCTGAGATTCATGTGGGGCTTTTTTCAGCAAACATTGTGTACATTTGTAGATGGTTTTCGCACTCTTAATTAATCATTGTCAAATTCAGTGTTCATATAAATGACACACACACACACAAAAAAAAGGTTGGGAAGAATTGACACTCAAGCAAATCGCTCTAAAAAGCAAACAACTAATAAGTGAAAATATTTTATTCACGTTTTCCTCCCTTTCTATTGCTTTTTTTTATTTATCTCACTTTATTCTTTACTTCGTTTTAATTAATACAATGTAAATCACACTTAAATCACACCGTTACCCTGTACATTGCATAACTATACGGTATTCGGTATTTGTATTTGTGTTTTATATACTTTATCTTTTGTATTTTGTGCAATAAAGCAAGAATTGAATTAAAAAGGAAGCAATGAAAAGGAACCAAAACGTTCTTTTTCTTCTTGGACTTGTTTCTTAAAATTTATTATTATCAAATTGTCCTTTTAAAAACTTACTAACCCAGTCGGGCGACGTTTTGTCCACAGGCTTTTGTACATTATGTTAGCATTTTTTCGAGCATTTTAGCGAGGCAAAAGCATTAAGCATTATTCGAGCATTTCAGTGGCATTTTCCTGGAAAATTGATTTTTTTTTCTACGTGCATAAAATAGAAATAAAAATTATTTTTACGAGAAAATGAAGGCTTAATTTGAAATTGAAAAAAGTCGAATGCTAATACAGCCGAGTGGAGACTGAGGAGAGGTTAGCGGTGGTCAAATGAAATGAAAAGATCATTCAGAGAATTATCCTTGGGTATCTATTATATACGTTGAGTTATACTACGTATACGTTTTTTTAAGCACCCTGATATGTTAAGTGTAATAACACGTTAAAATTATTTAAATTTAAGAAACCCTATGTATGAGCATTGACCGAGCATTGTGCTGACTTTTTGGGGGAAGACCGAGCATGTTAGTGGGAAAAATGGAGCATTAAGGTGAAGCATTTTAGTGGGAAAATAACAGCACAATGTACAACAGCCTATTTGTCTAGCGGATAAATTTGGCAATCATACACACAGAATTCCACGGCATTGAAATTTTTGACGTTCTGCATTTGAATGCATTTCTTGTCTTTATCTTCAATGAAATGTACTTTGAAAAAAGTGCACTTCAAGTTTCTTTCATATTTTAATCTTAAGTTCGGAACTTTCTTGGGCATTTTGAGCGAACGTATTTGTCACACTCGTTATCTGATGAGCATCTCGTCGGAACTTCGCTTCTAAATTAAATATTCTGTGTTAATCCCGATGTTTGCATATTGAATCAAGCTAAGCCGTTTTGTGTGTTTATAAATTTAGAAAATTACTACATCGCTTCAGAAAATACAACGGAGCGTATTTATTTCGATTAAAGTAAAGGAAAGCGTAGACTGAAGTTATTCTGCAGTTTTGTGGAGGATAGCAATCAGTTTCACACCGCCGACGGCCATGACGTCAATAATTGTTTAAATAAATCTACATGTACTTCTCTATTTAATTACCAGTTAACTGAAGAAAAAAATAACCCACTGCAGTCCTACTTATTGAAATGCCTTTGTACACAATGAAAACTCGCCTCTCAACTGACTATTTTAAGATACTTTATTCTGTGTTTTGTTCGCTTCAAAAATGATGCCCCGATGTTTTACGGTAGAACATTTTATGGCTCTTTAAATCAGTTTTGATTTGTGTCACGCCCTTTGTTAGCAAGTATTCTTTTATTGCCTATAGGTTGATAATATATAGATTTAGCCAAGCCTAAAAGCGTAGCTCCTGATTCCAAAAATTAACCATAAAGGAAAAAAAGGATTTGTTTTCTAGGATCAGAAACTCAAAATATGATCAATTATGAGTTCAGCGCGTGGTTTTGCTACTCTTTCGAGTTAGATTTTAACAAACTATACCCTCTATAAGCGTAACTTAAAGATTGTAAAAATTACGTACACAGTACATCAGGGACATACCAAGGGACAATTGTACAAGGAATATATCAGAAGGAAAGTCCACAATGCGCCAGAGGTTAACTTGCACCAAAATTTTGCCTTTGCACGTGCTCCCTCTTTCTTTCCCAGAGTAATAACCTGACTTGAGCATGCGATTGAAAAACCAGTACCTGGTCAGCTGTCAACTTTAAAGAAAACGTGACCTGAACGAGTTCTAAACCTGAGCATGTGATATGGTCACATGATACTGGTCAGTGGATACCTTGTTTTGACAGCTGTCAATAAATCATAACACAGATGAGCAATATCAAAGATGCACCTATGCTAATGGTGCTATCTTAATTTTCAAGGTATTGGGCTTGGCGCACTGATAGTCCGTGACAACCAAAAGTTTTAGATCAACATAATTTTTAGATCGACATAATTTTCGAAGGCATGAGGCTCCACTCGTGCACAGGAGCTACCCTATAATGAGAGTCATTCCCTACTACTCAGGAACTGTTACTAGATTACCTTATGGTATTGGGCTTGGCACACGGATAGTCACGTGACAACAAAAATTTTTAGATCGATGGGCTACATATTTTTTGAAGGCATGGGGCTCCACTTGTGCACAGGAGCTCCATGAGATTCATTCCCTACTACTCAGGAACTGTTACTGGATTACCTTTAATAATTATTTTTTTTTAATTAAATAATGCCAAAAATTTTTGGCGTTGGGGAGAGGGGGGTTGGGCAGAGCAACAAAGTTTCAGAACCAAATCTATTTTAAAGAATTTCTCTAGTTTTAAACCAGTCATCGAACCAGTCATTATCTCATTCCAAAAGGAGCCATATTCCATGGCAAAGACCGTAAGTCTGATACCAGCGCTACTTTTTTTTGTCGTTCTTAGCTTAAATCCGCCATTAAAATGCGTGGGGGTACACGCAAATTTTGTGCAGTTCGCGTGGCTTCCATGCGAGTCACCATGGAAACTCTTCCAGCACCGAATGTCGAGAGTCGCATTGTAAACGATATTTTCTGTGCTAGATTGTTGTGGTTAGCAAAACATTTGACTAAACTGGCGTTGTATTATTTCTGGAACCAGTTTTTGAGATGAGATTCGCTGTCATTGATGACTTCTTTGCATTTAAATAAGTCTCCGATCACGGCTGTAATACACTGAGAAAGGAATCGAAGCAACTCGACTTTCCTGAGGCGCGCTAAAATGTGTCGAGCTAACACCACAATAACAACAAAACATATGTCACACTTTCACTCATCTCGCGTTAACGTAGCCACGCCGAGGGTAAGCGGTGAGCGCAAGCTGAAAATCACCATGCTGGAAGTCTTGATTATGTTAAACATAAATATAAACAAGACGTATATTTTATTGTTATTGTAGTGCTGGCTCGGGATATTTTAGCATGCTTCGGAAAATCGCTGGAAAGCAATCGCGCGTTTTATGAATTCATGATGTACAGAAATGTACAATAGCATGGTGATTCGAAACAAAAGAAAATTATAGTGAAAACAACAAACAACATGAGTGAAAATCAGTGCAATATTTTGCTGAGTTGACACGGAAAGTTAGCAGGCTTAAAATGTTTCAATCTATCTGAAACTCCGGTATTACGTTGAATATGGATTAATCTCATAGAGGGCCAAGTCTAAAAAAATTCATTGAGCGGTTTTTAATTCCCACCCAATTGAAGAAGTTTAGGGGCAGTTTTTGATAAAAAGCAAAATAACAGCCTATACCAGTTGATATTCAAGCCAGTGTTCCTGAAAGTCAAACGGAGCGATTTCTCCGAGATTTTCACTCGAGGTAATTAGATGTTATAAGATTCATTTGAGACCAGAATACCATTTAGTCAAGTCTTGTCAAGTCTTAGTCAAGGTTTGACGCCTTGAAACTTCACTTCATCAAGGTTAAGCAATGCGCGAGACAGTCGTTTTACAAATCCCTAATCCAACCTATTGTTGACTATGCATGTGTTATCTGGGGCACGACATCGCAGTACAACCAAGATCGGATCCTTAGATTACAGAAATACGCGGCAAGAGTCATTCTTAATAGCAAGTGTCCCCAGGATGTCCCATCGTCTGAGCTGTTCTACAAATTAAACTGGATGACTATAAATCAACGCATAGATTACTTTACGTACATATTGATGTACAAAACTATTAATAAATCTAGCCCTAATTATCTATATAATAGGTTTGAGTATGTTAAAGACAAACACCAAATCAACACAAGATCAGCCGCAAATGGAAACCTGTTCATACCTAAGCTATCTTCTAAGACAGGATAAAGATCTTTCCAGTACAGAGGAGTACATGCTTAGAACGGTTTTATCTTAAGACGCTAGCGACTATACCCTAGAAAAGTTTAAAAAATATCTAGCTGGAACTATTTGTAATTAACATATTCTTGTATATATTTATTATATTTTTTAATTTTTTATCCTTGTAATTTTAAATTTCTAAGCTTCAGTTTGTAATTCCGCATAATGATTGTAGTAATGTAGATAGAGGACCACCCTAATTAACTTAGCGTTAGCTTGGTGATATCCTCTGTAAATATTGTTATTATTATTATTGTTATTGTTATTGTTATTGTTATTGTTATTGTTATTGTTGTTGTTGTTGTTGTTATTGTTATTGTTATTGTTATTGTTATTATTGTTATTGTTATTATTGTTATTGTTATTATTATTATTATTACTAAAGGAAATCATGACTGTGACAGTGTTTGGATATCTGATCTTAATTAGCATAGATTTTTACGATTTTATTACTCCGTTTTCTCCTTTGTTGTAGATTCGATTGAAAAGATATATCCAACACTCAAGACAGTGTTTGACCACATTTCCAAACACCTTAAACTTCGTCAAAAATACTCCGTTGCGCGTCGTATTTTCAACTCTCTTCTCGGTGTTTGGAAATGTGGTCAAACACAGTCTTTCGTGTTTGATATATTACATACAATACTGTTTTTAACCAAGATTCCCTTCAAAAGCTTCCAACACGTGGACACGACTTTGTCTACTATGTCATAGCCTGGAACTTCCCAGTTATTTTGAAGCAGACATCCTAGGCCAGCATGTGATTATCGTCTGTGCTTCCACTGGTTAAAAACACGATGTATTGTGACAGTACATTTTTAACATCCTAAATTTCAAGATAATGTATCGGCGTGAACAGGAAACTACACAATGCTCAGTTGACAAATACACACCATTGGCTCCCATAAAGAACCTCTTGCTGAGTGTATAAAAAAATATTTTAAAAAGAAAAAGAAAAGCTCCTTGTCAAGTATTATTAGTTACTTATTATTACTTGTTTTGAGTGTTTTAGACTTGTAGGATCTGTTAAACAATTGTTATCAAACAAATCAATACTGGACTATGTTATTGTAAGTGCAGAAAAACACATTTCAGTGAGTTTTTGCAGGTCATAAATTAGCGTAATATATAGAGTGCCTTTTAGGAATTGAAGAACTGCAAATTTGACAGATTGGTGCGTCACTTTTAAGACCTCAATTTCCGCGTTTTACATGGTTGAGTATTCTTTATATAGGGCCATTTCTTTCGCAGATTTTGTGCTCAGAAACAGAAACTGTTTCTGTCAGCGGCCACAGTAGACCCCATTATGATGTTTTTGCCAACTCCATGCAAGCAAGATTTCTTGAGGATTCTACTGTACAGAAGATATAAGAATGTGTTTAACAAAAAAATCTGACTCGTTCTCTGCATTCTGGAATGAACGTTCCATTGTGTTCCAGAATGGGAGGGGAAAGCCAACGCGAAATGGAGCACTGAAAGGAAGCTTTCAGCTTCACATTATCTTAGTTTACTTCTGCCCAGTACGGTATTGTCTTTTTGCCATCATTATATGATAACATGTACATCAATTACGTCACGATGCTCAACTCAGTAGTGAGTCTCCCTTTATCTTTGAAGGTCAATGTGGAAATGTCACTGTGCCTGTGGAACAACCAATCCATGTGTATTTTAGTGATGATGAGAAAGTATCTCAACGGGATGAAGAAGATGATTTACAAACACAAACAGTCGAGGAAAAACTGAAAACTGGAACTGATGAAGGTTCTTCAGTATCAAAGGATGAAGGTACAGGTAGATCATTGTGGCAAATGCGCTGAAACAGATTCTTCGACAAGCTCTAGTAATCAGAGCTTCTCTCAGTTGAAATTCCTTTTTCCCCATTTTTTTGGAAAAGAGACATACTGTAAAGTTCCAAAACGGTCACAATCCTGTGAGTAGCGATCCTCTTTAAGTGGAAATAAGGCTTTACCTTTCATAGCAAATATTGCAAGCAGCAAATTTCCAAAAAGTAATGACCCTATGAAATTAAAGTAGCGGCCTTAAATACAGTTACTTTGACTTGTCGTGAGAAACAATGGAAACAACAGATAAAACAGCCTGGGCCAAAATGATATATTTGGTTTAGATGACCTTTGACCCTTATTACAAAGGCAATGTATTTAAATCCAATGTTTATTGAATAAGAAACTCTCTAAGCAATATATATTTACACAGAGACATGGTCAGCAGTTACTTATTCATGTAGCAGTGACGCTTACATATTAAGTCATTAATGTCTAGGTCCCTCATAAGGGAGGCTTTGAAGCATTCAGTAGAGGTAGCATTCTGAATATGCTGGGGTAGATAGTTCCACTCTGGGTTGGTATGGGGGAAGAACAACAACTTAACACTGGAAACGGAGCCAGTTGCCTGTGACACCAACAGGATTTTAACGTTAAAACCTGGTTACCAGACTTCTGTCACGCCTTATTTAACTGATAATCGTAGTAACTCAGCAGTGAATCTCTCTGTATTTTTATATAAATCAATTTGGAACTGAAGGTGTACCAATAGAAGTAGCTCTGGATAATCTAACCCATTCACTTGAAAAAATGGTTTTTGAAGGAAGGGATAATATCAGTTCTGATTCAGGTATTTGGAGATGTGTCAATGAATTATACATGTGATACTGTGAACTGTTTTAGCTTTAGTGCTTTTTTTTCAAACTCATCAGTCGTGTAAGTGTGTCGGAAAACATACTTCATAAACTACATGTACCTGTATTTACAAACTTTTTGAGTACTGTTTATTGTTTGTGTGTAAACGGAAATCCTGAGAGTTGGTTTGAGGAAAAGATAAAACAAATAATACCATGTTTTGTCCAGGCTGACACCCCCTGTAAATAGGTCCTACACTGAACATATTGTAACAAAACATGCAATGATTGCACAAGCTAATGCAAGAACTAATATATACATTGTATGACGGTTACTGGTATATTTAAATGTAATGCTCGTGCTATGTGTAAGACGAAAAGATGGTTATACTGCGAATACTTAACACGTAATGAATTCCTAATGCAGGGTTATATAAAGAAGACTCACGTTTTGTGGGGGGATTTTGTGAGTAGACTTGTCGTTTACAAGTAAGTTTAACTTTAAGAACCGATTGATTAACCGTTGGCAGTTGAACTGTTGGAGTGAAAGTTGTCGTCCGCGCTCGTTACAATATTCCATGAAGGAATTTTTTCAATATGTTGTAGACTTTTAAATCAAGGATAACTTTTATTACTGTTGTTACTTCGGATGTATGATCTCTATTTTCACGTTATTGAAATAGTTCATTTTACTACTAGTTTTCCTCCTAACTATTCTTAAATTGTGCTTAAAAATCACTCATCATACTTTCATAATGCTCACTTTTGCAAGAAGTCAAATAAGGGGTGTGATACTGCAAATGATTCCAGCATAATCTATCCGTCTTGGTCAAAGACGACAGCCAGGGCTTGAAGCATACGTATATACCTCTAGATGAAGAATCTAATACACTAAACATTAGGCCATACTGGACCACCCTTAACTCCTGACATCCTAGACATTCTCACAAGATTCAGAGTCTAGCCAATTGCACTAGTTGCTCATCTCTAGTTGCTGACATAGAGAAAGCCTTTCTCATGATAGCCGTCAAGGAGGAGAACAGAGACGTTTTGCGTTTTCTGTGGGTGGATGACGTGAATTCAGCGGAACCTAAGATCGTGGAATACAGATTTGCTCGAGTCGTGTTTGGAATTACTTCGAGTCCCTTTCTTTTGAATGCAACTCTCCTCAAGCACATCACCAGCTATGAAAGGGACGACCCTGAATTTGTCAATTAGATGCTTCGCTCGTTGTATGTAGATGATCTGAGTTTAAGCCTTGTGGATTCGGACAAGGCATATCAACTCTACGTCGAGTCAAGAGAGAATGGCTCAAGGGGGATTTAACTTTCGCAAATGGCTGACCAACTCAAGGCCCCTAATGAAGAGGATCAAGGAAATGTAATCTCAGAAGGAATTCAGTGTTCAAACAGAAAAAGGGAATCAGCTCGGTGAAGATAGTGAGACATACAATAGAATCATGGTCGGTGGCCTTGAGGAATGGAATATCAACACTGAACAGAAGGTCCTGGGAACTAATTGGAGCTATTTCACTGATGAGTTCTTGTTCAAGTTTCAGACACATGCGGAAAGCGCTCAAAGTCTAATACCCACATAATGGAACGTACTCAGAGTGATAGCACGTTTTTGTGATCCTGTAGGCTTGATCTCACCAATTATTGTACAAATGAAGTTTCTTCTGCAAGACCTTGATCTGCAAGGCAGACTGTCACTGGAATGCAGAACTTGAGTGGGAACTGAAAACTCGATTGATGAAGTTGATCTCAGAGTTGGGGCAGGTGAATGTCATTCAGATCCCCAGCTGTATCACTTCTGAACATGATACTAAGGAGCTTGTATATGAGCTGGAGGCTTTCGGTGACACCTCATCCTCAGCTTATGCAGCGGTGGGTTACTTGGTAATCAAATCCCGAACCAGTACTCAAGTCTGATGGATTACATCAAAAACTTGTGTTGCCCCACTAAAGAAGCAGACCATTCCGACGTTGGAGCTCTCGGCTGCGTTAATACTGGCAAGGTTAACTGCACGGATCAAGACAATACTGGAACAGTGACTCGTTATCAGCCGTGTCTGCTGCTAGACAGACTCAAAGACTGTGAAGACTATAGTGTGTAGAGTAACTGCCTATGTCATACGCTTTGTGAACAACATTAAGGCATGGTCCTCAAACCCAGTCCTGTTGGTTCTGTAAGTCTCATCAGTGAAGAAGTGTTGTTTAGTGAATCGGTGTGCATATTGGAGTCTTTGAAGTCTCTGCCGCTGAATCGAAACTTCAAACAACATTGTTTTCAGCTGGGAGTAATCAGAGACATGAAGTGAATCTTGAGGTGCAAGGGAAGACTCTGCAACTCGTCTCTTCCGGAAACAGCTAAATTTCCCGCATGGTTGCCACGTGATCACCATATCACGAGGCTCATAATCAGCGACTGTCACCACAGGGTGATGCACAATGGAGTAAGGGAAACGCTGACAGAATTGAGATCTCGTTTCTGGCTCACCAAGGGACGGCAAGTCATCAGAAAACAAAACTTCAACTGCGTAGTGCGTAGAAGACATGAAAGAAGGTCATACAAGGTTGAGCCATCATCAGATATGCCTGAATTCAGATTCAAGGAACGACACCCCTTTGCAAGCACAGGAGTAGACTTTTCTGGACCGCTATTTGTGAAAACTGTCTGGAAAGGAAATTCAAGGCAGTAAAGTGTACATTTGTTTATTCACCTGTGGAAGTACATGAGCCATACATATTGATCTCACTCCAAGTCTTACACCCCAGGCGTTCATTCGATGTCCTCAAAGATTTGTGGCACGTAGAGGGATTCCAGAACTTATCAGATCTGAGAACGCGAAGACATTGAATGCAGCTGCGACTTAACTAACAAAGATCGTTAATGACTGTGACGTCACATCTTTCCTTTTGGAAAAGAAAATCGAGTGGAAGCTTAATCTTGAGAAAGCCCCATGGTGGGGGGGGGGGGGGGGGGGGGGGGGGGGGGGGGGGGGGGGGGGAAGGGGGGGGGGGGGGGGCGGGGGGGGCATTTTTGAATGGATGTTCAAGAGTACCAAACATTGTCTGAAGAAAACACTTGGAAAGGCTCACCTGACATGTGGGAAGCTCTTGACAGTTCTAACTGAAGTTGACTGCATTCTGAACTCCAGGGCATTAACCTATCTGTATCCAGACGATCTGGAGGAGCCTTTGACACCATCTCATTTAATCAGTGGTAGACGGTTGCTGTCATTGCCAGATACAACGAGAAGTGGAGCAGACAACTCCAGTACCCGTGAGACAGTCACAAGGAGAGCTAGATATTTACAGAGATGAATGGATCACCTTTGGAATCGATGGAGACAGAAGCACATCCCAGCCCTCAAAGAATCTCACAGGTTGAAGCCAGATTCCACAGGCCAAACGGTGCAGATAGGTGACATCGTCAGTGTACATGATGAGTCTCTTCGTTGACAAGAAGACAAGGGGAGCAGTCGTCCGCATTGCTGATGAGGGAAAGAGTTCATATTTACGGCTTCCTCTACAACACTTGTTTCCCCTTGAAATTCTAGATGATGTTAAGAAGGAACTGGAGAGCTTCACTGAAGACGTCACCAGTGTATTGAAAGAGGGGAAGCCGGAATCCGTCTAAGCAGAACTGAAAGAAATGCCTTTGCGACCATGGAGACAGGCAGCTCAAGCAGGTGAAGAAAGGAGGATACTACTAACTAATGCTTAGAGCCGTTGGTTAAGTTGATTGGATTAAAGACAAAGTTGCGTAAAGAACACATAATGACTCGGTTGCAGAATAGTTTAGGTGTCTCTATTGTAGACTTTATTGTCATCGAATAGTGAAGGACATAAACCAATGTTTTTGGTCCATTGGTTAAGGTGGGTATGTGCGGAATTCAGGGGACCCCATAGTTGACACTGACTTATCGATTGTTAGGCACGTGATCACATGATGTAGTTTTACTTGCATCGTTTCTTGTGTATGTTTTTATTGCGTTGATGGATTGAACTCTGGAATTCTAGCTTAAATTCGGTCAGATTCACTTTAGCCAGTTGTCAGTGTAAGTTGGAAAACGGAATAAATTCATTACACAATTTAAGCTGCAAAGTACATTTAAGGGTTTCTTTAACTAGACTTTAAGTTTTAAGTCCATAACTCTGCAAGTGGTTTGAATATGAAGAGTTCAGTTTTCAGTTTAAATCACGTGGTTACCATCAGGTTACTTTAAGGTAATTTGTTACTTTTTATCTCTAAATCCTCGCTATGCTGTATTTTGAAAATGTCTAACCACACAATGATGCCATAAATATCGCCCATCAAATTTTTCAAAAATGAACATGGCAGCACGTGCAAAATTTGAATTCCAAAAAGTTGATAGCTGAAACTAAACCTCCAGTCTTTAAAACGGGTAAAGAATGGTTGACTTGAAACCTCTCAAACAGTTTGTCAGAAGCACCAACTTACGATTTGGAACATTACAACACTGTTTTTTAACCAAGATTCCCATTAAAACACGCCATCATCTGTGTACACGACTTTGTCTACCATCATACACTGCTTGGAGCTTCCTATCTATTTTGAAGTAGACATCGTAGACCATCGATCATGTGATTATCATTTCTGCTTCAAGCGGTTACGAACATCATTTATTGTTACAAATTACTCACAATGGAAATTTTAGGATAATGATTGAGAAGTGTTTAATACGTTACTGGCGTATTTTAAGAAGAGAAGTGTATTTTTGAACACTAACAGCAACTAGGAAGACACCATTATGATGTTTGAGGTTTTTTGCCAACTCCTTGCAAGGGGGATTTGTCAAGTTATAAAGGGAATAAATCACAGCTCAGGCTAAATAGTGATAAGAAACTTTTAATGCCGAGTTGGCACTCGCACACTACCAAAGTATATCCGTTGCACGAGGTTCTGCTCGTCACGT
>Ga0126339_10001867_pt1 | contig 14735 bp, 5 predicted proteins | sample OrbTmetagenome_2_FD_92532 | JGI IMG/M metagenome (GOLD analysis project Ga0126339, IMG submission 92532) | Coral microbial communities from Petempiche,Puerto Morelos, Mexico - Orbicella T R C metagenome | ecosystem: Host-associated > Invertebrates > Cnidaria > Coral | place: Petempiche,Puerto... | reverse complement strand
TGGTTTGGTGGTCTTGTGGCTTTCAAATGCTCTTTACACGTTTGTCTTTATGGAACTTCCCAGCCATAATGAATTGTTAGCTGTAATTTTACAAACCGTTGGATTGATTTTAATAACGGTAGCGTGTTTTCGTATTTACCAAGTAGTGCGCTATCATCAAAATCAAATACATGGCCACAATCAGATTCAAAATGATCAATCCACGCAAGCTGCCAGAGTAATGAAGTCAGCTTTGAACGCTTTCTATGTCTATATCGTTTCCCTTGTTTGTTTCACGCCAAATTTATTGGCTGGTATTCTGCTGGTAGTGGACAATTCACGCTTACCCACTCTCGTAGCATATAACGCTTCTTCGTTTTTAATATTACTCAATTCTTCTTTAAACCCACTTGTCTACTGCAGGCGATATCGCGAGATTCGTAATATCGTGAAAAACACAGCGAAGAAACTGTTTCTCAACAGGCAGATAGCACAATAAAGAAGAACAATTGATATAGTGGTCCTGACGAAATTTTCGGAAACTGTTAGCAACGTAGGCTAATGTAACTTCGGCAAATAACTTAAGAAACAATGTACATGTAGATTTAATTATCAGTTACTGACACTTTTGTCAAAGCTTTTAAGATGCATTTCCGGAAGACCTAACTGCTTTCAGATTTGAACCATTACTATGAAATAAAAGAAAGGAAACAAAAGAAGTTAACGAGTAGTCCGACCCCCATTTGAATTGAAGGGGGGGGGGGTTGTTTTTCTTGCCCATCCGGCTTTCCGTCCTTCTGTGATTTCTTTCTTTTTTTTTTTACCCAAAATAAGGGGGGGCGGGGCGGGGCGGGGCGGGGCCCCCGCGCCCCTCTTCTAGGTCCACCACTGCTTGAAAGGGAAATGTGAGTTTCCTTTCCGGATGAGAAAGAGCGATAGCCGAGATAGGTTTAACCTAATAACTGTTAATGGGACCAGAAGAGCCGATTTCAAGATGCTAGGTCTCACATTGGTCAATATAGCTCATCACTGTATCCATACGCAGTCAAACTGCCACGTCTGTGTTTTATAAGTATGCCACTAACACTACAAAATGTATGCGTATCCTGTGTGACCGACACCAGACAGCCCGTGTTACCCAACAGAGTCGGTATATGTTAAAATGTCCACAGCTCCCACGGAGCTTGGGATACCTGTGGTTGCGCTTTACCGGTTCGTATTTACCAAAGCCAAATTTTGTTGCTATTTCTTTCAAGCCTCTACCATCTGCACATCACTTTTGATGGATACCCGGTTTCATGACGTACAAATGTTGTATCGGAATCGAGACGATAGATAGAAGCTAATAACGGTCGCTCTAACCCTTTGAGCCGCAATTACGCATATGCGTAATTAATGGTCGTGCTTTTTGTACCACTTGTGACGTCATCAATTTAAATGTCATCAGATATTCTTGATAAGCAGATGGTAGTACTAGGGTAGGCCTTTCCGCACAATCGTCAGGTTTAGATATCGACGACATTCCGGCGTCGCCAATCGAAAAACAGCGTTATCACTTTACTTTTGGTGCAACGACGGTGGTAAAATGGTCCACTATGCCTATGATTGATCAAGGTCCATTTCTAGGCTTCGCCCGTAATTAACTTCCAACTTTTCACGGCAGCCAGAAAGAACATGCAACACAAAACGTAAAAGGGCCGAAAAAAAAGAAAGGAAAGGGGCAACAAACAAAATTGAGAACGGTTAACGGCAAAAAAAAGTAACAAAATAAAAATAAAAAGTCCAAATTTTGTCTTATGTGCGTGCGCGGAATTAAACTACTGCTCAATTTTGTACGTAATCCTCGAAAAATCTCTCCTTTTGGTTAAAAAAAGCTTTCTTAGCAAAACGTAGGCTTATTTAGCGTCATGGCAGCCAAAAAACCTGACTAATTGGTTAAAAACGGTATTTTATGGCGAAAATTTGGTATTCAAGTGGCTAAACAGCTGACATTACGATTCTCCCTGTGGCCTGAGGCCCATGGCCTTCAAGCAAGGATCATATAACAAATAGGGTGAGGGTAAAATTGTGAGCGATTAATATTAACAGACTTAACAGAAACCTCCGTGAGATGATTTGGTTCAAAAAGCAATCTAAAGTATTCATCAGATAATTTTTCAATGTATTTCAAACGAATATCAACGGCTGAGGCCTTTGGTCTGTTGTTAGAAATCTCACTACAAATGTCAGTTGTTAGATACATTTTCGGGTATTTTTCGGTTGTCAATTTTTTTTTTTTTTTCGCCATTGTTCAGTTGTCAGCTAATCTCATCCAGACCCTATAATTAGCATAGATTTTTGCGATTTTATTTCTCCGTTTTTTCTTAGGTTTAAGCTCGATAGAGAAGATATATCAAACACTCAAGACAGTGTTTGACCACAATTCCAAAAACCTCAAAGTTCTTCGAAAATACTCCGCTTCTCGGTTTGGAAATGTGATCAAACACGGTCTTTCGTGTTTGATATATTACTGAATGGAGAACACTATAATACACTGTATATATTAACCACTTAGGCGATGAGGTGTGTCATTAAATGTTGAATTTCATCAGATTGCAAGTTGAAACGGAGCTTATCTTATTATAACATTAACAAAAGTACTTTCCATATAAATAACAATCTGACCACGAGTCTGAGTTTTCTATGAGCGGATAGTCAACAAGGGGTAGCTTACTTGACTATCGCTCATATTAAAACTGGATCATTGGATAATGCAATTCGAGAGTTTTCATTGACTTAGCCATCATGGGTTATGAGCCGTTATACCATGCTCCACAAATATGGCAAGTGCACGCGTGATTATTTTAGCTTAGTTTTCTACTTTTTGGGAGTATTTTTAATAAAACAGTGATTCCGCTCTAATTAATTCGAAGATTTCGCGCGGCTATGTTTTTCTCGCGGTTCTCTTTCGCATCACGCATGACGGACTAAGCGAATGAGGGACTACTCGTAGTCTAGGCTTGTCGGATATGAGATGGCTATAAACCATCTCATATCCAACGCGTGCTCGTGGAATAATTGATAATTATTTAACCATTCACAAATTGCGTCAATAAAATAAATTTGACAAAATTTTCAACCTTCCATAGCAGCTGCCTGTAATAATAACTAAGTTACTGCTTCCGATTTTGGCAAAGTACTGAAACGTTCTCTTCCAACCTCAACATGAAATCTTTAAATGGCCAATGATTAAGCTTTTTTCAAAAATTATAACGCCATTGTGTAAACAACGATGGTTTTAAATGATTCTATGATTGACTGTCTGTTTACCTTCAAAAACAGCTACATGTAGGCTTCATAAGTTATCACAACAAGGCACGGTGCTTTAAAAACCCTAATCAGTTTTCTATATCCACCAGACCAAACATGATCTTTTCCTTCTGCAACGAGAAATTAGAGGAATTGACTGTAATCGTTCAGTTTCAGCCAGGGATCGTTTTCTGCCTTTGTGTATTACACTTGCTTTCGTCTTTCGTGGCAACTTTCGGAAATCTCCTTGTCATTCACGCCATGTGGAAAGCCTCGTCCATACCTGCCACTATACGACCGTTGTTTTTGAGCCTTGCTGTCTCCGACCTTGCCATTGGATCTTGCGTTCAACCTGCGTTTGTTGCTATTCTTGCAGTGATTTTGCATACGGTAGAAAAAGAAAACTTCGACTTTGGTCGCCTCTGCCCATCCGTTACAGTCTCAGTGTTCGCTACATATTCTCTGTTAGGAGTGTCGTTTTTCTCGATTGCCGCCATCGCTTTGGACAGACTACTCGCCGTGTTTCTTCATCTAAGATATCAACAGCTTGTCACAGAGAAACGAGTTGTTATCGGTTTAGTGTGTTTATGGCTGATGAGTGGCCTTTCCACCCTCGCCTTCATGTCGATTCCCAGCCACAATGACCTGATTGCGCTGGTTTTCCAAGCTGCTGGGCTGCTGGTGATATCGATGGCTTATTTTCGCCTTTACAAAATTGTTCGATATCATCAGAATCAGATACAATGCCAACGTCAGGTTCATAATGATGATGGAGTAGTGGAGGCAGCAAGAGTGAAGAAGTCATCTTTGAATGCTTTCTACGTGTATATTATTGCCCTGGCTTGTTATCTTCCGAGTCTAATTGCTGGAATTCCATTTTTACATGATCATTTGCACATTCCCTCCTTAGTGGCATATTATTTCTCTAGTATTTTGGTTTTCTTTAACTCGTCTATAAACCCGCTTGTTTACTGCTGGCGATATCGCGAGATTCGATTCATTGTGAAAAGGACTGTTACGAAAATATTTACTGCCATCCATTAGATACGAGATCACCTTTTATAACTGCCCAGCAGCCAGCGGAAAGTTCTTGGTGTACGTCTGGTATAACATATTTTCTCGGGCCCCAGTTATTTCCCTTTTAGTCTGTGGGGATGCATGCGTGGATATTCGTCTAAAATATATGTATATTATATGTAGATTTAAGGCGTGTTGTACGACTGATTACGAGTTGCCTTGTGCAATAGTAACTCAATGATCAAAAATCGCATTTATTACTGCGCCTTTCGATGACATGCGGACTCTAAAATTCCGAAAGCTCAACAGAAAAATGGGTTTTTCGCTACAGTCAATCAAATGTTCGGCGGCTTCTCCCAGCTTCCGACTACCGCCGAACCGCCCAACATTTGATTGACGGTTGCGAAAAACGCATTTGTCGGTTGAGCTTTGAATTTTAGAGTCCGCAAGTTATCGAAAGACGCAGCTACCTCAGCTTGGGCATTTCAGTATAAAATTGAATGGCCAGCAAATTTCACAAAGTCTCTGCCATATAAGACAAAAATTTAAACAAAAAATGGGCAACTAAAACAGTCTTGGACAACATACATACTTTTACTCTCAGTTTTCAAATTGTAAACGCCTTGCATTATGTCAAGGTTCGTAGGCTTTTCTCTTTTGTTATATATTTCAAAAAACTATTTAATTACACAACGGCCCTAGAGTACTCTGTTAATATCCGTTCCTATTCTTTTTATAAGTAAAGAAAAAAAAAACAAACAAAGTAAACGGTAACACAAGAGCTTCCGAATTAAAGGCTACCATGAAAAAGGATTTCATCTACATAATGAAAATAAATACATTTTCAACTTACAGAGCGGTAGAAATTTTGCGATGCTAAAATTGAAGTTGAAGGTCACCAATATTTTCGTTTGTTTGAGATTTTGTTTGGTCGCCTCCATGTTATCGTTACATTTCGAAAGAATAGAATCGAAAACCAATATTGTGTGCTCTTAGTAAGTTGACATAGACCTAAATAAATGATTACCTGCCATGGAGAAATGTTTGCTTTAGCTTTGCTGTTCTTGTTACTGTTAAAATGTTTTTGGTTCCTTTTTTCTCGACTTCCTTCTTCCTTACTTCTTCCTTCCGCTTAGTGAAGTAAAACAACCTCATAGCTCAAGGAAAACGTCACATTTTATAACAAACCGGTTACGCTTTAATCATGAAAAGTCTGTTAATTATAGTTAAATAAAACTTAATTTCACGGAATTAATCACTTCCGAGCGGAATTAAAACAAAATAAACATCTAAATTGAACGCCGTTAATTAAAGATCACGTACTGGGTTGTTTGCTTAATTAAAGCTGAACAAATCAAATTTGCATTTGACTTTAGTTTAAATTTTCGTTTCTAAATTTGTTCTTTGAGGAAACCCGTAAGGGCTTATTCATTTGGCTAAGCGTTGTCCCTGTTAGGCGATTCACTCTCTACCCATCTTTTACATCGAGTGTTTATATGTGAAAATGTTTTCCCTCTTGACCGGCTCAATTGGCTCTCCCGGCTCAATCCTTTTAGTTTGCACGAAGAATCGCGACTTCTGGCCAGACCTGATTTTATGAACATGCGCAAGCACTCGTTTTGTATTCTCAGCTCATCCAATCTCGTTTCTCGAGTCTTCGTTTCTTACTGCGCAAGCTTGAAGAAACGAGCTACTCTTGACAAGCCCGTAACAGGCTCGATTTTGATTGGTTTTAAAAACAATGGAAATGAGCGGAAGTAAAACACCAACGCCTCGATTGAGCCACGTGTTTTTCAGCTGGACAACTGCAATTTAACGGAAGTCCGATATTTTCAGACTTCAAATCGGATCTTCAGGGTCTCTCGTTTCCCGACCGCTGGTCAGGTGGAACGAAGACTCTGGGTACGAGGTTGCAGCTAATCAGAGTTGTGAGATTTGACGGGAAGTTCAAGAATCAAGGACTTCTGGTGTTGGACCCAATCAGAATTCGCGATTCTTGGCGCTGACCAAAACGATCGCCGCACCTGGGGGCGAGAATGCACTTGTCCAAAGTAGCACTAAGTGGTAGGCACGTCAAACGTTTCATTTTGGTGTGTCAATAGCTTGGTCAAGGGACTTGAATTTTCGAAGGCCCTTCTATTCCTATAGGGTGTTTCATCAAATAGCCTACATTTTAGTTAGATTTTAGAAATGAAAGAGTTATTTTTTGTTCAAAACTCGCTACAGTTCGTGTATTCTATATTTTGATGTTTTTGAACCAAATTTGAAGCCGAAGTTTGGATGCTTTACTATTGAGTGTGCTTTAGGAGATGCACAAAGGGGACAAGGAGGGGACATATGTATGGCTTCGCTTTCAAGCACCGTGTGTTTCCGTCCAATCAAAACAAAAAAACAAAAAAACAAAAAAAAAAACAGTAACTGTCATTAGTCATTTTACTTTTCGGCATAATTACGTATAGCACAGCCCAAAGATAAGGCACGCGCAAGAACTTCCTCCTTGCGTCCGCAAGCCGGAAACTTCGGGACGTTGGCGCTAAAATTAAGCAGGCGTAAGAACTTCTCTGCGGTTTGAAATTAAAACCGCAAAAACTTCTTTGCGGTAAGCTGTTCCCTCCGCAAGAACTTCTTTGCGGTAACATCCTTAAACCGAGAGAAGGTGAAAAAAAAAACGCTGCTTAACAACACGAAAAGTATTTATATTCATCGCAACGTATACATGAAACCAAAAAAACAAAACGCCGCCCTTCTGCAGGACCTTTCTCGAAACAGCTGTATATAATGGGCGAAATAATTTAATTTAGCGACGTCGCTAAACAAAGCATTGCACGCCCGCATTTATTAACGTTTCGTTTTAATATAACATGGATGATTAAATTGTGGATGTTTGGTGAGCGCTAAGCAACGACAGCAGTTCATGCACTATGGTTACGTTTTACTGAATGGTTCTAGACACTGTGTGGGGCATAACAATAAGTTATCAATGTGTCTGATGGAAGTAGCTCCTTCGAAGACACAAAACTACACAGTACACATTAACCAGCTATAATTAAAACCAGGGACCGAATTTAAAAAATCTAATTAAAAACTAAGTTTTAATCTAACTGATTTATACAGTGGCACAAAATTAAAAATCCTAAATTCAAATAGCGGCTAAAATAAATCATGATCTGGAAAGATTTTATTTATACAACTATACAAATGTAGTACCACGATTACCGAGAGTGGTGAGGTGTAAACATGGCCTTATGGCGGGGATTCGACAGCAGTTCAGGCTATCGCTTCAAGAACAGCACCATGCACGTTCAATTCGATTCAGTTTTGGGAATGAAACAGTTTTGTTTCAAAAGGCACGAATTCGAACCTTGCTTCCGTTTCTGCCACAAAAATTTAACCAGGTAATTTCAGATAAGTTTTCTTCCATATCGTCGTTCCTCAAATACTGATTTTTGTTTTCATCACTCAAAGTGCTACAATTGCTTTCTCGGTGTGCGTGAGCAGGTGGTCGTTCGAGTCAAGTGCACGCGCAAAATGGCGTCATGCCAACAAAACCACTCTCAGACGAGAAGAGCATTGTCATCCATGCAATATTGGAACTGGAGAGATTGAAGAAAGTGACCAGCGGCTAGTGAAAAACCTAGCCTGTGAAGCGGCCTATTGTTTCGTAAAACCCCACATAAAGCTTAACTTAGAAGTGACTGTCTTAACTTTTGGCTTCAAACTGTCGAAAAGTTGAGAAGTTTGTGAGTGGCAGTTTTGATGGGAACTGCGCAGGCACGTTGCGCTTGACTGTGGTTGCTATCAGTGTCCAGAAGAAAATTCTTTCGGGTAGGAATAGTAGGAAATTAGAGACTACAAGGTAAGCTAAGAAATTCCTTGTTAACTGGTGAATCAAGTGTCACTGTTGTCATTGTGAAATATTTACCATCATTTACTTCACCTTTAGCGAATAATTATGTTTCTATGTGAACCTGTATTAAGTAGATACCGTGTATAAATAGTATAGCTACAATAACAAATGATAATTAGGCGAACCCTCAATTTTCGTTGTTCTGCTCCATGTTTCGAACTATACTTTTGAAAACGGAAGCCGTTTTACTGTTTTCAGAGAAGATACTTCTCAGACTCGGTTTCTTTCGCTTGAAAGACGCTCGCGAAAATCAGGATGATCTCGGATTTGGAAGAATTCTGAAATCAACTTGTAGCGAACAATGTGTTCGTAGTTTTCCTGAAACTGACATCCGACATTTCGATTTCCGTCGTATTTAATTACATCCTTATTCCATCTGAAGTGAGATCAGGAGGTTCATTGGGCAAGCATTTTCCCCTGAATGTATTTTTCACAATTTGACGAATCTCGCGATATCTCCAGCAATAGACGAAAGGATTTAAAGAAGAATTGAGGAAAACTAAAAAGCCCGAGGCGTTATAAGCCACAAGGAATGATATTTTAAAGTTATCCACCAACAGCAGAATACTTGAAAATAACAATGGAAGGTAACAAGCAAGGAAGACAACATAAACGTACAAGGTATTCAAGGCTGACTTCTTCACCCTGACTTCTTCCACTGCGTGTTCGTTTTGGACCTGACATTGACTTTGGATCTGATTTTGATGATAGCGCACAACTTTGTAAATACGGAAATAGGCAACGGTGGTAACAGCAAACCCGACAACTTCAGTAATAACAGCTACCAAGACATTGTGACTGGAGACAGAGATAAACAAGGAAGCGCCAACAGCAGCCGATAACCACAGAAGAACCATGACAGTTTCAGCGCGTTTGGGCGTCACAAGTTCCTGATATCTCAAATGCAACGAGACGGCGAGAAGTCTATCAAGTGCAATAGCAGCGATGGTTAGAAAAGACGCTGCCGCCAGCAAAACCGTAATAAATATATGTACCGTCAGTACAGTAGGGCACAGGAACTGACTGTCTACCATATTCAACTGCAACGCGATGATAATGCCGTACATCGGTTGTAGAAGCACTCCAACAGCAAGATCGGAGATGGCTAGGCTCAAGAGTAACTTCTTCAAGGTAGTGGGAATCGACGAAGCTTTCCAAATGGCACGAATTACAAGAAGATTGCCGAAAATTGCCACGGGTGAAAATGCGAAGTAAAATACACAAAGACATGACATGAATTGTTCTTGAAGATGAACCGTTTTGGCAACTTCCTTAAGCCGTGTCCTGCAGACTTCGGCAACCATGCTCATCTTGGACTTGTTTGACCTAAGCTTATCGCGAGAATTTTCAGTTTAAATGATTAAACTTCTATACTGTCATTTGATATCAAGAATCAAGACTTCCCAGTTCGTTAACTGCTAGTAAATTACCTTCGTGCGTGCTTCTTATCTCGAGATCTTGCGTCCAATCATGAGAACATGTCAATGTTTGTTTAACGAAATGCCAGCTGTCAATTAAAAAAAACCGATTCATTTTGAATATTCAGAGAAGTAAATTTCCTACGAATTGTGAAGATGCATATGTTCAATACGTTTATTTGCTCAACTAAATAACTTTTAGGCACCAGGTCTTGACTTGTTCAAGCAAGACACTGTTGTAACTTTAAAATAGTCACGTTTTCTGCAACGAAAGCCAGAGCCTTAACTTGGCGTGGTTAGTTGCACGCACAGTTAAACTTGTTTTGTCCACGACATGGAATAAATTTAAAAACAAAGCCCCAAGAAAAAAAATTTTCTCGCGGAAGCGGAAACTCCAGGGAAACTCCAGTGGAAACAGGCAAACATGTAAAGCACACTTCTTTGACATGCATCCTCTTTCATGTGAGAAGTTCATGCTATTCAAGCATACAGTAAATTCCCCAAAGGCAGTGAGTGACAAGTGTGTTCTCAGGTACATTAATCTTTAGTCTAAAATCAAACAAATAAGCCAACTGAAAAAATGAAATGTCTACATTAATTCGCACGCTATCGAAAGCGTACTGATTCTGGCAGTGACTGTTTTGACAGAAAATTGATGACAGTCACTGTAAGCGGTTATTCGAACATTGCTTGCCAGACTGAAACTCGAGCTAAAAAAAGTTAAATAAAGTTGAAGCTGTGCTTTGAAGAACGTTTGGAAGGTGGTGTGGGTGTTTTTCGCAAAGCAGATCGAGAAAAAATTAATATTAATATATTTGAAGTTACTAATGGCTGATATTGGAAAGCTAATGTATTTCTTGGCACATTGACAGATAGAGTATCGCGTTATCTTCTCCACAATGAAAGCAATGGTAAATTAATCATTTTTGGACCAAGAACGCTTGCCAATCGGAATCAAACTATTAATGAACCCGGGTATACGATCTATATCTAAGTGTAGTGACGCATGTCATCCCTAAAGCGAAGGAAGCCTTAATGAGCGATAAGGGATATCGTTTCCCACTCTGAACGTGTTTTCTACTTGGTGGGTGAAACCGGAGGAAGTCAAACAGATTTACGTTTAATACTGAGAAAGAAGTTGAACATGTTAGTCTTATTATTTCGTATGATCTGGTTTCTGCTTTGATCGTTCGAAAATTGCGTGAAATCTTTGGTTACGTTCTTTTTCAACAGAAAATATTTGATAAACATTCGGATTACGCCGGAAAAGACTTCTTCAAGGATGACAGCTGACATTTCAACAGCATTTAAACCCAAACTACCAGTGGAAATCCACTACCAACTGAGCTTTAGATGAAGCTATTGCGTGCTGATCCACAATTTAACAGATCGAATGTTCTACACCTGCATAAAAACCCTGTAGGTCTTTCTTTTAAGTACTATTCTATCATAAGTTTCTCTTTTTGAACGGTGGCTTCCAGCTGCGATAATACTGACTGGTAATATAAAGTAATACATTTTGTGCAGATTTCTTAGATTAAATTAGTAGCTTAATAAATTACACTGTGAAATAATTGCAGGTCTCAAGGTTTCACATTCAAAATCGCGTGATCATTTCCATGTCCTCCTACACACTCGTTTGTTTTCGCTAGGCTTCTTGGGGTCGGCATAAAATAATTTTTGGCGGATGTCCGCTCCATCAGGATCTTCCAGATTTCCCGCGTCCCACATACAAGCCACATTACCACATGTCCTACTTTTCTTAACCTCCAGTAGCATGTGGATGATTTTGTATCACACCACAGTGGGTGGGGCTTTAGAGCCTTCACTGACAAGCGAGTAATCACAATTGACTTGAGTCTTTTTCGGCGATGTCACCATCGTTTTCATCTCTGTTTCATCAGTGCCCGGGATTTCCGAGCGTTTCTCGCTTGACCTTCTTCGACGCCATAGTAATACCAAAAGGCTTGCCAGAATAAGAAGGAACAACAGGCTCCCAGCACCAGAAGCTGCGTAGACGTACCAGGCCTTTCGGGTCTCCTTTTTACCTGTAAGGACTGGTTCAAAGTGGAATCTTTCAGATAATGAGCATAAAAAAATGAATCAAATTTGTAAACCTTAACAAGGGGTTAGATTTTGAGTAAAAGATATCTTCATAGTTCTTTTAGTAATTCAAAAGTTGTAGACCGAAAGAAAGCCTTAAAAAATTTAAGATTCAACAGGATTCGAACCCGCAATATTGGCTGCTAATGTAAACGCTTTCCCTCAGCAACTGATCATGAGCTTTCTCAAATTGATTAATAATTCAACAAGTTTAATTTTTAACCAATGGAAATCATGACCGTGACAGTGTTTGGAAATCTGATCTTAATTCGCATAGATTTTTACGTTTTATTTCTCCTTTTTCTCCTTAGTTTAAGTTTGGAAATGTGGTCCAACGAGGTCTTTCGTGTTACTTTGATATATTACATCAAGCCACTGGAAACTTCTGGTAAGACAGTATGAAACAATTGGGAACGTTTGGTGACATGAACACCCAAAGGGGCAGACCTTTGCCCTACCCTGCTTCGACGAGGTACTAATGTTCGTCAGCAGCTAAAATGGCGGAGAGTCTAGTTTATCAACACCAAGTTGATTAAAAACAGAGTTTATACTGAAAATTCAATTTACCTCTTGAGCACACGGGGATGCTGCCATTCCACTGTCCGTACTCATTACAGATCAACGTGACTTGCCCATTGATACTGTACCCGTCATCACAGGAGAAGCTGTAAGCTGCACCTGATGTGGATCTATTGCCACTGATCAATCCGTGTTCGAAGGTAAGGTTAATTGGCGGACAGTCTTGAAGTTTAAAAGAAAATGATATAACTAGCTGCAGAGTGTTTATTATTGATTCAATATTATAGCATCACTGACAAAATTTTGGCAAATATGAGCGGGGTTGCATGCTTGTGTCGCACAATGGAATAACTACCGTTGCAGTTTATGAAATGCTTTAGACAGTCTCCACATTGCTTACGCAGTTGCAAAAATAAGCAAAAATATTTCCCCAGTTGCTGTCCCACCTTCAGGAGTCAACATTATTTCTGATCAAAGAGCACACGAATGAGGCCGAAATAACTATTTTGTCGGTACGAGGAACAAAAAGGGCCCTGGGTACCAGGCAGGAGCATCATGGTGGTCATCTAGGCCTCACAACCAACCGCGTTTGAATTCTTTCACAGTTTGTTTCGCATAATTTTTTTTTTCTTTGTCTACAATTTTTTTTCAGATGCCATTCTTTGCAAAGATCGGCCGGGTTTCACTATTGCAACGCCTCGTAGGATGGGCTTTTTAATCGCTCAGAGCTTTAGCCTAGTTCCTGCTCAGATTCCCTGACTTTTGGTCCCTACTGGGTTTTTTTCGCAAGTTTCTTTCTGGCTTCTGTCTGGCCGCATTTGTTTCAGTTGTAAGCGGTAGCTCAGCTCTGCTAGTTCAGCGTCGTAATTCGTTCCTTACTTGTATCCAGATACACAGTTGAAAGGTTTACGTAGTCTGTTCGTAATTATGTTTTTTTTTGCAGACCTTAATTTGGGCTAGGGTATTTAGTTTCTATGTATATTCCCTGCAAAGGTCTCGAACGACCCGGAACAAGGTTGACTCGAAATGTCACATTTGTTGATCCCAAGCTGGGGAATTAAGTGACTGAGCCGTGATGTTTGAGTTGTTACCTCTGAGTTGTAGTTTCCCAGCCTAACTGACATTAAGCTTGCGTGCTCACTTGCGGATTAGGTCAAGATTGACCAGTAATGGCACTTTTGGTATTAAGTTTCTATTTATTATAAAAGCAACAGCAAATGTAAATTGCCAGTTGTATAGGAGAAGAATTGTTGTCAGTAGGTTTAAGCGAGGATTGCTGTGTACAGGGTTCGGGTTTGGTTCGCACTAGACCTTCCCAAAATAAACTTATTTAGCGTTAAGCTTGTGTCGCTTTGTCTTTGTCGAGTGGAGAAAAATTGACTTAAATTGTCCACCCTGCAAGTATTATTAAATATTTACGTTACGCAGATCAAAATATCAGAACTAGTAACGAAAGCCTTCCTGAATTAACTGTACCTTTCAAGCAACTTGGCGTTGTGCCATTCCAATGTCCTTTCTCGTTACAGTATAAATATTGATTTCCGACAAGAGAATAACCGTCCTTACAGCTAAACCAAGCCAAAGAGCCTTCCACTGTGCCACTGCCATGTTTGTAACCATTATCAATGCTACCAGCCAGAGGGGGGCAATCTAAATAGAGAAAAAAGTTGATTTTTAGTTTTTATGCAGTGCTTATCAACATAACAGCATCGCCTTTGTTTCCAAAAAAGCAAAAATCCTCTCTTCTCTTTTCACACGCACATGTGCGTAATGCACATTTTTGGCGTCCTTCTGCTGAAACGCCCTCGATAAAGTAGGTTCGCCTTTGTTAATGCTTGTAAACAGCTGTGGAATTACCTTTTAGGCATTTTGGTACAGAGCCACTCCATGCTCCCTTGTGATTACAGAACAGTGTATCTCTTCCAACAAGCGAATATCCTTGTATACAGCTAAACTGGTACAGAGATCCTTCCACGGAGCCATTTCCATTTACGAAGCCATTTGGTATGGACGAGGGAAGGACAGGACAGTCTGATGACGGCCAAGCATGCATTAATCAGGACAAGAGAAGCACTCGAGAACAGGTTCGGAGACCACAATAATGTGAAGTCCTCTGACTTCTCACAATAAAGACTACGTTAATGCAAGGAAGCGTTTTATACTGATGTGACAATTGAGTTATTAACTTTGTTTTGGAAGTACACTACGAGATTAAGATTGTAGCTTCACAAAGTTAAATGATTCATAGCTTCTGTAACTGTTGCTTAAGGTTCTAATAAGCGATTCTTGAGGAACCAGAGGCCCGAGAAAAGTATAAGTAATTTCAATGTGTTACTCAGGTCAGGTTCGCACGGACGGGTCCAAGTGGATCCATGGTACTAGGTACCATTACCTTTAAGGCAGCTGGGGACGCTGGCGTTCCACCTTCCTTCTTCAGTACAGTACAAGTTTTGTTCACCCATTAGGGAGTAACCAGGCCTGCACGTGAATGTGTACACAGAGCC
>Ga0126339_10001866_pt1 | contig 14737 bp, 13 predicted proteins | sample OrbTmetagenome_2_FD_92532 | JGI IMG/M metagenome (GOLD analysis project Ga0126339, IMG submission 92532) | Coral microbial communities from Petempiche,Puerto Morelos, Mexico - Orbicella T R C metagenome | ecosystem: Host-associated > Invertebrates > Cnidaria > Coral | place: Petempiche,Puerto... | reverse complement strand
TGCGGTGACAAGAACCACAGACATAAGTGGAATCAGTGGGTGGAGCAAGGGCCCTGGCCTTCTGACGTTCTCTCCTGGTGTCCACTGTGATGTGCAGAAGCTTTTCTCCCTCTCGTAGGGCTTCGGTGCAATTTGTTTTCCACGCACTCCTGTCACTGGCAATAGTCTCCCACGAATCGATTGGAAGACCAATGGCCTGCATGTCCCTCTTCGCCACGTCCTTGAAACGGAGCTTCGGTCGTCCTACCAGCCTTTTTCCTTGTACTAGTTCTCCGGGTATCTCGGGTATCACTTGGTATTGAAAAGGGGTCGTGTGAAAACTCCCATAAGAGCTGTTTCTAAAATTAGAAAGATATGGGAAAGGGTTGGCTCACAGGGTTACTACGGGAGATGGAGGCTCCGGATAATGGCTCCTTGTACCTACGGTTAACTCGCTTTGGGCTAAGACGGATATTGTGTGCGTCGTGACCAGCAAAAGGCTGAAACTGGTTGATGTTTTGAATTCCATAGAGGAATCTGATCAGGCAACGTTTCTTAAGCTTAAAAATTGTCTCTTCCCTCTTAAAACGAGTCCACTCGCAATGACTAAATTAGCGAATGAACGGTAGTCACCAACTCAAGGCGTCTACCTTTAAAGAAAAGCAGGCAAACGTTGGAACCCGGGAACTAGCGGAAGTTGCACGAAATCGAGGCAAATCGAGAGGACAATGGACACGAATAAACACATGGGTAATATTTTCAGCACGGAAGGAAGATGAACGATGACTTCTGTCGCAATTTCCTTTCGTGTATTCGGTATTTTCGCAGGTTAAATGGAATACGTCGGTTATAGAGTTGTCAGAGGACCCGATTGGAGATGGGGAAAGCAAGACGGAGGCGAAGGGCACGTAGGAACGGTGCGGAACTTTGAAAGTAACCAAGAGGTTGTTGTCGTTTGGGATAACGGGACGGCAGCCAACTATCGATGTTCAGGCATTTATGATTTGAGAATTTTGGACAGCAGTCCCACTGGTAAGCTTTCGATCAGCTGGAGATTTCTTTGCACTATCGATCGGATTACAATACTTAGCGTGAAAATTTGTCTTCTCCAATGGACGGTATATAACTTTGTAGCAAGTTTATCAACCGGCGTTTTTCCCTCAAACAACTTTCGGAATCGATCATTTCGCTTTTCGAGTATGAATTGAAGCAAATGACTTAAGATGAAATTGGCTAGCCATCTGTACTTTCTGTCGTTCCAATGAGAGCTTGTTAGATTACATATTGAGAATTATCGAGGGAAATCAGCCCAAAGAAACCCCTCCAATCCAAACCAGGAACACATAGTCGATGTTGTCGTCCTAGTTACTTATTGGTTTCCAGACAGGAATTCTTTTGCTAATAGAAACTCTGTGGCTAAGATGGCAATGATCAGAAACACATATATGTACTATTTTTTTTTCTTTACGCACACAGATAGTTTATACTCAAGAAAAATAATATTTATCTTCATTATTGCTTTTGTTTAGTATATATTAGATACGCCTAACTACCGCGTTTTACTGTGCAGTAACTATATCTTACACACATGAAATAAAAATAAAAAGAGACTCTTAAAGAAATGCAAAGTATTGGATAATTTGCCCTAGTTTGACGGTTATAAATTTACATTGTAAAATGCCTGTCAACGTGCTCAAAAAAGTGAGAAATTATCTACATTTACATTTTACAATGTATTTTCCTCTTGTCTAAATGGTACGCCCCTTGAATAGATTCCCTTTATCCCTGCATGGTGTGGAGAAATCTGGAGAGTGCTAGTCTGTAGTTAGTTACACTGTATTTTTGAATCATAATGCAAAAAAAATTTTGTATCTGGTAATAACATTGAATTGAAACTCGTGCATCATGTTGTAAAAATATTAATTGATACCAGTCATACACTGTGTGCCACATAAGACATATTTAGGTAAGGGGTATCTAACAGTCTTATTACCCAGGCAGATATGTATTTATACTGTTACAGTAAGTAGGAAATAATATGCAAGGTTGTTGTCTCTTAGAATAATGTTAAGCGAACTTTCTTCCAGGTATAAAGCATGATGGTAGTATGTGCGATGGTTGTCGCATGCAGCCAATTTATGGAATGAGATGGAAGTGTGCAGATTGCCCAGACTACGAGTTGTGTAGTATGTGTTACCATGGAGACAAACATCAATTGCGACACCAATTTTATCGGATTGATAGTCCCAATGCGGAAAGGTAATTTTGGCATAGTTTGTCAGTGGTAAATGATAAATACATCAGAGTATTATTTTTAACACCATAAAACATTATTTAATTTGACCACTATAGTCGTGTGACAATATGAAATGAAGGCTAAGTTATTTCTGATTCGTAAGAAAAATCAAGACTCTTCCTCTTTTCTTCCAAGTTTTAGGGATTTAAAATACTAATGTGCAGTTTAGGACTGGCACTATTTACGCATGCGAAATCATATTATTTTTCAAAGCAAACATTCCCCCATATAAAATTCACCATTTAGCACTACAAAACGTTCCAAAATAGCTTTCCTTTAAATTTCGCCCTCAGCAACCCCTATATTTTAGCAACCCCCCATATTTTAAAAGTTGTCTAGGCTTGTGATTGCTGTAACAATGTACTTTGTGTTGGCATACAGGGTAATTTGTGAAGCACGACGAAAGAGCAAGAAGGTTACAGCCAGAGGAATATTCCCAGGTGCAAGAGTTGTGCGTGGAGTTGACTGGCAATGGGAAGACCAAGATGGTAAAAACACTTTTGGACAGTAGATAGTAATGTAAAGAAATTCATTGATGTAATGTATGTACATTTGTATGTCTTACTATTATTATTATTATTTTTTTTTATTGACTGCAAATTTTTAAGAGACTTGGTGATTGATCCATCTTGGTTTTATGATACTTTTTGATATTAAAGGTCGTAGTATCAATGAATGATGTATCTGATTTATCTAGGTGGCCCAGGTCGACGGGGAAAAGTAACTGAGGTTCAAGACTGGAGCACAACAAGCCCACGAAGTGCTGCTTACATCTTGTGGGACAATGGAGCAAAAAATCTTTACAGACTTGGATTTGAGGGCATGGTATGACAGACTGACTTTTGTACTAAAATGTGTAGCATCCTATTTAATCATAACATCAGTGACAGGAATACTAAGTTTATTCTTACATGTAGTAGCACTTTAATAGACACAGAGAGAGTTAGATTGAACAGCTGACATAGCCAGATAGTGTTTCCAAGTGCTCCCAGTGTTTTAAACAGAGCTTTACATGCATCACGAATGGGGCATTCCTCAACAGTTTACCCTAGATATTTCAAGTTGTAGGCATTCACCATAAACTGGAGATACATACATGTGCACTTAACTAACTAACTATATAGGCAGCATAAGCTGATGTGGACCTGTGGTTAATTAGGAGTTACAAAATAAATAAAAAAAGAAACCTAATAAACCTAATAATTACAAAAACGTGTAAAATTCTAAAATATGATCACAAGTTAAATTAGATATTTTGGCTTCGATTTTCTCGAAAACGAAAAGCAAACTGGCGAAAAAAACAGCAAGGCATTGTTAGGTAGGTAAATTGAAAGCCATATGCAAAAAAACGACACTTTTGACGAAAAAAAATTTTTGACCTAAATAGTCACTTAGGAGGGTTTTCCACTAGCATCTTCAATTTGATAAATCTTTAGTGTAAATTATTGCTGATTGGTTGAAAGAAATTTTGTCAATAACTGTAATACAATCTTAAATTAATTATTAATATTTGTTTAGCTACAAGATTAATATCAACACTTATGTCTAATCAATGTGATCAGTGGCTCATCGATGCAATCAGTAATTTTTCAATGACTGAAAATTTTGAGGCCTATTTATTCTTCATTGATTGGTTATTGATCATAAGCAATAATAAATGACTAGTCAACTTATCACCCATTGATTTGATTGATGTCATTGACATCATTTTCCTCAGTTAATTATAACCATCCTTGGTCCTTTTTGAAACAAACTGATCGTCCAAGTTTAACCATTGTTTGTATTTCTCTTTTTAGGCTGATCTTAAAGTAATAAGTGATGCCAAAGGTGGTTCATTCTACAGAGATCATTTGCCTTTATTAGGTAATCATATATTTGACTATTACAGTCAAACCAAGTGATGCGTACCCCTCAAGATTACATTAATGAATTTATTATTTGAATATTGAACCCGCTAATTGTTTGAAGAATGCAATGATGAATTGATTATTTGAATATTGAACCCACTAGTCATTTCAAGAATGCAATAATGAATTGATTATTGGAAAACTGAACCCACTAGTCATTCCAAGAATATGGCTAATGGGTTTAATGTAAAAAAAGTCAATTTAATATTGATTTTTGAATGACTAGCAAGTTCAATATTCAAATAATCAATTCATCACTGCATTCTTGAAACAATTAGCAGGTTCAATGTTCAAATAATCAATTCATTAACGTAATCTTGAGGAGTACGCTTCACTTCGTTTGACTATAAGGATGATCTAGGATACAGATCTACATGTAGGCCATGATCAGTGTTCCAGATAAGTGAGGGGTCTCAGGTCCAAAACCCAACAAGGTCAGCTACATGACCCGATAGAAAATTTATAAGGTTTGGCAGGAGCAGTAGAAATTGGCCTGTTGGAATTCCTCAATGGCACCCTTCCTTGAAAAGGCATCTGGAACCCTGCATGATTATCTGTTGAACTCCTGACGTATCCCAGAGTACCCCTCTCTCACAGTCTAAACTAACTAAGTAAGTACAGACTTAGTGTGCAACATCTGCGTCATTAAGTTTTGAGTCATCTGCAACCTTGATCTTCACACTCGTGACAAACTTGTTTCCTTTTCTGGGTGAATTGTATCAGCTAAATGTATATACATGTATGCAAGTTCACCTGTTGCATCAAGGGGCCATCAAACATACTCAGCTGTAGTAGGTGTCACAGGTTATGGCTCTTATTAACAGCACCGGTAATATTGCACAGCACCCTCCTTTAAGTACACTGTAAATTAAAGAAATGGAAATTACCACTTTCGCTACTGTCAATCAATCGTTCGGTGGCTCCTCCCAGCTTCTGACTACTGCCGAGTGCGCGGTAATCAAATCAAATCGTTGAGCACAGTTCAGACAACATAGTCGGAAGCTGGAAGGAGCTGCCGAACATTTGATTGACGATAGCGAAAAAAACGCATTTGTCAGTTGAGCTTTGAATTTTAGAGTCCGCATGTTATTGAAAGGTGCAGTAATGCTGCTTAACAGCAAGAAATGTAAGTTTATGCAGCTTATGAACAAAAATAGCTCTTTTGAGAGCCACCAAACTTGTAAAAGCAATGAGTGATGCATACTCTGATATTATTAGTTTATTATAAGTTCTTATTAGCTTGCTATACAAACTTACATGAAAAGTGTTAATTTTTGCAAATTTACGGCACATTGTCCAGATGTTCTCACAGACATCAGCCGCATCCCTGACTTTAAGGGAAAATTTTGAGTTAAAAGGTGCGGCTTATCTGCTGGTGTTTACAGTAAAGGGTTTTGCACTACTAACAATACACCTGAATATATGCCTGAGTGATATTTATTAAATTCATTGTTTGATAATAATTATTATCGAACAAATCTTAGCAATGTTTATCTTTACGTGTACTGTAGGTGATACCCGGCCTGCAGGTCGTGCCACAGGTCAAGGCTTACAGATTGGAGATCAAGTCACTGTTGACCTGGATCTAGAGATTGTACAGTCACTGCAGCATGGGCACGGAGGCTGGACAGATGGGATGTATGAGGTGGGAAAGTCTTGAATGTTGTAAACACACTTCACATCCATGCAAAGAACTTTTATGCAAGCCAGACAAGTGCTTTGTTTCCTCTTTGCCCAAGTTGTTTAAATCAAAATTTTCAGCTTGATAAAATCTCAATCAGTAGCATTTTTTGATACTTGTGTTGCTTGCATCTTGGTCCTAGACTCTTACAACACCAGGAACAGTGGTTGGCATTGATGAAGATCATGACATTATGGTGTTATATCCCACTGGCAACAGGTAAGAAATACCTTTGATCTCATGTAAAATTATGCAAATTACATTGATCTATCCATCTGACTTCAACAATATACATGAAAGTAGTGAACCATTAAAACGGATTGATTGACTGTGCCTCCAATCCTTGTGTAATGGGAAACATAATTTGTTGAACGTAGCACCGAAGCTTACTTCATGTACTGTTCCTCTCTTATCCTTAAGGTGGACATTTAACCCAGCTATCTTGACGAAAGTGACCACTGGTCCATCAGAGACTTCGGACAGTGTCCTTTCCCTCTCCACCCCTTCAGCCATCTCTCCTACTGCAGCGTTGCCCAATCCTGCATCCGGATCCAGTACAATCTCGCCAGGGGCTGGCTCCTCATCACAGTTTGTTGTTGGAGATTTGGTGCAGATAAGTAGTGACATTGAAAGGGTCAAGTTGCTACAGAGAGGGCATGGAGAGTGGGCAGAAGCAATGCTGCCAGTGAGTTATTCGAGTTAATAAAATTTTGGCTTTAGTGTGTACCAACTGGATGAGTAGATTTATGACAGTTTATCAGTCAAGAGCATTTAACTACAAAGTCATGTAGGTGTAGTCTGATTAAAAACATACAATGTAAGAACGTGTTTGCGAGAGCTTCAAAGTATTCAGATATGCAAAACTGTTACAGAGTCTCCCAAATTAACACATAAGGACGTTTTCTATATCTTTAGACTCTGAACGCTGGAAAGAGTTTATTCCACATCTAAGTTAAGAAGGAGTTATGTCGACAGGCACACCATTATATGAAGCAAAAGTGATTTCATTAAGTCTTGATGTTTTCTCTTTTGCTTGCTCACGGGTCTCTTCATTTCCCTTTTTTCAGACTCTTAGCAAGGTTGGCAGAGTGCAACAGATCTACCATGACAATGATCTTAAGGTTAGTTTACAACAATGGAACTGCATACTGTAGATTTGTGTCCTGCAGTGTGCTCTCTTTTGATAATCCATTCAATGCTGAATGATGCAAATTGATCTTACACTTATCTGTTGCCATGCTGCAGGTGGAGATCTGTGGAACATCATGGACCTACAATCCAGTCCTTGTGACTAAAGTAGCATCCACAACTGACCCTTCATCTCTTGGGGCTTCAGCTGGAGGTATGACTTACTGGTTTGACAGAGCCATGTCATAATACATGCTACATATATGCAAAGTCATTTTCTTGTGTTTTACAAAATTAAATTCACATTGAAGAAAAAAAATACTGCTAGGCCAGAAAAACAGTAACATGAATGAACATGGGCAAACAATGAAGATGAACTGTATATGGTACTATTCTCAAGAAATGCCATGCCATTACATACAATGTAACTGCTTCCAACTTTGTTCTCACTGGTTGAGGGTTGGATTTTGGGAGTCAAACACGGTCATGACATAGTACTCACCACTGACATTTTTTTCCATAGACCAGGTAGATCTTTTACTGCCATTGTTTCACTTGCTGAATATTCATAGAACTGAAGATTTGAAATGTTGGTTCCCTTGTAGCTGAAAGATTATCAGCTCTCCTGAAGAAGTTGTTTGAGACACATGTCCCAGGCGATGCTGTGGAGGAACTAGTCAAGGCTGCTGCGAACGGAGATTCGCAAAGAGTTGAAGAACTTTTAGTCAAGGACGAGGCAAATGTAAGTGTAGAGTCCTATTCCAACAGTAATCCTTTAGTCTGCACGCATTGCGTGCCTGTAACACCGGCTTTCCCAGTTGACGATTTTCCCTATTCTCATCACAATGTAGCGATATTGTAGAGAGAAATAAGATGTTGATCAGTCCACGCTTGGTCCATCTTCCTTTATGTTGCTTCTAAATACATGTAATATCTGCCTTGTTACCTTACTTCAGGTCAATGGTGTGTTTGCCGGCCACACTGCTCTTCAAGCCGCCAGTCAAAATGGTCACGAGGATACTGTTAGAGTCCTCATTAAATATCACGTTGACTTGGAGGCTGAGGTATGTTTTAGGTTATGTTATTCCCTTATTGTTTTCTATGTAGAGTGGTCCTTGTGCGTTTTACTTGTCACTTGAATTGAAGTGGGAAACCAAATCTTGGGTTCCAGCCGATGAACAGGAACGTACACGGTATTTGTTCGGACAGACGGTTCAAATCTGTCTGCAATCACAAGCTACCACCTGCCTGAAAAACCTGGTTGAAGTTAACTTAGGATGACAGTAAGGGTTTTTTTTCTGGAAAATCAACTGACTAACCGAAAGTGAGGGAAAAACAGGCGTATGGTAACAAAACTTCCATTGTTGCGTTCCAACTAGAAAAAGGAGGAGTGCCTCAGCAAGTAGTCCAGAATGTAAAGAATACCCGAAAGCTGTCCGACCAGTGTGTTTTTCAACCAAAAGTTGCGGCTTTTTCCCATAACATGGTAACCAACCATGCCTTCGGCTTGTTTTCGAGAATTGACTTCGTGCTCAGAGACATGCCGTTCGTGCCACTACCTTTTTTTCATTTCAAAAGAAGACACATTATTATTATTATTATTATTATTATGTTTCACATTCAGGACAAAGATGGCGACCGTGCAATCCACCACGCGGCGTTTGGAGACGAGGCGGCCGTCGTGGAGCAGCTGGTCAGAGCAGGGAGTGACATGAACGCGCGAAACAAACGGCGCCAGTCACCACTACACGTGGCTGTCAATAAGGGCCACACGGGGGTGGTGAAGAAACTTCTTGGTCTGGGATGTCACCCCAGCCTACAGGTGAGGGGATAAAATCTGGGTGCTCAGGCGCAGCTATCTAAATGTGTAGTTTTGTGTGGTTTATAAGGATAATTTCTGCTAAAAATGGTAGATTACTTAACTGAACAAAGTGTTAATTGAAATATTAGGCTACCAGTAAGGAGATTTTTATGCTAAATTCACATGATATTAATCGAATACATTATCGTTGTATTTAGGATACTGAAGGAGACACTCCGTTACATGATGCCATTTCCAAGAAACGTGACGATATGGTCACGATGTTACTGGAGTCCAATGCTGACGTGACAGTGGCAAATAACAATGGTTTCAATGCTTTGCACCATGCCGCTCTTCGTGGAAACCCAAGGTGAATGAGCGCAATTTTCTTATGAACCAATCTCTGTGTAGCAACCCTATGCCATCAACCAATTAGAATGTAAAGCCAGTTAAACGTGAAAAGCGCAGGAAAGTCGCGGAAGCCATTTCACGGTTACTTTTGTTTTTGAATGGCCGCGTGTACAATGTCCACCTTCAAACTGGTTAACTATACAGAGGAATCTCTTGAAAGGAGACTAGTCTTAGCTAAGATTGGTTTCCATGTGATCGCTGCGATCGCTACAGAACTTACGACTACCGGTTTCTATATCATCACCACAAGCGAGCGCTGCGATCGTCGAGATAGAACTGAGGTCGCAACGATCGCTGAGCGTTTTTAGCAGTGATCTTGGCAATCAAATGGAAACTAGCCCTCAATAGTTAGGCGGGGTTCCACTCTACCATACTTGGACCAATTAAAAAGCTCAGCAAATGCAGTAACAACCATTACACTGATCTGCACAAACTCGTTCACACTTGAAGGCGCAAATTAAAACACAATTATTTGTTTTCTTGTGCAGTGCCATGCGTATTCTTCTCGCCAAGCTCCCTCGGCCATGGATCGTGAATGAAAAGAAGGATGACGGGTACACTGCCCTTCATCTTGCGGCACTCAACAATCATGTAGAAGTCGCCGAGCTGCTCGTCAAACAAGTGAGTCTGGTTTATTTCATGCCGTAAACCAAAAGGGTTGTGGAGAGTGCATAATGCAGTCTAGTCATTGTCTGCGTTAGTGGTGTTTTAGATCTGGACATTGACTTAATGTATGTTTGCAATCTTTTGGGGACACACGATGTCTTAGTGTATTCTATTCTTTTTTATTTTATGTTGAGATTTTCAGATAGTTAAAATATGTCTTCGACAACTCAAGTGCGACAAAGTTGAGTTACTGCGTTTTTCTTTAGTTCTTTCTCATGGAACTTTTGTATTTTCAGGCAAAAGCTAATAAAGATGTACAGAATACAAACTTACAAACACCGCTGCATCTGGCAGTGGAAAGACAGCACACACAGATAGTCAGGGTAAGTATTGAGTAATCGCTTCAGAAAATGTCATCGATCTCTATCATCATCGATAGTTGTCAACTTTTTTTGCCAACATAACAACAACAAAGCTGAGAACATTTGCGTCCGTCGGGAATTTGACATGGGAACCACGCTTGGAGGAGTGTTAAAACTGAAATAGCAGTAAAAACGGAAAAAGTAACACAAAGTCGAGTTTGAACAAACTACCTTGCACAAATCGTTTCTGTTTCGCTGTTTTCCCCGCATAAACGTCCCCCAGGTCGTAAATGCGTTCTAGAAGGCCATGTGCGATATCCAACGTAGTGATAACATTGAAAATGAAATGCGTTTATGTGTCTGTGGTTGCTCTTTTCTTCTTGATACATGTAGCTTTTAGTCCGTGAAAATGCCAAGCTGGACATCACAGACAAGGACGGTGATACACCTCTTCACGAGTCCCTCAGACATCACACTCTGTCCCAGCTGAGGCAGCTACAGGACATGCAAGATGTCGGCAAGGTATAATAAACACGTGTTACTAATTCGTTCAAATGTTAGCATCAGGTCAAACTTCCACTCGGGAACTTTCAGCAGGGTCCAAATTTAATTCAGTATTGGTCAGAATTTTGCAAGTCTGTGCGAAGGGACTTGTCAACTTTCGAAGTACTCACGAGTGGCCGAGAAAGGCTTTTAATTGGAGAAACAATTGGTATGATACGAATGTTACGAAGTTTTTTCGACAATAGGCATATTTTTTGCCGAAAGAGAAGATAGGCGATGGGGCAAAAGATAAAGTGAGCGCCACTACCATCAAATCTACTCAGAAGTAGAACAGTTTGCATAGGCTCACATAGACACGTATTGCGTACAGAGCTCTAAGCACTCCAACCCTTGTCGCACTTTATGGGCTACCTAATAGTTATTGATTGCCTTTTGTTCTCTCTTTGCAGCTTCTCATGGGTTTAGGAACACAAGGCACTGACAAAAAAAGCAGCGCGTCCATCGCGCTCTTCCTGGCGGCTAATGGCGCGGATCTGAACATAAAAAACAAGAAAGGACAAACTCCGTTGGATCTCTGTCCCGATCCTAGTCTCTGTAAATCGTTAGCCAAGTGCCACAAGGAAAGGGACGGGTAAGAATGGAGCTAAAACATGGCTCCTCAGGAGCCTGAATAGGCCACAAGAGAGGTGTCCTTATGAAGGCAACTTAGAGGACCTTCATCGAGCTTGAGTTCGAGATTGAATTTATAAGAATCTGGCAAATTATCTAAATTCATTCGGTATATCTAGTTGTGTTACATAGTTAGCTATTTTAGTTAGCTAATTCTCATGCTGGATATGTAAAGACCGGTTGTAGTTTCAAACACGAACATGGAAAAGTCGTTGTCGGGTTCTCTTTGTTCAAAATAGCTGCAGTTTGATCATTTTACGTTTAATGTATTTGTAGAGGACATCTAAGAAAAGTACCATTGTGTATAACGCAGGTGCAAAGCAATTTTTACTCATATTACATACACTTTTTGTTTGACGATGTATCCGCTTCCATTTTTGTCTATGTCCTTGCCATCTTTCCTTGGCAGGGGGACGCAAAAGAACAACACAGTCACCCTGGCGGATGTAGACGAGAACGAAGGGTTGGACGAATGCATGGTTTGTTCCGACATGAAGCGTGACATGCTGTTTGGACCATGTGGTCACGTGGCAACCTGTTCCCTGTGTTCACCGCGCGTGAAGAAATGCCTCATGTGTAAGGAGACTGTACAATCCAGAACTAAGGTAGGAGCTACTTTCAATATTACCACTATTGTAGTCGGTTCGCTATCTTTACTTTGGTTGTCACGCAACAATATCTTCGTAACACATTGCTCCTGTGTTTTCGTCATGCGACGCTTCAAGGAGAACTGTTGCGTTTACGTTGCAAATGAGCGGAATCACTCCAACAGCTTAAAACAGTCATGGGTTCAGAGCACTGTAACTGACATTTAATTAACTAACTAATAACTAATATGAGTCTAGTTAGTTAATTTTATCCTTTAAGTGTGGTTTTAAAAATTCCAGCAAGGCTTCCCCGCCGTTTTTTTGTGCGATTTTTTTGACCTCCCGTTTACCACTGTTCACTTGACGAACCACAAAGAAAAGCTAAAGAAACTTCTCGCTTGAACACTGTCCTGTGCTGATTGGTTTTATTTTGCGTTGCCATTTCAGATCGAAGAGTGTCTTGTCTGTTCAGAGAAGCCTGCAAGAGCGCTGTTTAAACCATGTGGACACATGGTGGCTTGTGAAAGTAAGTTTTGAAACATGTTGATCATTCCAAATAACTGTTCTCAGATTATTTATGACAAATCTCCTTACCGATCTCGATACATTGCTTTAAATGCTACTTTTGAATTTGATGTTATGTCAAGACAGTCACTTGTCTCCGTAATGTCTTGGTATTGTGACGAAAAATGAGCGAATATTCGTAGAGCTCGTTACTTGTCCCATTAGCTTATTTTGTTTAACTTGGCTTGTATATATACTGTAAGGTAATAAGTCCATACATTTAAGTCATACCAACTTTGGAGAGCTTTCTTTCTAACTGGGGTGCATTAACGTTTTTAGCTGAAGAGCAACTGGTTTTCACAGGCGGGCAAAGTAACCTATTTGGACTGAACTTCTTTGTAAGAAAACCTTTCCACTAGATGGTCAAACCAGGCAGGCAAAATCCTCCTTGCAGCTGGTCAATTTGCCGGTGCCCGGCCCTTAATGAAACCCCTCATTTCTTCGCTCTTTTTGGTACAAATATGAATGTTGCTTTCGTTGTTGTAGACTGCGCCTCACTGATGAAGAAATGTGTGCAGTGTCGAAACGCAATCGAAGAGTCTGTACCATTTATTGTGTGCTGTGGAGGAAAAGGTTTGTAAAAATGCGTTTTGATGAGGATTGTTTTAATTGACCGTGGGCAACCCCTCTCTCCCTTTCTCAGACCACTTCAGGAGAAAGGGTTGCGGTTTACCCAGCCATTCTTGAACATTTTTTGTGTTGTGTTTTAGCGCCGCCCGTATGCCAGACGAAATCAAGTGGTAAACCCGAGATTAGCCCGCAAGAATTCAGTCACTTGCAACAACAGCTACAAGACATGAAGGAACAGGTATGGAGTTTTTACTTTACATACAAAACACTTCTGTTTGGGCATAGGGAAGTCTGGGATCTACCGTGAGTAGTGACGTCACCAAATTGCACAAGCCGATAGGTGTAGGGAGTAGAGAACCCCTAGGATCTAGGTCGCCGGTTCAGCCCTAGTCTTGTACTAAATAGCGTAGAATTCTGAGAAAGTCCCCTCGCCTGAAACTCTCTCTCCCTCAGTCGCTAAAACTCCTGAGATAACTTCACCCACCTTCCTAAACTTACATGCAAGTCCAAGGGCATTATTTAACACGATGTCGCCTTTAAGTTGTTAGCACCCTTTTACAGAACTAGTTTTGCATTTTCTGTCGTTATCTTGTGTTTTGTGAGGTCAGTACGTTGTATAGTTCTACTGTGCAATTTTCTAATTTGCACTGATCTAAAATATGGACGCGTGATCTCCATTGCATTTGCGAAACATTTCTGGAAAACCGCTGTTACATTATTTCTCTTTTTCTTTCCTCTTTAGACGCTGTGCCCAGTTTGCATGGATCGAAAGAAAAACCTGATATTCTTGTGCGGTCATGGCGCATGTCAGCTTTGCGGAGATCGCATGCAAGAGTGTCCGATGTGTCGCAAGCCCGTGGAAAAAAGGATTCTGCTGTTTTAACGGCAAAGCCTCCCCGAGAAAACGTTTTATCGAATTAGCTAAAAACCACAATACTTCAACAGGAAGTCGCAGTCCAGGATTAAACGCATTCTGGAATTTTTTTAGGGAATAAACTGCTGTATCAGATGCCAAAGATCATTGCTGCAAATGGATCTCCAAGAAAGGCTAGCCAGAGAATACATGGAGTACTAAAACGCGAATCTCTACACTAAAAATAACAATGGATCAAAAACTTGTAGTAAATTAAATAATCTAAGACGAACAGTAACTGAAAAGATCCTGGAAAGAGCTTCAAGGTCTATTGTATCCTGTTCTGACTGGTGGTGTTTGCCACAAATGAAACGATGTATTTATAGCGCAATGGCGAAGAACAGACAATGCATGTAGGAACAAATGGGTGTGGACGTTTTAGGCCTTGAAACCAGAAAACGTCTTAAACACTCATTTCTTTACTTTAAGACACCAGTAGCAGATTAAAATATGATAAACCAAAGCGGATTTGTTCTTGGGTTACGCGCCGGGATAGTTCAAACCCGTGGCACTACATGAATTTTTGGTCAGGGCTGGGACATTTTCCGAACAGACTCTGAAAGCAACCGGCGCGCCCCATAAGTATCGCACGAACCCCTATGGTTAGGACAGTTTTTGTGCGCTTTGTAAATAAGGAAATAAGGAACATTAATTCTTAAATTCTGTTTATTTGCACGCATTAAATGAAAGTAAGATACATAGTGTGCAAAATATAATAATTCCGGGTAACTTGGAATGGTATTTAACACACCATATTTT
>Ga0126339_10001865_pt1 | contig 14738 bp, 6 predicted proteins | sample OrbTmetagenome_2_FD_92532 | JGI IMG/M metagenome (GOLD analysis project Ga0126339, IMG submission 92532) | Coral microbial communities from Petempiche,Puerto Morelos, Mexico - Orbicella T R C metagenome | ecosystem: Host-associated > Invertebrates > Cnidaria > Coral | place: Petempiche,Puerto... | reverse complement strand
CACCCCTCCTAAGAAAACTCCTGGATCCACCCCTGAAACCATTACCGTTATTTATACATCTTGGAAGGGAGCAGTAGTATGAGAGAGTGTTTGTTTTGTCCAAGCTGACAACAACAGGTATCTCACCAACCATAAACCTAGACCTCTCAAGCAAAGTCCATTTATTTTGTAACCACTAAGTCTTTGTGTCTCCCAGATTAGGGGTAATTTCATGATTACCACTGATAATTCTTGTAAAGAGAAAGCTGAACCTAACCCTACTTACTGTTTTCGGAAGGTTGGCAGGTTGCTTCTTCCTGTTCTGGTTCTGCTGCTGTTGTCTCATTGACACCTCAACAAAACAGAGATTGACAACATTTGAGAAAGCATTACAGGTATCTCTATATCCAACAACACTGAAAGTTCTGAAATGTTTACTCCTTGAGTCCTCATGAAATGACCCCAGCATTTTGATCCAATGCCATCCACATGCATTGGGTAAGAATGTTGGAAGCACAAATCCAACATGTTGGGAAAAGCTTAAGATGGATTCTGCTCAAAGTTCAAGCAATAAGAGCAAAAATCACTAAAAATTTGCTCATAGCACAGTAACTTTTTGAATATTTACTATTTGAAACATCTGACTTTAATTCATTTCTCTAAGTGACCCCTCAATTAAATTTTCAAGCATTATCAAGAAAGTTAATGTCAAACCTCGTAAAAATGCTGAAAGCTCGTTTTTGCCATTTAAATTGCTCGAATGTTCAGCAGAAATCATCTTAAAAAGAGAACTTGTTGAGTGCCAGACATGCTTTGGTTTCCCCAGAAGATGTACCAGCAAGACCAAACAAGGTTAGGCAATGGATCATACTTTTGATCAAGGATTCACTCTAGATCTGATCAACTAAATCTTTCAAAGACCACGCAGTAAGTGATGAATTTTTCCAAAAATTTCTTAAGTGTTGATTTAGCTTCCTCGCCCTAGTTGTTCAAAGGATGGACAATGCCATCCAACAAATAAATCACTGTCCAGTGGATACCGTACTGTTGTTTGTTTTGCCAGCACTTGTCCACTGCATAGCGATTTATCTGGTGGATAATGTTATCCACCCCTTGAACAACTGGCCCCAGATGTTTCAATTTGATAACGTTATGACTATCATAACACATGCTTTGATTAAATGACTAGGTTTTGTTTTACATACTGTATATCCCTTTTAAGTCATTGCATTTCAGTGTTAGTTCATTGTTATTCTACTACGTGTTGCATTATATTGCCAAATGCATGCATTATTGCATTCTCACTGGGTAGAATCCATGGTTTGAATCAATTTGTATACGGAATCTTATATTTGTAATCGTTTCTCATATTCAGTGTGAACTCGATCACTGTATGTTTGCAAAAAATCCACCTTTCAAAATGCACATCTGTATGAACAAACTTCTACTTCTGGTCCAAGGGTTTAGCCAACAGGAAAATCATTTTTCAAGTTAGTTGCAACACACATTTTTTTTTCTTTAATTGAGCGAGTTGCAGATTAGTTAAAGAGCAAAATCAAAACAAAAAGGCAAAACATAATTGGTGATAGTGAATGCCAACTCCTAAGCAATATATATGATATATATTGAAGTTAAAAATTAAGATATCACATTTGTATGTTGTTATGTACACGAATTATGGAAGAAATTCGAAAGTCAATATCAGAGGCTAAAAAATAGATCTTGTTTACATTCTCAAGTTAACTAAAAAATTGTAATTGCAAATTCAATATTTTCATGTTACACAAAAATATACATAAAACCGAAAATGAACTAAGCTATTTTACAGAACTGTATTTCTTTTTTCCAAACTGTGGGGAAAAAAAAAAGGCTCAAACAATTATACATACCATCACACATGAATTCTAGAAGTGGACTTCGTTGAGACACAAATGCATGGGAATATTGAAACCCTACTCTCTAAATTTAAAGATGTTTACTTTGTGTCTTTATGCCTTCGTCCAAATTCACTTAAGGAAATTGTTTTGATGTAATAGCTTTCTTGAATTTCGGCTAAGGCCTTAGGAAATAGTCATGATTTTAGAGGCAATATTGGCAGTCAGTAAAATGAGACTGAAAATAAGCCGGCGACAAGATTTGTTCAAAGGGCAAGCGTCACAGATTCGTACAAGTTTCTTTTGCACAGTTATATTTAAAAAACGTTCAAAAGAAACAAAATTGAAGCAGTTTGCGTTAAGCGGTCTTCAAATTAGTTTGTGTAGTCCTACAGGAGTATCCTACTTGAAGCTTTTCTTTCAAAGCACGAAGTTAATTTAAACTCTCGATTACGAACATGAGTTGAAGATAGCAACATTTCTGAGTGCATTGACCACTATCAACATTCAACATTTCCTACATTAAAACAAAGCGCAAAACAAGTTACAGGATCAACTGATACATAAGGAGTGATTTTTTATTTAACAAAACCTTAACCTTCGTAAAATATTACCTGCTCAAAGCAATACGCAGTCAAAATACTTTAAAATAACGATATTCTGTTTATGAGAAACGCTGTCGACATAAGCGGTTTTGTGGCTTAAAGTGTGTGTGGGACATGCTTAAATCAAAGCAAAAATTTATTTGTATAAAAAGATGAAAGAAGCTACCTTAGAACCACACCAAAAGCTAACTTAATTTCGCGCCAAAACTTGTATCGAGCTCTGCGTATGTTACAAGATGAATGTTAGATTTTGTGTACTGGGCTTGAGATATTCTACACTGCACAAACTGCGGAGGTTCTTTAGGATAAATATGTTTTTTTTCTAAAAATTTTCTTGCCATTTCTGCCGAAAAGCGTACGAAGGTGTGATAAAGCGACTCATGACAAAAAAAATTACACATAATGATAATTTTGTCGAAGAGAAATTAAAAGAAAACAAATCTTCCTTCAGAGAAAAACAACAAAGCTACAACGGATGCCATTTTCACAGACAAAATCGTTCCTAACGTTAACATCTAACGGGGAATTGCCGGTAGAAATACACTTAACACTTCTGTTCTTCCTCAAAAAATAGCCTGTTACGACGAGAATCAAAATAAAATAGCACTACTGTGAAAGCACTTGTCGACCATACGCTAAAACAATCCACCGCTTCAATGCATTTCGTCGCGACAGAAAAAGAACATCTTCACTGAGCAGCTTTTAGGAAAAAATTTCCGTGCGATTTTCGCTTCACAGTTTTCTAACACTCTGACTCCGGAAACGCGAGTTTTTCTTTCGGCGGGATTCGCGGGTAAACAAGAAGTTCCCGTGACTAAAGAACTTCCGATGTCTTATTGACAAAACAAGATGAACGGCGTCGAAGGTTTGAGCGTAATTTGCAGTCAATTAAATCTCTGGTATCTTCCAAGCATTCCGCTTCAGCAAACATCTGAAAATCTTATCGATCACGATATTCTCAAACTGCTCAAAAACAAAGCAGTAAATTCGCTGCTGGATCCGTAACAAAGGGACGTTTTTGTCATCGGCGGAGATGAAAAGCGTCATCAATACTACACTGAATATAAAACCGTGTACTATAGAATGTAAATTAGCTGCTTTGCGGGCTTTCCGATAATTTCGTTGACGGCTTTGGCAAGTCACGCATAACTTTTTGCCGTGGAAGTTACACTTCCGTCGATCAAACCAGTTTACCGCCGGCGAATGGTTTATTTGACACTCCATGTTATCTAAGAGACCACACGGCAGCGACGGAGTTTTAAGCCGCGCTCCGAAATTTCTACCTGAAAAAATAGCGGCTTAAATTTCGATAGCGCACCAATCGTTTGTTCCTACTCAAAATCAGTCGATTTCACAACGAACCGCGGAGACACTGTCCCTCCCGCTGTAGTAAAATGGTTTTCCTTCCAAAAGGGGAATGAAGTAAACACGACAAGTAATGGGAGTTGTGTTCAACACCCATTGACACGCAAACAGTACAGCTAGCGTTTTTATTTTTGTCAGGCTAAATATTTACTTCATTTACAAAGATCATTCGACGCGGAGAGCCGCGCTAATAGCAAAATCACGCGAATCAAAAGACTTTGACACAACCAGCCGCCAGAAACAAGGGTTCTTTCGCAAAGAATAACTTAGAAGAACAAGACTAAACAGCGAGGTTCACCGCTTACTTTCCTGTACGCGCTAAGCGCGAGAACTACTATACGGAGAACATATGCGGATGCGAGCGTTAACTTTGCGAACATCACATTCGTAACTACGTTTACAAATGAAGGAAATGTCCTCAGATGATATTATGTCGGCTTAAAGAGGCTCGCCAACTCGCGATCGTTTAAATGGCGCAGTGCTCGCTGAGCTCGATTTCAATTCATGAAACAGTGGTTCACGAGGTGAGCTTTCAGTGAAATGTTTGCTACGCACAAAAGATCGTCACCAACAATGCCGTGCAAAATTATAATCTGGCCACAGATAAGCACTCGCACAAATCCACGGCCCGAAAATGTGGCCGGCGGAGCCAGGATGTACGTTTTGAATCCTGCATTGTGATTTTGTGTACAATTTGACACCGAAAACGCGGGAATGTAGAGAATTCGCGGCAAGTCAGTGGCCGTAACACGCGAACAAAACCAACAAACATGACCGAGATTTCATTATTCATGAACATGCCATAAACGCAAGCTTTAAAAAAACGAAACCAAAACACGCCAGCCGCCGCGCTGTGGCTTTTAACAGCGCTTTTCTGGAAGAGGCGAAACTCTACGGCCTGTCACATGACAAACGGATGTGGTCTGTTACACTAGAATATCTGTGATGAAGATACCTTCTTGTCATCTCTTTCCTGTCCGTTTTTGTTGCGATTTTCCGCCTCCGCGGCTGACGTTTCGTTGTCTTCCAGCGCTTCTCCTTCTTGTAACTCCCTGCTCGCGTGATCTTGTGCCGCCGCTGGGTCGTGCGTAGTGTGTGAGGCGTGCGATTCACCGTCCTTGGCGTGCGTGCGTTCCTTGTTGCCTGTACGATCAGTTGTCATCGTTGATGTCTCCAGAACTTCAACCAATGAATCGCTCATTATACGCCTACAATCCTACAACTGATCGAGGGCCTCTTCATTCCAGTCGCCCTGAATCTGAAAGGAAACCGAAAAGAGAGTTGCGTCAGAACGACTCAAAATGCGACTACGGCGTTTGGGGCCCCACTTCAGAGCAGGACAAGATACTAGATTTGTTGCCGTACAAGAGGACTTGTGTGATAGGAGCGTGTTTTCAAAATGCGTCTTGTTACTGATTCAAGCTTTACTTCTTGCCGCGATATCTAGCACAAATCGCTTTCCTCCGCGAAGAGCAGTGTCCGTCAATTGCAATGTCCCCGAATGAGGGATCTACGTCTCTAAAACTTCACTTTCTGTGGCTTGGCGAAGCAGGAGCAACTTCGAACGGACGTAAACAAACCAAACACACGTGGCCACGGATGGGTTCCACTGGGTGAACTCTATGTTCCGATCACAAAATGGCTTATCTCCTTTCATAAAAATAAACTACAACGAACCCGGTGCTTTTACCCGTGTTTTGAGTATAAACTGCGTACTGCAATGACATCGATCGGTTCCCAAACGCCTCTACGATCTACAATGCCGTGACGCCATGCGATTTAGTTTCCCGCCCCATGCGCGCTTCATGTAAACCTACTCGCATTAGCTAACCTCTGAACGTCAACTACATACAGTACATGAAACACGCAAACTCCTCGTTCGTGAACTCGACCGCCAACAAATCACAAATTGCTACCTTTTCTTCATCCCTTGAGCACGTGACGCCACTCAGCCAATGAGAGGCCCGGCGGGAAAGCTTTTCAGCGGGGGCCCATAATCGGTAAATGATTTATCGTAAGGAGAGCTAGCGCCATCGAGACGGGAGCCCCGCTGTCGACGAGTGTGGGTATTTATAAACTATCGCCGTAGAGGCCTCTGCTATTGTGCATCGGAGAAACGAGAGGAACGAAGAAACGAACCTTTTGTGCGATTTTCTGCATGGCGTCGCTAAGCTCAAAAGTAGTAGCGAACAATGGAACCCTGTCAGCTGTCAATAAGACTTTGTGTTTGACAAGAGCACAGCCAATGGCATAGTCGCATTTGGTTTGTTTACTTGTCGCTCTCTTCACTCGCAATGTAACAATGGGTAAGCAATTGAATGAACCTCACGCTTCGAAATGGCCCTAAACACGCGGCTTGATTTGCTGCGAGGTATTCGCTGCGTGAAAAGTTCGAAAGTGAATTACAACCGAGCACGCCTTAGTTGCAACTGGCCAAGCGTCTAGTGACCGAGATATAAACTGAGTTAACACTTGTGCTAATCTCGTCACAGTGCATAGGATTTGACCGTGACAATTAAAATCCACCTTTTCTTCAGTTAATAGCGACCTGCAAAACGCTTGTTCTCTTATAAGAACTTCACGTCAAATCCTTTAGACTCCTCTTTGAAGTATTTCACTTGAGATATTGGTGTGCAAATGTCAGAACGATATCCAAAGAAACGCGCCTTCTTTCTCCCCTTCATTTCTGACTGTGGGAACAAGTGAACTGTTCCGAGATGTGTAGCGGACGGTGAAATTTCCTACCTTGTTCGTTCTTCATGTTTGACAGGGATAGGATATGGGGGCTTTGGCGGGTTAAAAGGGACTTTCGGCAGAAAGCCGGCATTGAGAGGATAAAAATCTCTGGTTGGCCTTCTAGAAGATCTCGTAAACAAATTCAAAATAGCTACAGAGTATTATAAGCCAGAGAGATCTATAACAAATGAATGAGGGGGCATTCAGTATTCAAAATATTTTAGCACCACATCGCCCCACGTACAAGATGTAACGAGTTTCGCGCTGCGCAAGTGACATTCAATTTTACCTTGATGTCGCAGCGGTGGGGCCGGTAATCCTTTTTGAAATATCCTTGAGAAACCAGCAGGAAAATATCGAGAACACGTCCAGTGATAAACCGTTAGATTGCAAACGAGAACAAAGAGCGACCCTTTGGAATCTCTCGCTACGCCAGAGTGATTTCGTGAATAATTGATGAAAGACCCTCTTTGAAATCGTTTGATTTCCATTTACCACCATATAAACACACATTAAATATTTCTGAGGTTGTTCTTAGAAGCCTTAGTGCGGATTCAACCAACAGGCTGTGGTAAGAAGACGATAGTTTTACAGGCAAACATAGGAATTGTAGAGATAAACTTTGTGCGAAAAAGTGGAAAAGTACGCGAACTACGAAACGAAATCAGAGAACTCGGAGAAATCATTTAAAAATGTCGTGATTTCGACACAAAAAGAATGGTTTTTCATAGAACCTGTAATAATCTTCACGTTAGTTATATTTAGCACGCCATTGTCCCAGTTTTTTGGAAGGGTTACAAGAGTACAAAATCGTAAGACTGTATCACAAAAAACGAAAGTATTCCTAATGGCCGTTGACAGTTAATCGAAGGTTTCACGCTAAGATTCTTCTCCAGAAGGGTTTATCGGCAAACTCTGTAACGAACTGGTTTTGCTAATGAAAGGTCGATTTTAAATAAGTCTTGACTTTGACACTTTTAGTTGATGTGTTTGTCCTTGTTTCGCCCAAACAAATAAAGTTGTGAGAACTCACTCAGTCGTTAATTTTTATGAACCTGTTAACAGTGGTTATATTTGTCATGAGAATTGACCTTATCTGTCAAAATTGCTAGAGAATTACTAGCAAAATCATCAAATGTAGGTAACCTAAAAAAAAAAACACATTGATAAATGCACCAATAGTTGTTCCAGCGAAGTTTTCGTCCTTTCTACGACGTTACTCAGTAAAAAACTGTAAAGTCGTTTCAACCAATCTTTCTTGACAATTTTGTTCACAAAATACCAAAAAGAAGAACCATGTTCGAAATTCTAAACAATTCAAGAGCAAAACAAATGAACTCTTCTCAATTTAACTTAGCGAAGTGTCAAAGCACACAATAAAACATCGCCGCGGTAAAGTTGTTCGTCATTGTATTGACGGTACTGAGTTCGTGTAACTCCGTCCACTAATGCTTCTTACTCCTTATGCAGACAGCTTGAAACATAAATAGCTGTAGGCTCAATTCTCGATTATTAAATTCGGTAATTTGGAATGAAACTTTTATTCTACTAAAACAACATTATTCACCTAACAACGAGCGCTTCGTTCTGAAGAAATCAAATGTCTAATTGCGGACCTTTTAATTTATATACTTCATTGCAAGTATGAACAAAAATGACAGATTAACGTCTCCCGTTTGTTAGGCGATTGCTGATCAACCACCGAACATTTACGTTGGGTGAATTAATAAAATTGCTTCAGGGATCACAAAATGTTTAGAGCTATATTAAGTTGGCTTGAAAGAGCGATACAAAAGCCATAAAATTAGCTTTGTACACTATGTAATCCTGTGACGAACTTAAACGTGTGAAGATTCCTTGAATGTCAAGGTTTTCGAGTTTTATACATTTGTTGCGTCTTGAACAAATACTCGCTTAATGTATCGATAGGACAGGATGTAAAAAAGCAACTTATCAAAACTCAAACGAAGATATAATTAATGAAACGATTTCACAAAGAAAACAATCTTTAAAAAAGCTGGAGCAAAACTGCAAAGCTTTCCTTTTATTGATCATGCTATTCGCAAGAATAATAAATTCTTCGTGTCACCCTCAAAACAGGGCAGGCAAGTAAAAGAAATTTGAAATGCATTCTCATGATCAGTTTTGAGTGTCACTGAAGAATGTCTTTGAAAGGTAACTTTTTCTAGTTATATTTGTTATTAGCTTCATGAAAAAACTCAGTTAATGTTTCATTACAGTAGGATATAAAAAGGCGAGTTGTCAAAGCGCAAATGAAAATGTATCCATTAAACAGATTTCACAAAGAAAACATCTTTAAATACGCTTGTGTGAAACTATAAAGTTGTGTGTTTATCGTTCAATACTTTCTGTACAAGTAAATTCACAATTTAAATTCTTCAACTCAAACAAAAAACTATAGCTTTGGAATCAAACAGGGTAGGTATGTAAAAGAAATTTGAAATGCATTGAGACGAAAAGAACTTGTCCACTTTGTCCTGTATTTTACAGTCTTCACAATGCTTCACCACGCTAAAAACTTGTCAACTGAAACACCCATAACATGTACACCTTTTGTTTCATGATATAGCTCGGCAGAAACGCTCCTTTTTGTATGTATCGAGATATATATCAAGCTACATCTTGACTCTATACAGTTAAGTCATTCAAATGTACAACCCCGCAACCTAAAACTGAAAAATTCAATCTACATCTTTCCAGACTTTGTGCCTGGTTGACAATGAAATAACACACTGTAGGCTGTTACACTTCGTCGTGTTGGTGTTCCGTTGATTTGTACACAAAAACCTCGTCGATTTTTAAGTGCAAGGCCGCGCCAAAAACCCGGGCAGACCCCACATTGAGCTCGACTAGACAATTCAATCACGACTCCATCATCAGCCAAAGCTACAGAGTACATGCATGCGAGAAGATACCCTACACTCGCATTGTCACCGAAGAACTCCTAGACTAACGCAGACATAAGCTCTTGGCTTGCAGCTATTCTGCATTTTGCGATTACGATCACAGTGCTAAAGTACTTCTCTTAGCTTGGGCCAACTACAGAGGCCTAGAAAAATAATGCTTAATAGCTTGCGTGTCGAAATCTGATGAAATTCGCAACGAAGGAAACTTTTCAGCGGTGTATTTCACCCGGGTAAAGTGCAGAAACATTTTGTCTGGTTTTTCTGAGGAAAAGCGACCTTTTGTCATTTTGATGGCGGAGAAGTTTTCACGGTGTACTATAAAAATAAAACACATATTTTGCTGAAAAGTGATAATCTTTTCATAATATCCAAGTAATGAAATAGATGGCACTATTTGTGCGAAATGTAACCAAACAAGCATGGCTTGTAAGAAATAATTTTAACGAAGTGTTATTAATAATATCGTTAATAACCTAGGAATATTAAAATAACTTGGCTTTTTTGTTGGTTGCCGAGGACTTGTGCTGTGAAAAAAGGTCAGGTAATCATGTAATAGAAATATGAAGTGAATAATCTTTTATGCTTCCTACATAACTAAGTATCTTTACCAGATTATAACGTATTAACCTTTCATGTAAAATTCAAGTCTAGCTTCGGATAAAACTATATTTGTCGTAAAGGGAGGTGTTTCAAATAATCAGACGGCTCATGGCAAGAAAAGAGATTGCCTACCTCCCGTTGGCTTACAATTTTTTCCGGGGTGCTACATAGCAGTATGTGTAGCTTCTTCTGCAAACTGCAAGAAAATCACTGGTGAACTGAGATACATTGTAGTTAAACCCGCGATAAACTTCTCTTCTCTGATGGACCTAGCGTGTGTAGCTATATACAAGAGGCGATTTATCGTTTGTTAATCATGTTTGTTTTAAACCACGTATATTTTTGCATAAAACAGACAAAGTGAACTTAATATGAATACATTGGACTAAAACAGGACATGGACGAAAGTCAGAGAAAGATCACCCAGACGAAATAGTCACTAGATTTTTAAGTCAAAATGTCAGTACTAATGCTAGTTTGAAAGCAAATTCAGCGAGTGAGCTTTAAGCACCTGATCAAGTCGTCAAAATAGATGTTGCTTGTATGATTCTTGGTAGCAACGTGAAGGTTAGAAAATACACTGAGTTGTGAACACACTGACCTCGGTCACCTCAAGAAAGGATCGTAGATTGATAATTTAGCTACAAACTAAAAACAACGATATCTTGTTGTCGAACGAGGCTCCTGTTTTTTCGCAAACGCGACCAACAAAGTAGCTCTTGGGTTTGGTTCAAGTACGATGCGAGCTGGTTTCTCCTGCGAGCGACAGACCAGTGTGACCTATCCACGTGTTTGAAGCCACGGTATCAACAATTTACTCAGCTTCTCCACACACAACTAACCGCAAGTTTCAAAGACGTCGGTTTATCACGAAAGCACTGTACACTTAATTTTAGTAAAAGTCAACGAGAACCATCTTTTAACTTGAAATGTTTTCCATAAAGAGTGAACGCAATAATGGTCTTTCTGGAGTTTCAACGCGCTTTTGGCACGAGAGACAAAGACGAAAAGCAAACGGTACACAAGAGCCATTTTGAATACTCGCTCATGCAATCAGTGAAGGCACACTTGATCCAAATTGAAGTCGCTTTGAAGTTTATCTATGCGTTTGTTTGAGGCAAATACAAAAGCTATGAATTTTCGTGAGATGAAGGATTTTATTTCCTCGGTCTTTGTTTCACGCGGAATCAAGCCACGGGAAAGCACACTCGTTTTAATTCAGTGATCTGTTAATTTAACGCAGTATTTGCAATGTCCTGACTGCAACAAGTGCTCTTGCTCCGTTGAAGTAATTTACTTCAGTTCGTTTACTTGTTAGCTAACAGTATTTTCTCTCGAGTTCTCTGGCACAACTTCATCTGGCATTGATCTGCGTGTCGCGTGGTGTGAACCGTAAATGCGTCGGACAAAAGAGTGAAGCCAGATAACCGTGACAGAGAAGTAAGCTTACCGTTTGCACGAAATTTACCTAAACAAACTCAAAATCAGCTCTTTACAGACAGAAAGCCTTGCACAAACAATGCACAGAGTCGTAAGAGCGGCCCGCAAAATAGCCTTTTAATACACGATCAAAACTTGAAGGGGCCTCTCGGGTTAACATATTTGTTTTTTCATGTAGCTGCATTCTAATCATATTTGGCGAGAACATAAGTAGTGTTTTCTGTCGGACATAAACATCGCGTTCAATCCGGAAAACTACACAAAGTGATTACAAGAGCACACACTGTTAACAAGGGCTAAAGGAAGCCACTCGTTCGTAAACGGAATCACCGCAATTTTCGCGCCTAAAAGAATGAAATTGACCGAAGGCAATAAAACAATGCAAGTCACGCTATGAGGAGTAACAAAGTTTGCGTCCAAGTGAATAAATTGATTGTGTTCCTCGGCGAGATCGCCGTTGCCTGCTCAATTCAATCAATGGAGTTAAATATACGCGCCACTCAACCATCAGTACGATACGACCGACTTCGCAAAACAACACCGTGAGCGCGCGATTAAAAAAGCACTTGCCTTGCAACGCCATTCGTTAACATGAGTAGTACTATACAAGATGTATGTACGAACTCTCTCTCGTGTGGTAATAGGCTTCCTTTCTCAAACAATGGTTGAGATCTTTGAGGACCCGCACGCGATCAAAACTCATTAGCCTATGGTTGCACCGTTTATCACACTCGTGCGAGCCCGAGAAAGTTTTCTTACGATCGCATCAAAGCAAACTGAATTTTTTGAAGCAGAAACCCGAGGAAACGAGAAGTGTATCTAATCGTAGGTGCACCTTTTGGCTCCTCTTCTATTTCAGATCGGCCTCACGATTTTGCGCGCTACTGACTGCACTTGACCAACGCAAACTCTTCCCAAAAAAGACTTCAAATCGAGAATCAAAACGAACTATAAGTATTGGTTATTCCCTTAACGTGCTTAAAAGCGAACCGAAAAAATTACCCACGGCAATACCTCACGCAAGACGTTATTGGCAAGATTACCCTGTTGGAATTCCACAAGAGATATTTGTTTACCTGTGCGAGCTCTCTACCTTGAGTAGAATCACGGCAAAAGCTGGTAGCGGTTCCCCGGCTCAGCGCTAAGAGTACAAGTTGAGGTGCTTGGCAAACGCGCGTTCACGTTCCTCGCTACACACTCTGATCGACGGTAGAGCAACCAGAAATCAGTCAGGCATGCGCAGAGAGCCACCAGAAACACGTGCTCTTTAGCGTGGAAAACATGTTGCTGTGATCGATTTCATTGAAATGGACATAAATAAGCCCGCTTAAATATCAATATCATTATTTGAATGAATGTAAGGCCTTCTAACCGGCCGTAAATCAGGTTTTTCCAGGAGAAAACTGAGGTACTCCTTTTTTACTTGCAATCGTTTACGTTTGATCTTTCTAATACAAACCGATACGGGTATTAGCTCGTGATCACTGTTCCGTAAGCGAAAACGAAGTATAAATAATCGGTAAATACAAAATATAATTGCAAACAGGTCTACTCTCATTTTGCAGCTAGGTGCAATTGCACCAATAGCCCCTCTTAGACTAACGACCACTAATGAGCTATTAAATGAAATACAAACATGATTTCTTTTAAATAAAAATATTAAACGTGATTCATAGAAAACTAAATTTGGATCATTATTTTAGGTAAGGGGGTTGTGACGTGTCCAGACCGGAAAAATTCTTGCGTTAAAAAATCTTGTGACTTCAACGATAAAAAATTACAGTGAGGGTAAAATGCGGAATTGTTTGAGCAGAGTACTCAAAAATAGAGCTGACTACTGGAAATTTGTCCAGGGCTGCTTTGAAAAATGAAAGGAAAAAACAGAACGGTAATCAGTGCTGTTTTTTCTTCCTGTAGCTATTTGTAAAATTTAGATGTTAAAAAATTACGATACGTGGGTTAAGCCCCTGCAATACGTGATTAATATTTTTTTGCGGAGGCGGGAATAATTTTTTCAGATTAAACGGCATTAAGTGAGCGAACACGATTAGAATCGAATTTTGCGGCAAAGGAAACAATTTGGAGGTCATGAATGAATGTTGAAGTTGAGTTGAACTTCATTTTATTGACCTTTGCGTGGAACAAACAACAACGAAAAAATATGCACGGAATGCCGCAATACAATTAATGTGTAACCAGACTCTTTAAGGTGGAATGCAAGCTATTCCAAGCCTCCATCCTGATGGTAGCTGTAACAATGCTGTTAGGGGAACTGCAGTGCAGAATCCCAAAGAGAAACTAAAATTTGCAGCGATATATAAACCGTGGAAACGCTCCGGACACAATTGTCTGCCTTTTGGAGCTAAGGATTCAGCACTCATGTGGCTGTCTGTCTGAGGGACAAGATGGCCTCTGTCCAAGTGCAGTGAAGCGTGTCTACTTCAAAGGTTTTTAGAGCGGCACCGACAGTTCAAAAATAACTTGCTTGAATAATTAGTGAAAGGTAAACAACTGCGAATAAGCTTCTTTAAATACTTTGGGCTTTATTTCCAGAGTTAATGATTGCCCCATTCGTGGCAACACGTGTACCAGTCACACTCCCCACTGTTCCACGTTCGTTCACGATGGGTTTTATCTGGGTTCAGTTCGTAGCGCATCGTCTTCCCGCTTGCAGACTTTTTAGATCGGATCGTCAGTGAAGCTGAGCGATCTCGCTAAATTTGCTTCGTGTTGTGGATCAGTCTCCAGGAAACCATAAAAATATATGTAGTTCAAGGGAGTGGCGGGGGAAGGGGGTACGTCTAAGGAACAGAGTAGAAGGAAGGGAGTGGAGGGGGAGCCCGGCGAAGGGAGGGAGGGGAGAGCTTTGTCGCTCAATTCTTTTGTTCATTTGACAAGTCAAACTGTAAACGAGTAAACTGCGCGGATAATGCCCAAAAGGCACAACAGTTCGATGGACATTTCTCAAGAACATTTCTCAAGGACCTAAAATATGGTTAAGAAAATTTGCGGATCATGAGGAAATTCACTTTTGCTGATCAGCTGTTTTCTTCTCGTAAAAGGTATGCTGAAGTTCTATCAGGAGACGTTAAAGACTATCAGCCATGGCTTACCGCGCGCTCAAGGAAGGGAAAACGTCAATTCCATTCAAAAAGTTACGAACTTAAGGGTTCTACAGTTTAGTAGGATTCCATCAGTGGACTCCTGAATCT
>Ga0126339_10001863_pt1 | contig 14743 bp, 9 predicted proteins | sample OrbTmetagenome_2_FD_92532 | JGI IMG/M metagenome (GOLD analysis project Ga0126339, IMG submission 92532) | Coral microbial communities from Petempiche,Puerto Morelos, Mexico - Orbicella T R C metagenome | ecosystem: Host-associated > Invertebrates > Cnidaria > Coral | place: Petempiche,Puerto... | reverse complement strand
TGCGAATATCCTAAAAAAACAGCTATGACGGGTTGTTAGTAGGGACGTAGGTGGGTGGAGGCGGGGGGGGGGGGGTTGGGGGAGGTGGAAATGACATGGAAGCTCAGCATACCGTTTCAGGGTTACAACTGGTCACTTGATACCCCTTAGATACCATCGTTAGAGTTGCTGTGGTAGTTAAAGGTATTGAGCCCTATAAGGTTAGGAAATATGTGTGACGTTGAATTGGTCAATAAACCTTACTGACGGTAAACACCGTGTTTTATTTTTCACATTGTAATGGTGCGCGATTTCCGAGTGGGCAACAAAATTAATATCAGCAACTTTAATTCCACTTTTCTTCTTATGATGGCATCGTCTCTTGACAGTTTATAAGCTTTTTCTTACGATTTGACCCCGAAGAGAAAAGAGACTCTGATCTTCTCCTGCCTGGGTTCAACTCCTATATAGACGGCACCGGGAAGGGAGAGTTCAGAGACTGGACCACTACTGGAAACGAACGTTGCGCATTTGCATGCGCAAACAGTGGAATTTAATATGGCGCGTGTATATTTGGACGTCTGAAATAAGCGTTGTATTGTCACAAAAGTAGCTCTCCAGCTACTCTGTGGTAGACAATGGCACTCTTCAGACTTGAACCTTGGTCCAAAACATGTATTCGTGGATCGAAAAGTTAACTTGTTCGTGGTTTTCTTCCATCTTTGCTTAGTATTGGCAGCCTTTTTTGGAGGGCAGAAGGAACGGGTTATAATTTTCTGTTTTTACAGGTCTGCTTGCAAAGGACCATGACCTTCATTATTTTAATACTCAGGGGAAAGGTCGGATGTTTTCCGCATGTTCGATCGAAGTTCCAAGTCCCGGTGTGGAATATAACTACGTGTCCAGTGTTTTTCATTTCAATCTACTATTTTCCAGTCAAAAATAAAACAATCAGCAGCCTGATCTACCCTTAGCACCTGAAAATCAGGCCAGATACGTGAAGTAATGCCGTGGTAAGTAACTGTCGGGGGAATTGAATGTGTTGTGGTGCAGAACAATCAACACGGTTAAAGAATATGTTAAAAATTCTAACTTGACGCTCTTTGCCTCTGGGGAATAAAATAAGAATGGCAGTAATTACATTGATTAGTCTAGCTGCTTTTTGTCAGTATTGTTTTCCAAACCCAAACAACCAAAATGGAATTCTGACTGTTTGAAGAAATCAGCCGAACGCGTACCGCCGAGTTTAATACGAGAGATAATATCTTGCAAGATACAACACAATTCATATATCATATATATCAGAAAGAAAATTGAAGCGATATGAAAGGCACGGGGCTTTCGTCTATTACTATACAACTACGGTAAGCTTTTCTCATTTGCATTACAACGAGATTCAACGTGGATGCGAGGCAATTTCGGGCAGAAACGACAAAATTTCCCGAAACCGCCTTGCGTCCTGACGTTGGATTACATTGTACGCAAGTGTGAAAAGTTAACCGTGATGAGGGCTATTACAGAGTCCGAGATTAATTTCGTTTTGTCTTGAATAACAATAAAAAAGAGAGGAATATTGGGAGCATAAGATCAACTTAAGAATTAGTTAAAATTCCTTCCTGCTTTTTTTTAGTCTTAAAAGCCGACAGAAATTGTAGTTTGAAAAAAAAACAACAACAACAACAGAATTTTTCTCCACCAAAACGATGAAAATTTGACTGAAGTTGTGAAAAGTCACGAGATCCAGGAGACCGCACAAAAATGAGCCTCCTTGGGGACAGCGGCGTTTTGCAATGTTACAAATAACAGCATGCATTTTCCTGTGCTGTGATTGGCTGATACTCGACAAGCGGGATTCTTGAAATGAGAGAACCGAAAACGTTCGCATTCGCGAGTCTATCACCACAAAGCTAAAAGGTTGGCTAAAGGAAGAACTAAAACAACTCTACATTTACACAGTTGAAGTACTGTCCACTTGGCGCTGGTAGCCACGTTTAAGAGTAGTTTATCGTTGTATTTTCTTAGTTTTCTGCCTGGCAGTTTTGTATTACGCCTTTGAATTTGCAGTCGTTAGTTCAAACCTCAACCGCTTTCCGTGTGAAAATGTCGTTGGCGTTTCGCATCACAAACAACTTCCAGGATAATGCAGATAGCAACACTTTAAAGAAAGCTAAGATGGAAGATGGACAAGCCAGAGCAACGCAGCAAGGACAGAAACGAGCGGCTTTGGGCACAATAACGAACAACGCTGGGTTGAGAATTCAGCCATTTCGCGCAGCCAAACAACAGGTCAGTGAACCCCTGTCAATTTCACCGCAGAATTTTCAGAACTTTAAATTCCATGTACGTTTCGTCTCCGTTTTGGAGAAACGTTTTTTCCTTATTCAATTTCTCTCCTCGTTTAAATTTAGGCTGGCTTGGCCGGTTCTTCGTTTTCCGTCGGAGCTGCCAAGAACGACGAAAATGCATTCAGTCGTGCACAACAAAAGACCGCCTTCGCTGTACCGACAACTGCACAGCAAAGTTTCACCATTCACGTAGACCCCGAGCCAGTTCTCGCCCAAAGTTCAGCATTTATCACGAGCTCCACAGTACAAGAACTGAACCCGGCCTTAACATCCCTTTCACGACCTGCTTTAACAAATGTGTTCGTCGGAAACAGAGCCGGGGAAGAAGGTGAGCTCGCAACAGGTAAAAATATTTTTCCGAGTTGATTTTTTAATCTGCCGTTTTGAACGTGCGACTTGCTGAAATTTAACAATATAGTTCGAGCTGCCTTTCTTATTTCTACGTAAGCGCTCATCACTGTTAAAATGAAAGAGTTCTTTATTGTTATTTTGCATTTATGTAGGGGACTCGCCTATGGTCATAGACTCTAGCGATGACGAGGACTTGGACTGCGCGAAGGAAACAGCGCCAGAAATACACGACATCGATAGCGGCAACGACATCTTTTCCTGCTCGGAATATGCTTCAGAGATATTCCAAAACTTGAAGCAATCAGAGGTAGATATCTTTATCTTTTATTCCTTTGTCGAGGTTGAAGTTTCGTACTGCCGTTCGAGCTTTTTTGAATGTGAAACAGCGCGCGTTGATATCTGCAAAAATAGAATGCATGTGATGGTATAACTCTTGAAGGAAATTTTTAGAGTTAAAGACGCTTGGAACTTTTAACAACTGAAGTGTTTTGAGGTAAATTTCATTTTTTTTTTTTTTTTTTCAACCTCCCCATTCCCCTCTCCACACTCTTACATTTTGCCTTATCTCAATTTTTTTCCACTCTAAAGTAAGCTTGGTAGATTTCAATTACTTTTGAACTTACTGTTTCATCAAATTATGATACCGTTTCACCACTAAAAAAGAGGAAGTCACCAAATGTCAGATTCAGTGCTTCCAGTAAGACCTTGCACCTGTTGCCTTCTATAATGTTTGCAGTTTAAAAAATAGAAATAAAAAATGCCAAAATTATAGTCTCAGATGGTTTGGTCATTGCAGTAAACCATGCAGGAATTCTGAGATTATTTGAGGCAGGGGATGGCCTGGAAAAATGCAAAATCATTGGTAGCCATGGCACCCTTATTCTGAGACGAACAGAAATTTCTATTTGAGCTCTTTTCTTCCCCTGTCAAGTTCTGTGTGGTTCACCCTGAAAAATTTCATATTAATAAATGGCTTATCTGTATTGAGATCCAGTGGTATCTTTATATGTTTCGCACTGGCTAAAAAATGACTAAGCCAGAACTAAGAGGGGATACTTATGGGAGCTCTCCAAAATGTCCCCATCAGTTAATAAAGAATTTTTTTGAGCTAAAAAAGCCACATTGAGAACATAGCCTTATCTCGAGCCTTTGATTGACTTTCAAAAAGTGGACAGGCTACCGTAAACAACTTGTTCATGGAGCTGATTTAATTTAAACTTGTCTTTATTTAGCTCAAGAACAGGCCCAAAGCTGGCTACATGAAAAAACAGTCCGACATCAACCACAGTATGCGTGCAATCCTGGTTGATTGGCTGGTTGAAGTTGCAGAAGAATACAAACTTTTACCTCAGACGCTTTACTTAACAATAAACTATATTGACCGTTTCCTGTCTGTCATGTCAGTGCTACGGGGAAAGCTTCAACTGGTGGGAACTACATGTATGTTAGTAGCAGCCAAGTTTGAGGAAATTTATCCACCTGATGTGTCAGATTTTGTCTTCATCACTGATGACACTTACACTACTAAGCAGGTAACAAACACTTGGCATCTGTCGACATTACTCAACTTTCATGCTTCTGAGGGAGGGCTGGGACAGGGTAAAAGGAATCAATCCTGGGCCTAATACAACTTTAAAAGGGGTTCCTGATGGGCTTGCTTGAATAAGGAGCAATGAAGCTAAGTTGCTGAAGGAGTGACTTCCTCTTCCAAGTTAGGAATTGTGACCTACATTTTAAACTCAATAATCCACAAATGTGGCATCGTAGTAGGTTGGTATGGCTTATCAGGCTATAAATATACATTTGAAAGGATGTCGCTAAGGCTACCAGTTACAGTAATTTAACCAGCTGAAAGAGAATTTAATCTCTGGCTGAAATAATTTCACATGGAAACAAAAGATTTGGGTGGACTTTGGAGCTTCCAAGGCCAAAAAGACAGCTGAGCTAGTTAATGGGTTGGTTTGGTGTTCTCTTGAACATACTTCTCTTCATTTTTAATGCATCCAAACCTGTAATGCATGCAATATTTCTGCCACAAGTGTGAGTGCTAAGCAAATTTTTCATGCCATACCAAAGTTTGCAAAATCTTCAATGCAGCTCCTACATGTATACTGGTAACACACTGACACAGTTTGTTATTTTAATGTGATTTCTTTGCAGGTTCTGAAAATGGAATCTCTCATTCTTAAGACTTTAGGATTTTATATTTGTGTACCAACAATAGTAGATTTCCTTGAAAGATTTTTAAAGGCTACAGAATGTTCTGAGTCAGAGAGTCCCAAAGTTGAAGCACTAGCAAAGGTGAGACAAGTTGTGCCAAGATAAAACCACACATCATTAACAACATTGCAACCTGGTTCACACTAGCAAATGTGATGACATAAGCACAAGCCCTTACAAATGCAAAAAATACATATATGTACCTTGCATTGTGGTTTATTAATTGTATGAACAACACAGAATTTCAATCATCAATTGATATAAAGAAAACAAACATGTAGAAAGAACATAAAATAACACAAGCATTAAGAAATAATGCAAGGAAAACCTACATGCAAAAACAAAACAGCAAATACATGCAGGGGAAAAATACATCTGCAGGAAAATCCCATTGTGTTATGCTACCAGTGTCGACCAAACCCTAACAAGTACTTTAATATTGATGGAATCCTTGGTCCTTATCCATAATCTATGACTAGGCTTTACTTCTATTTCAGTGACTAGAAATTGTGAAACAAACTAAGGCAAATCCCACTGAACTTCACTATCTTTAATTCTTATCATTTTCCTTTTAAATTCATACACTGTACACATACACAATTTCAAACTATTTTTCATCTCCCTTCATAGTTTAAGATAGTGAAGTTCAACTGTGTAGGAGGACATTTTGCACGTATTGAAGGAATCTGTTCAACATGTCACTACAAACATGTGTAGCAAATTCAATCCTAAGCTTACTTCGTTCCGCAGATTTAATTTAGTCTACACAAGGACTGTATAATCATCTAGCAATGAATTCATCTATTGTCAACCCTCTGTAGGTCTGATTCACTCGATCAGCCAGATACCTGTGCTTTTTTTTCTTTGCTTCAAGTTCAAGCAATTGCTTAAAAACTTCAGATAGTTTCTAGTTTGAGACCTGTTTGGTTACATGTGCCAATTGTGTAACTCTGGCCAATTACTTGCCAATAGGACAAATAATAACAGAAGTTGTTATAAAATGAAGAAAAGGGAATTGTGACAAGCTTGTCTCAATTTTACTGCATAAATTTTGGCAGTTCAGGACCTTGATGCATATCATTGACATATTTAGTCTGATTATGTGGTGTACAGTTTGAATGATTTATTTTTATTTCAGTATCTCTGTGAGCTTTCAATGCTTGAAGCGGACCCTTTTCTCAATTATCTTCCATCAACAATTGCTGCCAGTGCTGTTGTTTTGTCTCTTCATACTCTTGGACTTCAATCATGGGTAAAACTAACAAGTTTAATCTTCAGTTTGTACCATCAGGAATAAAATGTCATGGCCTATTAAAATAAATAGTAACATCTGGTCCAAGTTGGGGTGGGTTATTTAATTTTCAAAAGGCCTAATTGCCTATTTTCCCCTTCCTGCTCCCCCTCCTCAAACCTCAAGAAAAAATAAAACTAAAAGAACAGCAATCTGAAAAAAACTCGACAACCCTCCAAGGTCATCACAGATTTCTCTCCTTGGAGATGATAATAAGTGTGCATTGCAAGACATTTCGGTTTCCCTGCCTAGTTTTGCACAAAACACTTAATTTCATCTTCAGTGATTATGCCGTACAAAATATATCATCACAGTTTTCTCTCCTTGGAGATGAAAATAAGTGAGCAATCAGTTACACTGGCTAGCTTTGCACCAAATCTATTCCTTGCTGACCTAATCTGGGATTGTTAGGGATGGGTCATTATATCCTTGATGGTGGGTAGGGGTGGGCAATTTTATTGTTTTATCTTCCTTTCTTTCATATGTCATGTCACGCAAGACTTTGTATGGTGCTTGGATTGCACAATTTTTTTCTTGGTCCAGGGTTATTTAGCAAGTGGTAATTTCCCAACCCACCATCATTTATCAAACTGTCTATCTGTGATAACCAAGTGTTCCAGTCCTCAAGGGTTTCCAGGGTGCAGAGAAAACCAATTTTCAGACATGTCCTTTTGGCAAGCTGCATAACTGATGTACAAGTTTGAAAGTCATTTTCACAAGCCCTTTCCCCCCCCTCCCTTCCCCCTCCACTAGAAAAAATTTCAACATTTACAGTACTTCTTTAATTTGATTTTCCTCAAACAAAATTTCTTTGGGCAAGTGAATAGAATCCACTAACCCTGGGCTAATTCAGACACCCTCATTTCTAAGTTACAGTATCTTGAATGAATCGAGTACAATCTTTACTGTTAGAACCTTGAATATATTCCTGTCTATAACAGAATCCAACATTGTCTCACTACACCGGATTCCAACGTCTTGATCTGCAAGCATGTATCCATGATCTTCATCGTGCATTCAGCCATGCACCGAAACATCCTCAGCAAGCTATTAGGGATAAATACAAGCAGTCTAGGTAAGAACAGTCAAGTGTGTAGACAAGGGGGCGGGGGTGTTCTCTAATCTTTTTGCCAAGCCTGAAATAGAATAACTTAATTAAGTCGGCCTTGAAAGGAAAAGCGTTGCCACACTAAAGGAAAAACTGAAAATAACTTTCGTTTTCAAGGTCGCAAAGAAATAGTTACACTAATTGGATAGAGAAGTTCAAAGTTGGGTGTTTCTTTTATGTAGGGCATAGTGACCATTGTCAATGTTGAAGTCGTACTGTGGCCTATGAAAATAATTAACTGTTTCAACTTCCAAGAACAACAATAACAACAAGCAAATTCAAAGCAACAATTATTTGATGTCTTGTGGTTAAGGTATTTGTTTCCTTCACAGAGCTTCCTCATAGGTACATTGTAAAGGCAAATACCAACCATTGAGGTATACTTGTCAAGTAAAGGAGGGCCAATATCCAGGAGAGAGGGAGGGGTGGGAATAATAGCGGGAATAGTTTTTTTATATACATATAGACATGCCTACAATGCCTACATACGGGGGAAAGGGGGGGCTTATGACCAGAATTTTAAGGTACATGTATAAACTCCAAACAACAGGAGTGCCTTGGGCGACATTATATACATTGTATAACAAGAGTCTTTAAGTGGCCAAACACTGAAACTCATTGCAGTTACAATATACATGTACATACATTCTATATGTAGGGTTGACTGTTATATTAGTGTAAATTAGTTAATCAAAAATTCAGATATTTTTTTTATATTTGTGGATTTGGATACTAAATTAATGAGAACATACTGCTCTGCAAGAGTGCTGGCAGTGTCTTGGGTTACTGTTTATTGCCCGTGTCCCTAATAAACAAAGCTTCTTTTTTCCAACACTGTTCTTTCCATTTCAGCTTCCATGCAGTGGCAAATCTTCAACCTCCAGAGATGTTGCCCCTAGTTTAAATTCTTCCAATAATGTTGAAATGAGTAACAATGTAAATATTTTACTGCCTTACTAAACAGAGATTTTATTAGAAAAAATCTTCCATCATTCTGTGAGTTATCAGAGGAAAATTTGAAATATTTCTTATGTCAAAGACATTTTTACTTGCGACTTGCTCAATTCAATTTCTTACAGATTATATTTCTATCTTGGTTTACCAAAATTATTATTTTTATTATTATTCTTGTATCTTTCTAGTACTTTGTAACTGTTGGAAAAATGTATAGACTTGCTGAACTTTATATTTTTACCTTCTCAGTCACAGCATTGAATTGTTAAGCTAGCTGTCAATATGATTTTGTAGGAGTTACATGTAATTTTAAGAAATTATTCTTACCTAACCAAATTTTAAAAACTATGATCATTGTATTCTAATAATCTCTTTTAGGTATACACAACATACACGTAGTTAGAAATATGATGATTAAGTATTGACATGATTTTCTTAAAAGTGTGTTTCTGGTTTAACTGTAAAATATGTAAAATAAATAACCTGTAAAACATTTCTTGCTGTTTGGTCTGTGTTTTAAAAGTGACATGTCCCAAACAGTTTTTAAGGCTTGCTATCAATGATGCATTTGGGCACCATTGTTTGTCGTGTGCACAATAATTTCCCACATCCGAGATATTTTATTGTCGTTTCTTGCCTTGTTTGCAGGGTTTTTTAACAACTCCAAATTGAACAAAGAGCCTCTCTGTTTAGATGTGCCAATTCCAGTTCCAAGAAAAACTTAAAACAATTTCAAAATTAAGTCAATGAAACTTGCTTAACTTCTAAGAGTCTCTTTATTCTTTAATAGCATCTCTGAACTTTAGGCAGAGAAAAGGCACAGAAAATAAAACTAATAAAGAACTGACGGATCATGTGTACTAAAGGCAGCCACAGCCAATTGTCGATGGATACACTCGATTGACCCTCCATCGACACCTCATTCAACAGTCCACCAATTTTTCAATTGATTCATCGGAGTTGGTCAACGCTTGGCCGACTATTGACCGTCTGCTAATCAAGTGTCGATAGAGTGTTGGCCAAGTATCAATTGGGATGTTGATCAAGATGTCAATTGAGGGTATCTATTAAGAGTATCGATTGACACTCTACCACGGATGCCTTATACACATGATCCAAACTGGCCAAACACTGGAACTGATAGCAAGCACTTGCAGTGTCACATGTATAAGGGTATTATAAAGCCACCTTTGGGTGAGCCTAAGGACTTCATGGACACAATCAAAACATAATGCTCTTTGTTCCAAAGGGAAATTGGACCTTAGTAAGAGCTATTTTGCTTCTCTAGCTGGGATGTGATTTTTATAGGCATGCCACAACCCAAATTAATCTCTGCTTCACCTCCAAAGCCGCAGGCCTTTAACATCTATAACTCTGAAATTGAGTGGGGAGATTATCTTTAAGAAAACTGAGAAGTAAATCTCTACCTCACATGGAGTGATAACTCTGCTGCATTGAAAATGGTGGCATATGGCTTATCAACAGGAATCTTGAGGTCCTATTTATTGGGAGTTTCTAGGACAGAGGATATCCAGTTAAAATTAAAGTAACGGGATGCAGGATATTTTTAAGGGGGTAGGGGGGAGAATAGACCAATTTCGATATATTAAAATTCAGCCTAAAACAATAGACACAAGGCTCCGGGGAATAACTACAGAGTTTGTGGGGTTTATTCCCCAGAGCCTTGTGCTGAGGTTTATTGTTTTAGGCTGAATTTTAATATATCAAAATTGGTCTATTGAAGGGATAAATATGTGATACTGTGGAAAGTACAATGGCTTTCCTGTATTCTCATTGGCTGTATTTTCTGTGGCATGGTATAAAAGGAGATATAGGGAATTAACCAGTGGCAGATCTAGGGGAGGGGCCCTGGTCCTCCCCCGACCCCCTCCCCCGCCTATTTTGGGTAAAACAAAAAAAAATCGCAGAAGGAAGAAAAGCCAGCAGGGCAAGCAAAGAAAAAACAGTATCCCCCCTTAGCAAGGTCTGAATCCGCCAATGTTAGCAGGAAATTCAGGCCAAAAATTATCGGAATTGTGAGATACTCAGACTCAGACCCCACCTAATGGGGCCTCAATCTTGACTAGCCCAGAGAGTAACTAGGCCCACCCACCGCACAGTTGTTTTCAAATCAGCTAAGAATTTCTGCATCATATCGCGCTAACTCTAATCTAAAACATGCATGTTCTTACCAAAGAAATTCCAATTAGGGGATGATATCTGCATCCAATTTTAAAATACTCTTCAACATCTATCACTTTCTTGGGAGGAAGATCCAGGAGGTTGCATGAGAAGCCGTGATCTTTTTGGTCAGCACCAAAATTGCGCAGCTCCTGAGGACGAGTATGCGCAGATCAGCTTACAATAAATTTGGAGGTAAAATTGCTTGTACAGTTGCATTCTCGTCCCCAGAGCCCACGATCCTTCTGGCCTGCGGCAGGGATCGAGAGCTCTGGCTAGACCTATTGGCGGGACCCGATTTTCTAAGCATGAGCAGAGTATTCGTTTCGTATTCTCAGCCAATCAGATTTGTCATATTTGACGGGAAGTCCGTGAATCGCGGACTTCCGGTGTTGGACAAAAGTTCTCGATCCCTGCCGCAGGCTAGAAGGACCGTGGGCTCTGGAGACGAGAATGGTACGGTTGGCCATGTTCGTGGAAATCTCTCCGAGTTGAGTGGAAATTCCTACATGATGTCGTTAGATTTATCATCAGTAGCGATCATGGAGACCAGCAAGGATCAATTTTGCGCGGAAACGATGAAGCGCCTCGATTTTCAGAGAAAGAACGAACGGTTCTGTGATGTGATTCTGCAAGTTGGCTCAGGCGACGATCAAGCTCGTTTGAAAGCTCACAGAGTCGTGTTATGTGCAGTAAGTCCGTTCTTTAACAACGCTCTTAACAGTGACATGAAAGAAAGGAAAGAAGGAGTGATCCGACTGGAAGAGACGAGCAAAGATGTGATGGAAGAAGTGTTGGAATATCTGTACACAGGACATGTTGAAATCCACGAGGACAATGCCTTTGATTTGCTTGAAATAGCTGACTTTTTGGTTGTTCCAAGTCTTAAAAAGCTAACGTGTGACTTTGTCTCACGAAACTTGTCCCTTTCAAACTGCATCGATGCCTATTACACTGCCGTGAAGTATCAAAGTCCTGAACTGGAAGAAGAAGCAAAGAATTTTATTTTCGAAAATTTCATGGATGTCACAGAATCTGCCGATTTTCAGAATTTGAGTGTGGCAGAAGTCGAGGAGTGGATATCAAGTGATTACATCACGGTAAATGGGGAACACGACGTTTTCCAAGTGATTGTGAAGTGGCTGGAGGGTGATGAGAGCAGAAAACAGGAGAGCTTTTTCCTGTTGTTTCGTCACGTTCGTCTTCTTTACATGTCACGCAATGATATTTTTAACCTCATTCTTCCGCATCCTTTGGTGAAAGACAATACTGCTTGTACAGGACTTGCACTAGATGTCTTGAAAGAACTCTCGTATGGCACAGAAGAATGCTTTTTTGCACAGCCGCCAAGAAGGTGCCTGAGCGAACACGAAGATGTCATTGTTGCCTGTGGACAAAAGGAAACACTGTGTTACCTTCCATCAGAGAACAAGTGGTACAAGCTGGCAGATATGATGAAACTGCTGCCCCCACCACACAGAAATCAATTTGTTCAGTCCTCCATGAGTGCTTGTCATGGTAAACTTTACATAACTGGTTTTGAAGATGACTATGATAATCTTGTAACCCAGAGATATGACCCTTTGGTAAATTCCTGGACACCTCTTGCGCCTTTCACTGATGAAATTCCTTCTAATTTTCCAGTTGTTGTTAATTTTCAAGGATTTTTGTATACATTTGGAGGATGGCTTGTCCGCAAATTCAATCCTGACACAAACTTGTGGCATGATGTACCATCCTTGAACATTGCAAGAAGTGGTATGTGTGCTGTGGCTGACCAAAACTCTTTGTACACAATAGGAGGTTATGCAAAAGATGCAATCTCTGATGTCGTAGAAGTATTTGACCCAGCAAGAAACTCTTGGAGCAGAATTGCCTCAACTCCTTCCAAAAGAATGTTTGCTTGTGGTGCAGTTGTCAAGAGTAGAGTGTTCGTATTTGGAGGCTTCGGCAGTGAAGCATCAGATTCCAAACTCGTAGAGGTGTATGACCCTGCCACAAACACATGGAGTAGCATTCCCTGGATGAGTGCACCAAAATACATTTATAACTGTGTGAGCTTTAAAGGAAAGATCTTTGTGCTGGGCATGAAACAAGGCATATCCCAGACATCTTCTTTAAAGGTGTATGATGTCGATAGAAATGACTGGGGATCGTGTTCAAGTGTTCCAAATGGTATTCAGGTGTTCACAATTGCTCCCCTAAGAATACCATGCAAATTTTTGGAGGCATCACACCAGTAGGTTATTAAACAGGACAACAAAATTTGTTCTACTGTTCTGGAGTATTTGAGGACATTCCCACAAAAATGTTGGGGTCATGGACTTTGTTTCAGAGATAAAGCATGTGGAAAACTAGTCTGATTTTGAAAAATAGGCAAACGTTAATCAGCATGGTCTCCAGGGTTTTTAGCTTAAAATATCAAAGATGAATCAACGGAGACAAACTATCCTAGTAATATTCTGCTTTTAGTGAATCTGTTATGTTTGATAATTCCAAGTGTTGCCAATGTTTTCACAAAACTTAACCCTTCAAGAGGCATTTGAAACCACCAGACAGATAAACCAAGAGCTAAAAAGAACATAATCCAGTGGTGCATTCTGCAAAAAAAATTAAACTTCTAATTGATAGATTTTCTTCATTTTTTCACTAAACATAGAAAATCACTAGAGAAAATGATCCATCAAATGAAAAATAGGGGTCACCAAACGTCCAAGATAGTTAAATCCAGGCAAAGCTATAGCAATGGCCATCTGCACTATCACTGCTCATTCTATTACTTAGCCATGCTTGATGCATAACCTGGCATGTGAATTTGCATGCACAGTAAGAATGCACAGAAACAATCGGTGCAAATGTCCTTAAAATTCCAGAATGTCTTGTAGAACGCTCAGGGTTGTCACAAAGTTTTAAAGTAAACAACTATTATATCACTGGAGTAAGCAACTGCGAAACAGTTGTGGTCTGGAGGTATGACCCTCTTGGGAGGGAGATGTTAATGCATTCAACTCTCCACTCCCCCAACCCCTCAAAAAATGGATTTAATAAATAACATTTTAACTTAATGTCTTACTGCCAGGGGCCCACATTTCTGTAGTTCAGTATGCTACTGCTATTAGTAAGCAATTTTGGATGCAGTGCCGTTCTTTAATAACATATTCTTGCCAATCTTAGTTACATTTTACTCTGTTTTTGAATTACTGACTTGCATTCAGAGACTTAATCAATGATTTGGGGGGCCAGGTAAATGCCAACTTTTCTTAGGAATGGCCCAGCTGTTGGAGATTACCAACTAGGGTTACAAAGCAGATGCAACTTTTGCTCCCAGCTGGCTTATTTATGTTTGAAAAAGTTGATAGTTTGATATGCAGGGTTTTTTGCTCATTCCCTTAAAAAGAATTCCTAAAATCCTCCAAGCCTCATTATTTTTGTCAAGTGTAATTCAGATTCAACTTAACTTAATTTAATGTGTCCTCCGCATCATAGAGAAACAGAAGGAGGAGGGACCTTTCAAGTTCATGGGGCAAAGCTCTGGAATGGAATTCTTCTAGAAATACATAAAAAGGACACCATCCGTTCCTTTAGTTTGGCCATGAAAACACATTTCTTAGCATAATGTTGTGAATAGAGTTATTCATGTGCTCTGAATTAATTTTTAATTTTCAATGATTGATTTTTATATATATTATAACTATATATGTATAGTTGTTTTGCAATTAATATTCATACTTTGTACTATTCTTAGTTATTATTATAGACCTTTCCTGCATTCCACTTCAGTCCGTTTGAACAATAGCTCCAAAGCGAGGTTGGGGTGGACGTTTTCATACATTTGCTGTATTTTTGTCCGCCCAGACCTTGACTCAGCGCCATTGTTTGTTGGAATGCAGGAAAGGTCCATTACTTGTAAGAGTTTAGCTCAGAGGGCCATTAGTTCATTAGTTCATACTGTTATGTGTCACTCTCTCTAAATTAAAGTTGTTTATTTATTTATTATTTGTTTATCAGGGAAAAGTCAAAAAAGGTTTTGGCTTCAAGTTCTTCAAAGGGGCAAAAGTAAAATAGAATTTTGCTGATCTCACCTAGATGCCCACAGATTGATTATTTTGTTCCAACCGGATAAGTTTGACTTACCTCTATGTTTAGCTGTTGTCTTTTCAGGGTTAATTATTGTTATGTCTCAGCAGTGGCGGATCTAGGGAAGGGGCCAGTTCCTCCCCCCCCCCCCCCCCCCCCCCTCGGGAACAAAAAAAAACACCCACCCCCAGAAAAAAAAACAAGAAGACAAAAAAACAAAAAAACACCCCCCACACC
>Ga0126339_10001862_pt1 | contig 14749 bp, 13 predicted proteins | sample OrbTmetagenome_2_FD_92532 | JGI IMG/M metagenome (GOLD analysis project Ga0126339, IMG submission 92532) | Coral microbial communities from Petempiche,Puerto Morelos, Mexico - Orbicella T R C metagenome | ecosystem: Host-associated > Invertebrates > Cnidaria > Coral | place: Petempiche,Puerto... | reverse complement strand
TGCGATTTCAAAATGGATCTAATAAAGTGGCAATTGAACTTCATGTCGTGCAATTTTGGTCTGAAATCATACTTGTGATTTCAGACCAAATTGCACTCCACTCAGTTCAATTACCATTATTTAGGATTCTCAGGGGAGAACTTTATTGCCCACAGGCACTTCAAGAAAGTTCCCTCAAAATCTGGAAACAAATTGCTATCAGTGTTCAATGGGAGATCACTTATGGTTGTGACAAGGAATAAGATGGACTACCACATGAAGGCAGAGGTTAACATTTACACTTTGTGTTCAGCGCTATACTACAGATGACTTCCTTCTTTATTAACAAGCCCTTAAGCTCTAATGAACTGTCCAGAGGAGTTATTTGTTACTTTTGATCAGTTGAAGGTTATTTACCAGGTACCCCAACAACAGCAACAACAACAATAATTTTTATTCAAGGAACAAAAAGCTGGCAAACACACCAGTCTTCAAATACTTAACATACTGTTAAAAATTCTCGCTGTTCTTCAAATGTTATTGTTCATGTGTTACATTTTACAGATATTTTTGTTGAAACCACTAGTGTAATGCACAGAAATGTTCTTGTTATCAACATGATTTAATACTTTTACCTGAAGAATGATCTGCAACTATTTAAGGTAGTAACTAAGAAATCTTAAAATGTACACAGTGGCATACCTAGGGAAGGGTTTCAGGAATTCATGAACCCTTTTTCGAACCCCCTTAACCGCTTTTAGGGTTTAACATGCTGTAGATGAGATGACACATTCAGTTTTTCACATGAGAGGCATTATTTTAGCTCACCGTTTGCCCAACTTAACCATGACTGATCAGCACTTGGTTGAAATTCCAAAGTGAATTGGTGACCACAGACATTTAAAGTATTGCCTTCTAGAATTAGCACTTCCTCTGTGTGTTGCTTCCACAGGTCTTCCTTTGTATTATCTTTCTCACTGACACATAAACAGTTTAGTAGATACTGATAATCTCAACTTCACACCTTATCCCCAAAATTCCAAAGAGTAAGTGGCCCAATTGACATGCTGAGGTTAGCGATACCCCTGAGCAATTGGAATTTCAGAAACATGACCTATATCTTGGTTCTTCAGACACTTTTCTGCTTTTTTCATCTGATACATTGTGTGGAACAGAAATATATGCACCTGTAGACTTATATTCCTAGACAACCACACATCCTGTTCTGCATTGAACACAGCTTTGTGTCTGGCAAATTAGGTGAAATTTTCTTCTGGAAAAAAATGGCTTGATATATTTCATTGCAATGGCTTGCTTTAAGGCCCCCTTACTGTTGCTAAACTCCTTTACAGCCTTTCCAAATACACTTGTAAGAAGCAACCCCTTTTATAATAACCTGAAAAAAGCCCTCGCAGAGGACAAGTGGTTACTGGATAGTAAATAACCACAATGGTACAAAAAAGAGTTGCGGAGTTTTAGTTTTATTGCAAAATATTTGGTTTGAAATTTAAATGCTTGACACGTTTTCGATGCAAGGATGGGAAAGCCAAGACGGGAAAGGCAGTGGGCGCAGGAAACTTTTGCTAGTACCATCGTGTCAAAAAATTTTCGTGTAGGACAGCGACGTCAATTACTCAAGCTACATAAAAGTTTTTCACAAGACTAATGACATCCTTTAGAGATTGTAGAAATCTTGTCTTATTGAGCTTAAAGGATGGTCAACAGATGATGCTGAAATTATCGTTTTATAAGCTTATTTGAAGCAAACATTCCTGATCTGTCAGTGTTTTAGTAATAAAGGATCCAGAATTACTGTACGAAGGGATCTTATCGACTTGGTTAAGATGGCTTTTTGCCAGCAGAGCATTTCATAATCCTGTTGAGGAATCCCGACTTAGGTGAATAGTTCAATTTCCATTTGTATTCGAAACAAGTATCTATAATGAAACAAACATTACATCTAATTCCGGGTAGTGTGAGAAAATGAAATAAAGATCAATTTGAGAGTGTGCATTTATTTGCTCAATGTATGCTTTCAAGGCATGTAACAATTGTATTTCCAATCAAAACCTTTCACAACCTACTCAAAATCCTGCAAGATTGTTTGAGAAAAATACTTTGGCACATTTAATGAAAGCTATGCCTGTTTATATGAGAAAGAAAGATGGAAAACTGAGAAAACATTGCTGCCACTCACCAACATCAGTGATTATCCAAACGTTATGTCAAAGAGTGTGGGAAAATGAGTCTGCAATGTCCATCGTGCGATCAGTGGTTAGCGGTCGTAGTCATTCGTAATGCTCCATAATGCCCTATTTCAGAGGTAGTGTCATTGGAAAAGGAAAAAGAGGCTTGGGGCTAGGTTGCTGATGCCGTAAATGCAGTGAACAGTGGGGAGAAAAAATGTTGAACAGGTAGAAAATAGGATATGCATCATCAAGATTGTGTAACTCAAAGTTGTTATCAGTGAGGAAAGGTTTCCGTTTATAAAAGTGAATCACTTAATTTCTGTTTTCAATCAAATTGTTTCTTTAAACTTTCAAATATTGTGAGATAAAAAGGAGTTGGGAAGACGTGACAGGGAATGTGAAGAAGAAGGAGGGGCAGGCCAGAAATGAAGAACTGAAAAGGTTAAGGGTGACAGGAAACGGGCATTTAGAAGATGAGGTAGCCTAGCTTTTAAATGTGGGCTACACTTGAATCATTTCCCATGTCACAGAGCCATTTAATCATGAATGAAATTGCTTTTTAAAGGATGCTGGAAATGCAGCAAAACTCTCTGAGCCCTGTACAGAGAGCCTCACTCCTTCTGAGTAGGAAACTGCAAGAATTTTAAGGCCACAGACTTTTACTGGGATTCCCGGTGGAGATGATTCCATGAAGACATTTGGTTAGAATTAGTTTTGTTTCTTAATCTACTCCAACAAGGTTAGCCTGTTTGAATATCATTTATTACTATTGTTATTATATTTGTGTCTTAATCTATGCCAACAAAATTTGTGGTTACACTAAGGAAATATCCATATCCTCTGTGAAAGGTCATTAGAAATCCCAAGAGCATGAACATCATGAAGTGTTACTGACAAAATACTTCTATAAAGCTACTTAGAAGTTTACCAAATGAATGGGAGTAAGGTGGGGTACAATGTTAATAAGGGGGTAAAGGTAGAGAAGTATGGATATTTTCCCCAACAGCAAGTTGCTGTATAACCCTCTGGAAAACCATTTGCCACCCTTGTTGTTCACTTCATTAGCTTTCGTTTTTCATAAATTAAGGGCAGACAGGCAAAGGAAACATTTCTGAAGAAAATGTGGAAGTTGACTTAGAGGTATAATAGTTTTTACTAGTTTCAAAGTAGATTGTCATACAATGTTCGTACACCGGAAGTCATCATTGAAGCCGAGAGTGGACAAGACAGGGCAACAGGGCAATGATAACCAGTCCAACACTGAGCAGAGTAACTCTGATCACTATTGTGGCCTGACTACGATGGAGGGCTCTGTCACTGCATTGCCTGTTGTTGCTGTAAAGATTAAAGTTAGAGGAAGTCCTCTCTGTATCAAGACCTATTCACTGTTGGATAATGGATGTAACTCTACCATTTGTTTGGCTAACTTTTTGGAGCATCGGGATAAATGGAAAGAAAACAAGACTCAAGCTGACCACCATGCACAGCAGCAAAAGTGTAGATAGTCTTATTGTTAATGGACCTGGTGGTGGCAGATCTAGACAAGGATGTTGTCATTACCTTGCCAGAAGTACTTTCCAGACCAAATATGCCCATAGCGAAGGACAAAATCCCTCAATAAGAGGATGCGGAATGATGGCCACACCTTCAAGGTTATGTGTACTAGCCAGAATTGAGTTCTGAAGTAGATTTGTTAATTGGAGCAACTGTTCCTGAAGCCCTGCAGCCCAGAGAAGTTATCCCTGCCTTTGATGGGGGTCCATATGTGACTAGAGTTGACCTTGGCTAGGTCATCAATGGCGCAACTGGAAGGAAACAAGTTTGTCACGTCCACCAGTTTCTTCATTAAGTGTAAGGAAACTCATAATATGTGTGTAGCATGTGCTGACTTTGCAGATGTGCCCCTTTCGATGGTTTAAGCATGTCAAGGGATGACTTAAAGTTTATGAGCATCATGGAGGATTCAGTCATTAAGTGTGAAGATGGTGAGGTTTCACTGCCTTGGAGAAACCTCAACTTACAGATGCCAGCGAATAGGAGTAAGGCTATATGTAGGACTCTCTATCTTAAACGTAAATTCTTCAAAGATGCAAAGTTTCGTGAGGACTGTAAGGAGGATGGTAAGGTGTGGTTTATTCTGCACCATGGCGTTTACCATCATAACAAGCCGGATAAAATATGTTTTTGACTGCTCTGCCCAGTTTCAAGGAACATCACTGAATGATGTACTGTTCCAAGGACCTGATTTGACCAACAATCTAGTGGGTGTACTGATTCGTTTTCGCCAAGAGCCGGTCGCGGTAATGGGTGATGTCCAATCAATATTCCATCAGGTATGTGCTCCAGAAGCAGATCAAGACCTCTTGTGGTTCCTTTCGTGGCCCCACTATGACTTCTCCAAGAAATTAGAAGAGTACTAAATGACCATATATCTTTTCGTGCAGTACCATTACCCAGCTGTGCTAATTATGCGATGCAGTGGCCTGAAGTCCATACCCTCAACTGGTGTCACAGTAAAACATGTGAAAGAATTACATCTTTGCATGCTGAAAGGGGGCTTCAATTTTTGGGAAGTCCTGGAATTGATTCCAGTGGAAGCTACAGCAAAGGACTTCAAAGAAATTGATCTTGATAATGATGTGCTTCCTACAGAGAGAGCTCTAGGCATATGGTTTGTCGAGATGAATATGTTCGGTTTCAAAGTGAACATAAAGGAGAAACCTTGTGCCGGGCGTGGAATTCTGTCTGTGGTTAGTTTATCTGCTCGGTATGGCAGTGCCTTCTTGTCCTAACCGCAAAGTTACTCCTCAAAGATTTTTGCAGAAATGGCCTTGGTTGGGATGACAAGAATTCCAGCAACTACTTATCTTGGTGGAGGGTGTGGCTTAACAAATTGCCAAAACTTACCCTTGTCTCAGTTGAACAATGCATTAAGTCGGAAGAATTGTTTCAAGTGAGATCGACCACTTCTGGAATGCCTCCCAGCCTGCTTATCAAGCTGTTTCTTATCTTTGCTTGGTTGACTCTGGTGGCCAAATTCACTGTTCCTTCCTGTTAGGCAAGTCCTGTCTCGCTCCTTTAAAACAAGTTACAAACAAAATGTTGAACAAGGAGTTGGAGATGCTAGTTGATACCATCAACTTCTGGACTGATAGCGGTCCAACTTTTGTACCTGGACGTGGCAAAGCTTAAGTCAGCAAGTTCGTGTCATTGAAAATGATTAAAGGATCCAAATTCTCTACGTTCTTCGCCATGAAAGACGGATTAACACATTAACAACAGTGAATTTTATAGAGAAGTCAAGCGTCAACGTGACCGCGATTGTTCATGAGAACGATATGTTGATTGCTCGATACTGGTCAGCACCATTGCACTGCGATATTTCGCATACTGCAAGCGGAATTATCCCTCGGGTGAGGAATTTTTGTTCTGGTCTTGAAAATGCCGCGAATTTTTGTCCTTTGTTTTAAAGAAACAACACTCAAGACATTGCGAAAAGATGCACAAATTTTCGGGCAAACTTTCTTTGAAAGTTTGTGGAGACAATGAACAAAATTCATGCATTTCGCTCATTACTTTTGCACAATACTGTATTCAAGTTTCATTTCTATCATCCAACGATTCTCATCCTGGTTCAAACTGCTGAAGTTTATGGCCTTGTGCCTTCACTGCCAGATGAGATTTGTGATGAGGAGAAGAGAATTGAAGCAAAACGTCACGATTAGTGCCAAGGCCTCTAGTGTGGAACTGCTGGCACCCTCAGAGTTGGAGAAAGCCAAAGGGGAGATAATCATGTTCGACCCATTGGGAAAACATGTTAATTTAAATAACATGTTCCATTTCAATTTGAGGTAATTTTGATGTGGCTTGGCAATAGAAACCGAATAGTAAGTGTTCTTCAAAAAAATGGACACCATGTAGCAATTTGGGGTCGTAAGCCTAATTGCTGTCCAGACTAAGTCCATTTTGAAATGTTGATGGTCAATGTGCTGATTTAAGCTTTTCAAATTTAACATCATTTGATATAGGCCATCTTTTTTGTGTCACTAAACTTGGTGAAATACACTCCCCACTTTCATGTTGGGTGGGTTCAATGAAACCTTTGAATTTCAGCGTCTATAATCAGTGAGTCACTGGTGTTGAATGTTTTCCTTTTGGGGCCCAAGTTCTGCATAGGCTGTGTTGAAAATTCAATATACTGACCCTCAGCACAATTCAGGACTTTTGAGTCAGCGGTTTTTTCCTTCTATTTATCAAAGAAATGTACCAGATGGCCACCCTTGAAACTTTGGAGCTTATTAGCAAAAAAGTGTTTGATATTTGGGCTCAAACAACATAAGATTTATTTGCCTCTAAATTATCAAGTGTGTCAGAAGAAATAATTGCTACTTCTTCCTCTGGTCCTGCTATCAAAAGAAGGATTTTTAGGGTGGCTTCGAGTTCCACTGACAGCCTTTTGCTAAAAAAGGCTTGCTTCACCAATAAAAGTTTTGTTAGTTTCAGCAAGGGTGTCCCTTTTTGTTTTTGTGGCAATTCCCAAATGCGGTGGTGCTTACCCTTTTGGATGCCTGTATATTGTTAAGCTGGGTTTGCAGGTCCTTGCCAAACAGCAGAGCTGTTACTGGCACATGTGAGGTACGCAGACCTGCATAATCTCTGTTCAGATGTGGTTTGAGTGACTCCCTGCGATGGTGGGACAGGTCGATTTGTGCATGCCCTAGCAGAGTGACCACATCTGTGTTCATTTTTATAACTTTTTGACTGTCAGGGATTGACAGTGACTGCATTGAATTCTTTGTTTTTAGCAACATATTGAGGGATTTGCACATCAGAGCATCAGCGGTGTTAAGCGTCTTTTGGGTTAAGGTGAACCTGAGGTCCTGTTGTTTTTTACTGAGTGCTTCAGTTTATCCCAGATTTCAGGATTAACCTGCAGTGTTTTGAGAGTTTCACAGTTTGCCAGGTGTAAATATTTTGCCGAGTTATCCTTTTGTTTCAAGTCTGACAATTTAAATCAATTGCGCTAAAATAACATAAAAATGAGCTAATTCAAATAGGTGAAAAAATGTGGAAAGTGTTATATTCTATTTTGTATTTCAAATGTGTATTTTGTAATGTATTTTTGTGACTCATTGCTTTCTTGGCTCAATGGCACTAAGCCTCCACCACCAGCAATAGTTGAATGTTCTGTATGTAATTCTTTTTCATGGCCTCCAGACTGGAAGTTATGGCTAGAACCATGTGAAGTTGGGCCCTGAGGCCCAGAAGGACCTTCTTCCTGGCTGTTCAGATTGGACATATGTGACCCTCCATGGGAAGGCAGGGCTAAAGTGATACCTCACAACATGCCTCCACTTGGAAATAAAAGAATTTGACTTGAGGACGCTTGAAGGTGTTCAGGAGCACACTTCAGTAGTAAACTCTTCTGTTTGGTTGGACACACTAAGAACAATAGAGCGTGCACACACTAACAATGCAGTCAAACAAAGAAGTGTGTTAAACTTCAAAAACAAAAGATAGCATGCCACAACATGCTTTAGTGTGCAAAACAGCACAACATACTTAAAGCGCAATACTTTTAACTACTGTGTTGAAAGAGTTTTGGGTGAAGAGAACATTGACGAACATTGCAGTTGCTCATTGATCAACACAATTACTTACCCTTCAGTTTACAATAATATTATTACCACTGGTTTGAGTTTAAGGATGTGCAGAATAATAAAATGCCATGCACTTAGAAAACGATTATCTGGAGCAAAAAAGAAATTAAAATTGTAAACGAGACAGTTTTTTCTGTACTTGGTTTGATATAGGAGTTTACACCTTAAAAGACCTTGACCTGAATCTAGCTTTTCTCACTTATGAAGAATTTAAACTCTGCTACCATAGCAGAACTTGAAAGTTTTAACAACCAAAGCTGTAACGGGGCGGACGCTGACATCAATTGATCTTTGAATTTATTACCAGCGCCGCATCGGAGAAATGTTTTATAAATAACGGAACCTTCAAGCATCTATCGTTCTCAATTGGTTTATTGGACTTGAAAGTTCGTAAAAACTGAAATACAACGAGCAGAATAAAGCTATTACTATAAATCTATGCTAATCTAAATGTTCTTAACTCGAGCACGAGGGGCGTGCATATACATAAATCTAAACACAAATATCCTTCAGCATAACAAATCTGCCTTCGATTAAGTGGTATACATTTCGGGGTCTAAATTAAAGGACAAACTACATAACATACCTCTTTCCCCGTCCTATTACAATGGTATCTTCGACGATCCTTCAATCAATGTTTTTCTACATGTGCTTGTAACTTACACGTGTCCGAATGAAAGGTCATGCCGACAACTAATCGATATGTCGCACAAAACAAAGAGATATTGACGGTCACGCAATCACAACAATAAACAGTATTTGTTACAAAAGCCATACATAAAAGCTGCATGAAGCACATATTTGAAGAACCCACCACAGAACAATGCCTTATTGCCAATGGGTTAACACTGGACAAAATAAGCAAATAATTCAACTTAGCGTTCTCCATCACTATAGGAACAAAGTGAGCTATGTTCCAGTACAAAACTTAAATGATATAGAAAGCAAAAACCAAATTATTTAAAACTAGACTTGCAAGCAGCAAGCTTTGCTATTTATGCTCAAAAAAAATCAAGATCTAGAGCATATGCTAGTTTCATAAATCTGGTGGTATTAGAGTTCTGGAAAATCTTTCTGGATTGGTGTGAGACTCTACAGCAATAAAACTAGAATTGTCAACTGTTAAGAACTTATATGGTATCATTGACAATAACCACTTCAGGAAGGTAACCAATCACCTCTTACTACTTGCAAAGTACTATATATACTGTTGAAGTATTAACGAAGAACCATTGTCATTTAGTAGTTATCTAACAATAGTGATAAAGAAAGCTGAAATTGAAAAACAAATATCAACAAGGACTAATTCACTTGAATGTTACTACAATAAATGGAAACCTTTAATGGACAAGAAGTGTCTAACTTCGAGCTGTATTTTACTTTTCTTTGTACGTTGCTGGATTTAACACAACATTTTGCGAGTTATAGTAATTGATGTAACTATGTATTTTTCTTTTCTTGTACTCCATTCATCAGTAGTACAGTTCTGATGTACAAAGGCGTAACATTGGGGTAAAATTGAAAAATTTATTTAAGAATAATTTTTTGTTAGAAATAAGGCAGAAAGTGAAGGAAATTGTTTCCTATCTTGAAATTATGTCATTTCAGTCAATTCAGATGCATTTTAAGCTAATTTTCTATTACCCATGATGCAATGCAGCCATGCCCTTTTTTGTAAAAAATACATAAATACCGTATTTAAGGAAAATTTTGGCAAAAAATGTTAATTGCAAGCTACTAAAGACAAAAACAGTTAAAGGGATGCCAGAATTTGTTCATGTTCATCCAATGGATAAATTGGCCTTCCCCTCCTTCACTTTGACACAAGTGGTCCACAAATGTACCGCACAGTTCCTGGGAATACTCCTGCCACCTTATCATCTAGTTTGTATGTGCGATCAATAATGGTCTCCCTTAGAAAGAAATTTCCGAGAAGAACAGCCTGTCCTTTGGAATAAATACTTCCACTATAAGGATCCTCAAAGTCTTCTTGAAGGGAAATGACTCCACTGCTAGTAACTTTAAGGAGGTAGTAATCATAGTGGCTGTCCTCTTCAGCTGCCACAGCCACAATAGTCTTTTGTTGCCAGGTCAGCAACTTGAACTGAATGTTCAATGGTGCTTGCATCTTCCATTGTTCTGCTCATGACACCTGAGGGCTTTCTTGACAGAAAAATCTCCTTCCAGTTGCCCACCCATTCCATATTTTCACAGCTGTCAAAATTCTTGACAATGCAACCATGGCAGTAACAAGATCTTTCTCTCGTGAAGACTTTTAGCTGTTCACTGCAAGTCCTTACAGAGTGTAGTTGTGGGATGCCTTTGACAGTGCAGAATCTTCCACCGTCCCTGTTATGTGCAACACTCAGTTCTCCACTAGAAGGCAAATAGAAGAAGACACGCCGCTTTAACTGCACTGACTTCTGCCTAGCGGGAAATGAGGAAACAGCTGGTTCAGAGAAGTTCTCTTTCAGAGAGTTGCAAAGATCTTTTGCGTTTGATAGTGTGACTTTCCTGGAGAGAACTGCTGAGGTCCCCTTCTGTTTGACATGGGAGTCACTTGCATCTTGCTCTCCCTTTGCATGGGAGGTGGCAAAGTAGTTTCGCTGGACTGTGTATCCAAGAGTTGCCAGGGAACAAGATAGGTCACCATAACAGTGATGGCTCTTGTACTGTCCTGCACATCTATCTGTGAATTCATGCATTTTCTTGATGGTGCAGTTGGATTCTTCTAAATGCTTTGAAATTAACTTCTGGATGTGAAGGACAGAGTCGTGATCCTGGGTGACATCATCAGAGATCACAAACAAATGCTCCTTACAAATTGCTGGTTCCTCCTCTGTGCTCTGGACACCATCCACCTCAGCATTTGAATGCCTGTAAAGAATTGTTACATGAAGACTTGCTTTGTTTACATCAAAGTATTGGGACTGGATTTCATCTTGAAACCGACAGGCATAACCCTCAGAATAGTCATGGATGTACACGGCTTGATGAAGAGGAAGGTTTTCAAGAAGAGAATCAAGCTGTTCGCTTTGCCATTTAGCAAGGAAGGAATGGTAAGGAAACTGTCCTTACAGCTGAATGAAATAATCGAACAGTTCCTTTGGTCCTGTGCACTTCTCAACGAGGGCTATTTTTTTCATGTCTTTTCCATCAGTGGTAAGTTTTCCAGTTGACACATGGTCGTACCGCTTCCATTTCACTTCATGATTGCCAACACCTTTCTCCTCTGGCAGCAAAACCAAGTTGTGAACACCACAGTCTTTGCACTCCCTTTTCAAGCATTTCAATTAATGATAGTCTTGGTCTTCAGGTTTGGGGCAAAGTGTTTGTTCAATAATATTTCCAACAGAGGTATACACTTTTGTAACTGCTTGATTAGCTTCTCTGCTTTCATCAATCACTCTCTTCCTAAACTTCATGCAGTCTTTGAAGACAATTTGAAGTTCAACGTGATGGCGACACATGCAGGTCTGTCTATCTTGTTCCCTTGCTCCCCTAACAAAATAAGGCTTCAGGTTTTCAAATTTTTGGCTGAGATATCTTTATCTCTGGGTGCATTGACACAAACTCAATGTAGGCTTCCATTTGGGTTTTTTCAAGCACGTGTTTTGGATGTTCAACCCACGTTTTCACTCCAACTCGTTTTCTAATCAAGTCTTTCTTGTTTCCTGTCGGTCTACTTGCCACCATTTTCCAATAATCATAAACGACCTCTTTGGTTTCTTCAGTGACTGCATCCTGCCTGGTTTTTCGTTTGGTTTCAAGCCAGCTTGGCTCTTCACCTTTTAAGATCATTTCGCGTTTCTCAATTCCTGACTTGATGCTTCTTCTATCTAAGGTTATGAGCTTTGAAAGTGTCTTCTGGCTGCTACTCTTTAACATTTTGACCAAAAGAATGATTTTGCCACTCCAAGTGCAGCTCTTCCTTTGTTTGACATGTCATTTTTGACGGCTTTAAGGCCTTGAGTGAGATCACCAGCAAGCGCTTTTAGTGCAATCACTTCTTTCTCCTCTTCTGGCGTTTTTATTAATCCATGTTCCTCAAGCACTTTCCTTGTCCATGGACTTTTGATATAGCTGCCATTATTTCTGCTTTCTTCTCCGGGGTATCTGGGAGACCCTTCTTAGCTCATCCAATGGCACGTTTCTTGGCCATCCTGTTCGGGAACGGTGTACCAATAACTTCGATCCCTGTGGCTTCCGCTGCTTGAACCTGTGCATTTTGGTCTTTCTTTTTTTGATGGTATTGCTTACTTTGTTCTCTAGCCATCTTTCTCTCTCTCAAGTTTTCCTTTATTTTCTGAAGCTACCTTCTGCTGGTTTCGTTCGCACCGACGTTTCTGTTTGGCGTCTTTGATTGGAACATACCGTAGTGTCCGCTCTTGGCTTCTCGACTTTTCTTTCTGGCTTCTTGACTTTTCTTTCTGGCTTCCACGACCTTTTCAATAATTTCCTCTTGGTTTTTCTCATAATGTGCTCTTCTTTTCTCTTGTCTTTCCTTCTTCTTTTGTTCTTGCCACATCTGAATCCTAGATACTCCAGAATCCATAATCTTTGCATTCAATTTTACGGCCTTGTGCTTGCGAACAACACAGTACTTGACTATGTGCTTGAAACAAGCGGCATGTGCTCAGGAAGTTTCCCGCTCATTTCCTCATCTGTTGAAATATTTTACTTCCTAATAAGGAAATCTAAAACAATGCGTATCGATTTTGTAGACTTTGGGGTGATTTGGAAGGAATGGAAGCCGCCAAAATGGCCAGAGCGTTGCACTTGTCCTTGCTTGAAATTCAATCGTTTACCTTCCCCAGGATCAAAATTTTTCGACCTTATGTTTTGAACAAACTTTATAGCCAATATTTTCGTCGGCTTCTAACAGATTCAATATATTTTGGTACCAAAATTTAGCTTGTCATTTGAGCATTTTGATTATGTCAACATTAACACGCTCCAGTGCACTTGTCGTAAACAATACGACTGGGAAATTCAATGATCAGAATTATCGCATGCCAGATCACACCGCTTGCCAACTGTTTAGAACGCAGAAAAAAATTCAAATCTTGGCAATGTTTCGATAAAAACACAAAATCGGAAGGAAAGTGAAAAGCAACTTATGAGCATTACATTTTGAGGTTAAATTGTTCTGTAACTCAGGAATTATAGCTCGCACAATGAATTGAAAACTACCTGTCTCTCCAAGCTTAAAGCGTGATGCATCATATGGTGAACACTTTTGTTGATTTTAAGGAAGATTTAGCACCATTTTTTAGGATTTTGTTTGCCATTTTGCGTAAAAAGGAACCTTTTACATCATCTGTGAAGTCTTACGGTTGTAAAGGAAACTTAAGTTGACAAAAACAAGAAAACAGTGAATAGTGAAGCCCACGCGAGTTACGCGTGATGCCATGTTTTGTCACTAACTTAACAATTCGGCTCCAATTATAGTTTTTCAAAAATCCTTTATTTTACTTCTGTTTAGTCGAAAACCATCTTTAACACACGTGTAACAATTTTGGAAAGTCTCAAGCAGATCTGATCATTGTTTGCCGAGAAATTTTTATACGATTCGAGCAAATCTGTGATTTTTCCATTAGCGTGTGACAAGCGTGCTACTGATCATTGTATTGTATTATATGTAAGTATTGTAAAAGCAACATATATATTCTTAACAACGATAAAAAAGAAAAAAGGAAACAAATAAATAGTCTCACGTTTCATCTCTCTAAAGAAGATATTTTCATTGTAATCAATTCTCTCTAGGGAAGTTTAATAAAGTTAACCCCAAACATGCAACATTGTCGACCCTAAGTGGCAAATCTTGGCAGTGTTGCACTACAGTTTTATCCTTCTTTGCAGAAGGGTTCTCAGAATTCAGAATTTGAACTTGGCAAAGTGTTGTCTACAAAATGCTTTGGAATGTTCGAGCAGAGCTAATAAAGAACGAAATTTTGCTCAAATGTTCAAAGTCAGTTATTGAACAGAGCGATTTTTTGCTTAGAAATTCAAAGCCATTTTTCGTACCAAGCAAATTGTCATTCGAAAATTTGCGTAGTTGGAAACAATAGGCGTCGCCAATTGTGACTTTTTATCAGAAATTCGCTTCCATCGAAAATTCAATATTTTATCGTCGCAAAGCCAAGAAAGGCCATGAATTTTGGCGAAATACATTTGCATTACTTTTGCACGATAATGTATACACCCACCTGTTTGAAAATTAAAAAAGCATCTCTGGGCAAATGGTTTTTTAGAAGTTGTCTGCCTTGGCCTGTGTTTCTCATAAATTTTTTCCTGAACTGCCATGGAAATGTAAACAATTGCGTGATGCAGTTGGTCACCCTGAATACATAATTGGTTTCCAACAACCGCAGATGGCTATGTTAGAACATCTGGGTGAAAAAAGAAAAACATAATGGACCATTTTTAACATTAATATTTTGAAAGGGATCGCTTTAGAAATTTTGTTAATTAAAACCGCCAATTAAAAGCAATTTACTTGGAGTTCAGGTGTTACTGTTGTTTTTTTAAGCTGTTGTTCTTTCTTTGATCCTTTTGATTACAAGAACGAGTTCTGGTTTTTTGCATCCTTTTCAGAGGGTTTGGCTGCAGCCTCCTTGCCCTTGGGTTTTGCAGTTGTGGTTGTGGCGGGCACCTTTGTAGGCTGCTTTCCTTTGGACAACGAGGAGACATTAGCCCAGGATGTGGCGTATTTCTTATCAGCGCCTTAGGCTTGTTTTTGCTTACTGTTGTGTCATCCTCTGAGGAATCAGAGGAAGAGGAGAATGATGATTAGGACTGGATGGGGCTAGACCTTGGCATAGAGGAAATTGAGCCATTTTTTCCAGCCTCGACACTGGATTCCTCTGCGTAAAGACCATCAGAAGATTTGTCCTCAGACTGGACAGGCACTGGCTGTTT
>Ga0126339_10001861_pt1 | contig 14752 bp, 8 predicted proteins | sample OrbTmetagenome_2_FD_92532 | JGI IMG/M metagenome (GOLD analysis project Ga0126339, IMG submission 92532) | Coral microbial communities from Petempiche,Puerto Morelos, Mexico - Orbicella T R C metagenome | ecosystem: Host-associated > Invertebrates > Cnidaria > Coral | place: Petempiche,Puerto... | reverse complement strand
ATCATCGGAAACATGAATTTAGCAAGCAATCGTGACTACAATCATGGTGCTATTATAAGGATTTATATGGGTACAAACAAGGTGCTGTTGCTCCTAAACGAACATGGGGATCCCTCATTTTTATTTCAAAATTTAAGTTCTTATAATGTAAACGATCAATACGCAAAGTTTGACAAAAATCTCAGTACAGGTTTTATTTCAGTGGAATGACCTTAAGTAAGTAAGATGCTTCAGAACTGATAGGATTTTACAACATTAGAGGAGTAGCCTACTTTGAGAGCTTCTGGACCTTGTTGGCTTGAGCGGTGTTGAACGGCCACTTCTTGCCATTCTGTTAGCACACACTCTTAAATAAGTCTGTTGTTATGAGAGAGAAGATATTTTAGCCATAGGTAAAGCAATGTTCAATATAAAATGTATTTTTCCAGAAAATATCTGTACCTGTCTTAGGAAGGGCTGCTTTGGTTTGAACCACCCCCTCCCCCCCAAAAAAAATCCTCTTGTTCGAATTTTGGTTCATATTTGACTTTAAAGATTCCAACCCCTCTGCCCTTTGGAATTTCAAAAAAAAACAAAACAACAGTGGGGTTAAGACCAAAAATCTCAGATTCTGCTGTTTCAGTACAATGATTGAAAGCATTTTAAGTTTACCAAAAACACAACAATTGACCAATCACAGCATGTGTTATATCTTGGGTATATTACTACAGCCACCCTTTCAGTATAACTCACCTGCTGTCTGGTACTGGCTGGTGTGTCATCAGGGTGATTTGAAGGGTTTCCTTTGAATTCCTGCTTTACCTTCTTCTGGTAGGCTTCACCATTCTGAAGAAAAAAAATTGAGGCTGAGTACAACCTTCGTAAACTCCCAGAAGTGTGAGGATCAAACAAGAATATGGAAGGATGGGAGTTGGATGAGATTACTGTCTGCACAAGGATGTGGTCTAAGAAAAATCACAAGGAGCCCAAAGATTGCTAACCATGCAATCCCGGGTGCCCAGCACTTAAACTTATATGAAAAAAGTGTTTTTCCAGTTGCCCAAAGGCAAAAGTTAGTTGCCTGTGGCACCCAGGCACTTCTAGAGCACAGCCCTGCTACTCTTGTAGACCATCATGAGCTTTACTGCAGAGTGAGACAAGCTAAGAGCAAGCAAGAGCGCTAGAAATCATCTCCCTGTCAACAAATACACACTTTGTATGGATTCCCAGGAAAATGCAGGCATGTTCAGATTCAAAGAGAGAAAATCAGTGAAAGCCTACCATAAGAGTAGGAACAAGGGTTTGCACTCTTGTTGGCTTTCACACTTTTTTGATCCACAACATCAGTTTGATATCCCACAGAAATTTCACTTTGATAAAACATCTGTTACTCTTACTAACAGGATTCATATTTACTACAGATAAACCATAGAATATTAAGAACATGTAACTGAAATAGTTTCAACTTATCCCAATCAGTAATAAAAGAATTGCACAGTCACCAGAAGGAAAAATTTATTTCTTGACATCAGAGTTTTGAGGAATAACATTTAGGAACTTGTTATATCATCATTGTAAACTGTACCTTCCGTGCTTGCATAGCAGACTCTCTTTGACTTCTTCTGAGTTTTCTGTTGAAACAGGTAAATTCTACAGTAAGCTCTATGGCATAACTTTTAAGCCAAATGAAGCAAACTGATAGAAATCGACATATAATGTGTTAAGTAAGCAATTTTATATTGAAGAAGGAATGTGTAGTGTTCCAGGAAGTATCCATACCTCCCCCCACAGAAGAGAAGACCTCCCCCGACCCTCACGAAATTCCAAGTAAACTTCATACATTTCTTTAAAGTGCACCTAACCCCCAATTTTTTTTTCGCTAAAATGAATTTACTTGTTATTTGAAATAATTCTGCGAAAAAAAAATTTGGATTCAGTTCTACTGGTAGTGTACTGGACTTCAAATCAGGCAGTCCCAGTTTCAAGGGTATCACTAAGGGCTGGACACAGGGCAAATTGGCAAGCTGTGGGGATGATTTTGCCAGGCTAGTTTGACTATCAAATGGAAAGTTTTTCTTATAAAGAAGTTAAGTTCAAATAGTTTTGCCCGCCTGTGAAAACCAATTGCCCTCATGCCAAAAATGTTAATGAAACCCCTGTCTAGTTTGAGGCCTGCCGCCTGGCTGGGTACACCCTCATCTTAGATAAAATAATTGTGTATTATCTATGTGTACAAACTAACCTGTTTTCATCACAGAATCTTTCCATTTCCCAAGCAAAGTGGCTTTCCATTTCACCAGGCCTGATGCTAGTGCCACAAACAGGACAACATGGCGCTTGCGTTGACGATGATCTCCGCCTTCCTGGAGGTGTTGCAAGAAAAGAAGAAAAATTGCATCAATAAACACAAAAAGTATCATACAATGTCTCTAGCACTACTCTATAAATTTATAACATAGACCTGGAATTCATAATGAAACAGTAAATATTTTTAGAGGGTCTGCACATAACTTAATTTGAGGCAAAAACAATTAAGTTCCAAAATTACAGACAAATTACCAAAAATAAAGTTATGCTCACCATTCGACAATGTGTTGTTCTAGAGGGTATCTATAGAGCATTTTCACTGGCATGGCCAGCACCATGAAAATTTATGGGAACAAGAAAAGGAATTAAATAAGAAAAGATTTCAACTCCCACAGGATTGGTTTGGTACATAAACATGGCCACCGTTTCATTGTTTTCGGACAATATGTCTGCAGTGGCATTGTGTGAAAACAATCTATACCCACTGTTGTCATGGAAGGTTTTTCTAAGCCAAACAATTACAACATCATGCAACATCCACAAATGTTGCATGGAAAATTTGATCATTTTCAAATTTGAGCCAACAACACCCAACATGTTACAACATGTCGCAACACGTTGCAACAGGGTGGCAACATTGTTGCTCCCAACAATGCTGCGATATGTTGTGTTGAAATGTTGCAATTGTTTGGCCGGGGCTTAAGTCTTTAAGAAAAATCAGTCATCTTTCAAGAACTCTGAGGGAACTAGTCATCCTTCATAACATCTGTAACTTGACAGAACTTTGACTGACTGTCCATCAAAAGACACGCTTACTATGGACTCATCTAGCAGCTATTTATTTAGGCTAATTAAGGAACATTGAACGTCTACATGTGGAATACAAAAATGACAAGCACAAAGAAAATTGTAGGAAGTATCATTTTAACTAAAGCGTGTCAGAGCTTCAGTTGAAACCAAACTTCTGTCTTAAAATATAATAATATTGTAACCACAAAAACAACGTGGCCATTACTTTTTGGATTGCTGCTTAAACCCATTCATCCACATTACAAGGGTAAAAAATTAATATTCTTACATTCAAATCTATGTTTTGGCCAGCTCTTACAAGTCTCCCTAACTAAGTGGAAGTGTACTAGTGCTCAGAAAATTGCAGTTTGACGACTCTGCCTCAGAAACCTTTTTTAAGAGTAACTGGCTGATCAGCATATTTCCCAAACAATGTAATTTGGATTCATGATACTGAAAAATCAACCAAAGAGAAAGTTCTTCTTCATCACAACTGGATTAAGAGAGGTGAAAACATTATGAAAGGCCATAATTAACCCAAAAATTTAACACTAAACAAAATAGAAGGAGCTCAACTTGAACAACATTCTGGAGGGGATGGAATGGTTTCTTAGCAATGTCAGTGAAGCTGGCAATTAATACGACCCAAAGCATACTGAAGGAAATTTTGAAGAAGAAACAAGTATAACTTTACATCTACCTAAAAAAAATGTCTGTAAGACACATACAACATCGCTTTTATTCATGAAAATTTCAGCCCAAGTTTTCAGTAGCTTTTTTAATTTCATCATTTCGTTAAAATGTGTAACAGGCAATTACATAGTGTATAAGACAATGCAAGCATTGTACTGCTACAAAGACATCGTATATTCAACCTAGCACGGGTGGTTGTTTTTTCTTGATAGAAGATAGAAATCTATCTGTTGTCTGCTCTATCTGTTGAGAAGCATGTAAGGTCTGGGCGTATTTCTTCAAGGGTGGATAATGCAGTCTGTACACGTGTATGCTGGATAATCCACTAGATGGCACTTTGTCTGGTTGTTAATGCTACACATCTTTGGAAACAATCAATGATTAACAACACAGTTGGATGACTACAAAATTAAAAGTCGTACCAAAGGTGTGATATTTTTTGCATGAAAATAACCAAGCCACTTTTCATTGTTACTATTTACTGAAAATAAAAGGTGTAAGCGACAGAATTTATTTAACAAAAAAAAAATGCACATTCTGTTGCCACTGTTTTGTCAGCCATCAGTTATTTTATCAAACTTAGTCAATATTCCCCTTTATAATACACAAGAAGTGTCAATGTGTACTTTGATATTTGAGTATATTTCATGTCAAAAAGCTAATAATAAAAATGGCACTTCCTGGGAGATCCTATTTCTTGGGGCATTGCGACAAACTAATTACAAAAAGACACTACAGCGTCAAACAAAACACCATAGAAACAAGTCGTCTTTTCACCAAAAATTTTCGTCTCCTAGTTTAAAGTATACCACCCGCAAGATCCATGTTGACTATAAAATATGTCTTAGCAAAGTCTACTGCGTGGAAACAGAAAACTGAAATACGAGAAGACTCAGGAACTAGTTTTTCTTCTGCTTGTCTTAATAATTATCACAAATTGTTCTTAATATTCACAAGTGTAAAAGTGTCAAGCAACTCTCAGTAGTATTCAGTCTATACAAAACAATAATTGCATATTCTGAGGAAATACAGACAGTAAGTAAGTTTGAAAAGCATTACTGAATGATTCACAATACTTTTTGGCACTGAATAAAACTGTTTCCAGTTTGAATAAAACTACAGGTATCCACCTGCAATATACTACATGTAATTTGCCCTTGGCCATGTTATGAAATATTATACATTTTACATATGCAAGTATTACTTAATAATTGAAAATTGAAACATGAAAACATGAACAGAAATTGCACTTATTTCACACTACTAAGGACCTTGTTTAAAACTTTTAGTGGCATGATGGCAGAATAATAAAAAATATAAGCCTAGAAAATGTGTGACTGAGTTGTGCAATAGGAAACTGGAAATTGGCATCTATTCAAATGCAAAATTCTTTTTTTAACACCAAAAGAAGAATGAACTGAGAATCACATCACATTTAAGTCACTTCAAATGAGCAACTACCATGCAATACACTTTTTGTGATCATTTTAATCAGCTAATCTCACATAAGAAAGGGACAACAGGTCTCCTGGAAAATTAGCCCTCCTTTTGAAAGAAAACAGAAGAAAAGAAAAAGACAATAGAACAGACGATAGCAATAGCTATTTAGCATGCAGGTGTAAATCACTAATGGCGTGAAACAAACTGCTGGTTGGCTGCCTGTTATCTCATCAAAGCAAACCCACTTAACTCAGCGATGCCAAGCTTACGTCTCATAACTTATTTTCTTCAAAGAAATAAGTCAAGTTCTTGAAAAAGCTCTCAGCAAAATAGCAAGTAAAATCAAAACATATTTACAATATTAACAGTGCCTTGGAGAGGGTCTCTTTTCCATGCTATGGAGACCAAAATAACTAACAAGCATTTAGCATTGTTATGTTAATATACATCTGCCTTCAGAATCTTGTTGGAGTATATTACAAATCATCTATTTCAAACATATCTCAATATTGACAATACACATGAAAAGAGTGAATATAATCACCAGCATCGCTGAAAACTCAATCACCTTCTTCTACACGCTTCCCTTCACACCAGCACTTAATAAAAGTCTATTGAAATTTCTGAAATAGATTCAAATTGCCTCACATCTGGGATACCATTTAAAGAAAAAAAACCTACTTACAAAGAGAATGGCAGAATAATTTTTTCGATGCTATCTAGTTGCAAATAGATTACTTTTAGAGAGACTCCATTGTTAAATGACAGAGTTGCTGTGTTATTCTCTGTACTTGGCACACAAACAAGAATATTTCACCTTGCAGGTCCCAGGCAACTCTTAATTTTCAATTTAATTTACTAGTTTGAGTCTTTTTTAAAGAGAAATGAAGATCAAACACTAGGATTTAGAGCTTTCGTGTAAGCTTTTAGGACTGTATCAGCCAGGATGAAGTTATGATATCCTCTTGTATGAATTTTAGAATACTAATTAAAAGTTATTTTAATCAGATCTGCTTTTCTGGCACACTAGTCTCTGGCAGAATTACTTCCACTAATCAATAAATAATCTGCATTTACTGTGCTTTTAATTTTAAGCCTCAGAGCCCTTCACAAGATGAAAATAGCAAATTGAAACCTGTGAATTTTACCTCTGCTAAGAAATGGCCAAAAGTAAAATGCAGTTTCTTTTTTTGTAATGGGTTATGATGAGTTAACGGATCACAGGAATAGCTTATTACCAGACAAGAGAATAAAACTTGCCATCAAGATTCAACTTAGCAAGCTGTAATAAATATTTATTATAGCAGGATTATTCTAGGGAGAGTAGTAACTAAAATCTAATTTAATGTACCATAACAGATTAGAAACTAACTATGAAAAATATTTTTCTCTCACCTTTTGATTGAGAGTCCACACTAGCTTCTGTGTCATCAGTTTCGCTGCTTTTACAGCATTCTGATTGCTCTGTGTGTTCTCTTTTGACGCTCACAGGTTCAATATTATTGTTATCAGACTCTTCATGAAAGCTTGGTCTTCTTGGGCTAGGGCTCAAAGGTTGATCTCCTTTCATACGCGTGTCACTGTCCTTCTCAGGTTTTCGCGGGGAAATCCTCTCTTTTGATGCCCTATCTAAGCTTGCCTCTTTCTCGAGTTCAGAGCTTTTGTACAAGGTATCAACGTGGTGATCACGTTCCAACAAGTTTCGCTGATGTTGTAAATGATGGAAAGGAAAGGCATGTTCGGGGGGAACGACCCTGCGGAACGCACCAGTTCCATTAAACACTGCGGTTGGTCCGCTTGTTTTATGCAGAAGCCCTCCTCCTAAATGGTGATGCAGCTGAAGAAAATGAGGGCCAAATTCATGCGGCATTCTTTCTGCATAGTGTTCTGTACCAGGATAAAGGGCAAGATGCGACGACCTGTGTTGATAATGTGTTGAGTTCAACACCATCCTGTGAACAGCTTCACCATCAATGTAGCGGTTAGATGGTGAGGAGTACACCGCGTGATAATCATTCATAGGTCCTGGAGATGATGCTGTAGAACGTGCAGCCTCGGCAGTTGACGCAAGTACCATAAGTGCAGGAGAAGTCAGAGGATTAGGTATATAAGCTGGTCCACCAAGCTTTTCCATCTGATTGACTGCACAGTAAGCAATTAATGGAAGAGTAAAAAAATTCAAATGAGTCAAAAATTAAAACTCAATTCTTTCCTCAAGCTTCACATAGTAACAAATGAAAGTGATACATTTTAGATCCAAAAGGGAAAGAAAATTTTCACATCATGCCAGTGAATTCAGCGCTCCGCTGTTTTCACCTTGAAATTAGCCCTAATCTAGTGAGTTCCTTAATAACGACACATAATATATTGAAAAAAAAATGGGAAATGGGTTTCAAATAATTAATTTCATGTCATAACAAACTCGGCCACAATATTTGAAAGAGCAACTACTTAAAAGAGAATATATTAGCGATAACAAATACCAAAACCTCAATTAAAACAGAAATGTACTTCGTACTTAAATTTTATCCAGTCCGTCATGCAGACATTTTCCGCAGGAACCGAAAATTCTGCGTGTTTTCTCGGCATTCAAAACACCAGACGATTTGTGTTCAGCAACCTGGGTTTTTGCAGTTAGTGAATTCCACTTTCCACGATTTCTGCGCTGTATTTGGAAAGAGCAGTCGCAAGGCTTCCGATAATCAAAGCCCGATTCCTACACCCGGATCGCTCGCGTTTACCAAACTCGAAATTACCAATAAAGCAAAGAGCTTTGTAAACCACTTAGTTGGCCGGACCGGACGTCTACGAGTGGCAAAAACCAATGAGATGGAGATAAAAATGCTTGTTCCAATGCGAAGGAGAAGTTATTGCCGTGGTGTAAGTGCCAGCTCGGACTAGTTAACCGGAAGATGCGGTAGATTGACCAAAGATAGAGACAGATACCCCGCAAATAGAAAGAACAGCGAACTGGATATTACAGCTGGAGCAAGGCCGCTTTTATTTTGAACCTATAGAGCATGCGCAAAAGCGGCCTGTATCTCGTTTCCATGTCAGCCTGTCTGGTACTCAGTCAAAAATAATTCTTCCTTCTCAATTCGCGATAAAGACTTTTCGTCGCCACAAATTCTCCCGCTAACATAAACAAAATAGCATCAATTTTGATATTTTCAAAAGAACCTGCTGCTGGCTTCTTAAACTAACAGTTCGCGGTGATACTTTCCAATTTCGCACAAACATCCGGGCTGAAAGTCGAACTTTAATAAAAAAATCTCACTAAAACACCTTGAGGGAAATGACCTATTTAGCCTCATTTGTAATGCAGAGGTAAAAAATTATTTAAAACTGCAAACAGGTATTTGCTTACAGAAAAATTAATTTCCAAATTTTCCAATGCGTAGACAATAACCACTTGGCGAAAAGAGATTGAAAATTGGGTTTTTTTAAATACAGATCTTGAACTAAAGACAATGTTGTTCCCATTCATTTAATAGCCTGGTCGAGACCGAGCACCAAAAACAAATGTTAAGCAAATGGTATTGAGCGAGTGATAACAAAGTTATTTTTAATGAACAAAACTGATGAAAGAAAAATTTATTTGCAGTGTTCTCGCTATCTAATTTTCACCAATTCGCACACATGGAAATTCTCTCTTAGCCAGCCGAACGTAATTAGCCAAATCTCCTAGATTTTTCCGGCAGTTGAACTGAATCTCGCTTTATCAATTAGTTCCCTGGTGTTTGGGAGAAGTTTCCGTCTCTAAATATTTATTAAATGAAGACTTTAGTTTGTCAGAGCACAGGATATGAAATAGTTAAGCGCTCAAAAGGCCTCTCGCGGGCATATTGTTCCTGGGGGCTTAGAATCTTCAACTTCATTTAAGTCGGCGAAATTTGGCACAGTAAAGAACTATTCAAAAATGATACATTGTTTTTATTTCTTAAGCCACTGTTTCCCGGAGTCTTGGCTCGTTGAAAAGTGAGCCGACCGATCCTCTAATTTAACAGTCAAACATGTCAACTACCCGTCTTTAATATGTCGCAAGACTGCCTGTCCAATTCGCAATATATAATTTCGAAGTGGCTATTATGAAAAAAGGAGATGGTATTGAAAGCGAAACTACAAAATGAAATCATCACTCACATTTTTTTCTTTCAAATAAGTGCCAGTTGCGCTTTTAATAAAGACGGTTATTCTTCATCGAAAGACAAATTAGCATTTTTTTTTTATTTTTTAAAAAAGCTGTGTCTAAAAACTTAGTCAGTAAATATCGGAATACTCGCCAAAATAGATTGTACTTTATTTAAGCCGTGCGCCTAATTCACTGTGGAAGAAAGCGAAAATCAAACATTCTCAATCCATTAACTGTCCGTTTAAAGGTTAAAATTATAATCAGGAAGGAGCAGTCGCTCGGTTGGACCAATTTCTATGCTAATTAAAGTTATTTAAGCTAGGAATATACTTAACAAGAGATTTTTTCATATTGAAAAATCTTCTGAAGGTCTGTGTGTGTTTGTCAGACCCCTCGCCGAGTGGAAATTTATGAATGCTATTCAATTGTTCGACGATTTTGAATTTCGTTGAAAAATAAAAATAGCAATGACTCAAAAAATGGACTCCAAAGTGGTTTTACTTAAGCTTAGGATTAAACGACGAATTACGAAGATTCACTTGCTTAAATCTTCCGCCCGCATAAGTCACCAAAGATGGCGAAATTGTGATAGCGGTGAAATGATTTTGACACGTTTGTATGGCATGCGTCAGCCACTTGGAGGTAAAATCGATAACTTTTTCGCCGTATCAAAACACAAACTTGTCGCAAACTAGTTAATATTGAATTGTGCCGGTTGTTTCAGCGTAAATTTAAAAAAAAGAAACTTCCGAAAAAGTGGACAGTATCAACCCACGCGAAGTTTAGAAGTAGCTTTTTTACTCCGCGTTGTTCTAGGACACATTATAAACACTCAGCTGGGTGCAAGAAGGTCTGAACTAAAGACGAAATTAACTTGTTTAAAAAAAAAATCGGAAGGAAGCTGCTTAACAATAGGCAAGCGGCGTGCTGCGAGCTATACGGGTTCATTTTGGCATCTTTTCACTTTAAAGTATTCTCCACTAAATTTTAATTTTTGTTATCACCGGCAACTTTTAATTCAAAGCGGGAAAAATGAGGATTAATTGCTCTTTGATGGTTGGCGAACTCTGAAAACAAGCGAGTCGTAAGACCACTATTTAGCTCACTCGACCGTCATTTAACTTCAACTAAACTCTTTTAAGAGAAATTTAAATTTTGCAGCTGCTGTAGGTGTTTTTGTTCAACTGAAATGATTGTATTATCATGGTTAATAAAGCAAAATTAATCAAAGGTACACGGTCTTTGTTTGTATTATACAAACAGAGCCTATTGGAAAACTAACCCACTTTTTTACTTCACGTTAATAGGCGCTCTGTCCAAATAAAACACTTGCATAACAACCACTGCAATTTACAAATTTTATAGTAAATTTGGCGAGCTAAATTCCTGTTTACAAAGAGTATGCATTTATCTCTTTATTCTGGCCGTGCGGCAAATAAATCGACGACTGAAGAGCTTTAGGAAATTTTAAAATTGAAACTTCGACTTGCAAAACCCTAGCAAAGTGATAAGATGTTTTCATTCGCGCACCTGTTCCGAAATTTCCATAAAGAAATAAACTGCTGGGAGTTCCACACGCAAGTGATTTACAATTCTAATACAAATTTGTCAAACCTTAACTTCGGAGTCGAGTCATTTTGACTTTCGCTTTCAAATTCTACCACCCCAATCACAAAATTTTCGCCCTGAAATCGAAGTCTTTTTACGTCGCTGCGATTAAAATCAGTCCAGTTTCCGATTTCAAAGGGCTAAAGCGTATATTTAATAGTTTTTCAGTTGTACAAGACTGGCTTGCTCTGTCAACCATTCAACTGTCTAGTTTCAATTTTATGGCAGTGTGTAAATCGATGGTCCGTAGTCATGTAAAATAACCAATTAACAAAACTAAGTGAGCGCCCAGTTTGAAAATTGTCATCACGTAAAATCTCATTACGCCCGCCTAACGGCCACGAAATAGCCTTTTAACGCTTTACTTTGACAAAGCGATAAAGTTATTCTACAGTTCCGTCTGCCTGGTAAGTTAAATGTGTGCGATCAAGTCAAACGGAGAGAGATGAATTGTCAAGGAAAAAAGGAAGGCTATCTTAGGAGAGAACATTAACCTGTAAAAATAAACCGTGCTGTCTGCTCAATTCATAATCAAGTAGGTTGTTTTGGTTTCCTGGGAAGAAATGTTTATGACATGACGCTAGCGACTTCTCTCATAATCCTCGCTCTTTTGATGCCGCGTTACGTTATTATCGCCGGGAGCAAAACGCCGTTTAAAAAAATTAAAGTGAGCAGTGAAAACAAGCCTTTCTGGAGAGCTAATTCCTCTAAAAGAGAACCTCCCCGTGAAAGGGAGAAATTCACTTTGCGCGCAAAGAAGAATTTCTCGGAGGGCTTATACGAAAATTTAATAACAAAAATTCATTAACCGCCGCCCTCACTCTTAAATAACGATTGGGAAATATCAGCGCTGGGCTCTTTGAAGTGTAAATACTCTTTTATGCAAATTGTTAACGGTATCTGGCCTGTAAGAAGTATAATTACCTTAAATCTAAGTAAGCCATATGGTGGTTAATAGATCTGATGAAGAAAGACATCACGAAAATGAATCGAGACCTTTTAGTTTACTTCGTAGAAGTAATTCGATCTTGAGATAACTAAGTTACCGCGCGTTTAACTTCGATGCGCAGAACGCGCGAAGTTTTCACTAGAGGAAGAAAGATGATTTTCAAGAAAGAAACAATTTTTTTTTGCCGGAAGGCATGCATGCTTGTCATAAGATAGGTCAACAAAAAACGGCGAGGAAAAACTTTAGAATTGGGTTAAACAATACCGGCTCTACGCAAATTAAGACCACTGCGTTTTGCGCCCAAATTTTGTTAAGAGGTCTTCTCCGTTTTCGAGGAAGGGGAACTGAAAAAGTCGAAAATAACATCTAGACGGTATTAAATTTTTCGGATCAGAAAGTCTTTTGATAGTTTGTTGTTAAAATCACTCCTTTCTTTATCACAGATAAAATTTACTTAAAATGTATGGGTAAATTAGCGCGACAGCCCTCAACGAAATGGGTGTATATGAAAAGATTCGTTTGATCTCAACCGACCTAACGTTGATTAAATTTTAAGCTTTTATGGACTAGAACTTCGAGCAAAGGTGAATAAACGAATGTGCATAAATATTTGCTCTATAAATCAGGTTGAGGGATATAGGAAACCGCTCCGAATATTCAGAATTAACACCGCAAAACAATCGACAACTGTCATCCAACCTAACATAAATCTGCTAGCGAAACGATTAAATGGGTTCGGGAAAGCTAAATTCGATTCCCTGCACGGAACTCCTCTTGCCCAAAAATTCAAATAAGAGCAATATTCATCGCGTTGATTCGTGACTTTCGCTTTGCAAATGGTTTCATTGTACTTGAAGTCGGTTTTGTTTCAATCTTTTATTCAAGGTGTCATAAGACACGCTTCGGGAAAGTAGATCACGTTTTCTTGAAAATCAACTATGGTGTTTACGCCACCTGAATAATATTTGCTCTCGCGAAAGTCATTTAATTATCTACTCTTACTTAGTGGGTGAAGACACTGCAGTACGCAATAAGAACGAGTTATACACTGTGCAACTTAATTTCCGCTGACTGCGTCGAGCTGCGCAATCGAAAACACAAAATGTGGGGAAACTACAAAACTAGCTGATGGAAAGATTTTCGTACGTACAGAGCGATTCGCGTAAATTCGCGCGCATTTGAAAATTATCGTTATGGAAAAGTATTCTTCGTTTATGTCTTCATTGAATAAAATTTCATGAATAAATTGGACACATTCATTTCGGAGACGATTTTAAATGGGCATAGAAGACTATAATATCTACTGCTCACTTCGCCGTCACGGCTAATGACTGGAGAGTGATGTTTCTAAAAAGAAATTCGGTTCTAAGTTAGCTTGCGAGTCACTATAAGTAACTACACTCACCTCGAACGGTATTGAATTCTCTAAATAGTGTGAGCGCTTTTTCGTGTCGAGCCCTCGAGCTTATACTGAAAATGCACACCAATTCATATTGGCGCCTCGGAAGTGGCTATTTAACACTCTCGCTACCCGGGCAACGTAAAATATGTCATTTAATGCTGTTAGGATGGGTTTAAACCAGTTATTATGGAGAATTAAACAAACGTACTCTATTTAATGTTGGTTGGGTTTGTAATTTATTGAATTTTTTGGACAGCTCAAGAGCAACAAAGAATTGGCGCTTTATGGAAGCTTTTGCAGGCACTGAATGAGTCCAAGAGATTATTTAATAAGTAGTATATTCAAAGTGGGTCTGTTTGCTGTTTTAGTATGCTATTTTCTAAGTCTACGTGTAGTTATGTAAAGGTATATAGCTCTTGATTTAACTTGTGAAGATTTTACTCGAAAATCCAAGACTATATTTGCGTAATAATTTTCGATCAGTTCAGTTGAAAAGCCGTCAATCGATTAATAAACTCTGGACATTTCAATCTCTCATGGAATCGTACTAAGAATATACTGAAAAGTGAATTTCGGGAAGAAAGGTTTATAGCATTTATAATTACAACTAGTGTGAATGCTAACAGCAGTAACTGCAGCTTAGAAAGGAATGACAATTTTAACCCAGAACATGTTATGTGAATCTGCGACCGACGCAATGAAGAATATGAAGTTCGTTTAAAAAATACCATAAATATATTTTCTGATTAAAAGAAAGGATTTGAAAATTACAAGTATTCAGTTGAAATTTATAAAATATTGAATTGAATCAAAGCAACCGCAAGATTATATGGTCGTTTTGACAAGCGAGGATTGAAAACACGACAGCAAAAATTATTCAGTATTAATCGAAGCCATTTGAAACAAACTGAGTAAACACTAAACAAGCCATTTATTAGAAAGCCATTTTAGCGCTGTAAATAGAACAGAGCGTGCAAAATGTTGGTATTTTAATGGGTTTCCACTGGACTGAGCAAAGCACTCGGCGCCCGAAAAGCTAGCATACAAAGTTTGTTTCCATTAGTCTCAATAATATAAAGTAATAAACTTAAAACACGAACGAGTTGATTTTCTTGGGCAGAAAACTTTCGGGGGGTGTGACAAGTGGCTAAAAGAAAACGTAAAAGCAACGGTTACGAGGCTAAATTCCCCCGCGAAGACATTGAAATTTTTGGGCTGTTTTTCGGTAGGAATGTATCATTCGATTTTCCCACAGCTTCCTGTAAAACTGCGAAAGAGGTTTCCAACTAAGTACCAGATGTTTAGCCAAAAACGTTTTGCGGTAGCATATGCAGTAAGAAAACGGATTTTTTTAGGATCAGTTTAGTATTTTTCGTATAAAAGTCTTTTATATATATATATATATATATATATATATATATATATATATATATATATATATATATATATATAT
>Ga0126339_10001860_pt1 | contig 14766 bp, 9 predicted proteins | sample OrbTmetagenome_2_FD_92532 | JGI IMG/M metagenome (GOLD analysis project Ga0126339, IMG submission 92532) | Coral microbial communities from Petempiche,Puerto Morelos, Mexico - Orbicella T R C metagenome | ecosystem: Host-associated > Invertebrates > Cnidaria > Coral | place: Petempiche,Puerto... | reverse complement strand
GTTATTCCATGAGATGGTAGATAGCTAACTCGGCGTTAGGCGCTTCGTTGACTACAATCATCTCATACCCAACAAGCGCGAGTGGAATAATTGTTTTATTTAAAACGCCCGCAAAATATAGGAAAGTAGACTAAAATGAAAATAAAAACGCCTTAAAATGACGCGTACCCTTACCATATTTGAAAGCATGTTCATGATAATGGCTCATAACCCACGATGGCTAAGCCAGTGAAAACTCTCGAATTGCATTACCCAATGACCCAGTTTTTAAGAAAATTATATATACAACATACCTTCACAAGTTACCCCTTTGTAGCCAATGGGACAAGTACATTCGTATCTTCCTCCAGTTCTTTCTGTACATGTTGCGCCGTTCTTACAGGGATTAGGAAGACACAGGTTGATCTCTTCAGAAAGAAAGAATAGTAACTAACACAATTCAATCAACACAAACAAAATTTTTCTTGTATTCATGACCAAAGGATAAAATGGCACAGCAGATAATCTCAGTGAATGTCGCTTGCTTACATGAAGCTTTCAAAACAAAGGATTTTAAGTCAAATTTTAATTGCGCACGCCCAAAGTAAAAGAAGCATATCCTCTTGCAGCATATCCTAATGCTTTGTTAGATCAAGAACGACGACGGTAGCAAATTGTGCATAAGGAAATCTAAGTATATGAAAAAATTTCTAATTACCTTCGCAGTTTTTTCCCTTGAAACCTTCTCTGCACGTACACTCGAATCCTTCGCCCTCATTTATCCCCGTGCAAGTGCCTCCATTTCTGCAAGGATTTGGATGACACTTGTTCTGCTCTGCATGAGTGGGAAATGTCATAAAATGTAATAAGATAAACACGTACGGTATCATTACACCTGCTGTACATTTGAAGGTTTTTTAATTCTGTTAGTAATCGCTCGGTAGTTTCATTAAATTCACAATACGTTGCGTGACCTAACGTCTTCTTGGAACGTCCCTCGTCGCAGAGGACAATTTAATAGCTTCTAAATGGAGCACGTGTTATGGCGTCTCATAAATAAAAATACGGGATGCTAATTCAATAAAATCTGCGAGTCTGCCTTAGAATATCGGGTATTTCCATGTTATCTTTGCAATATTTGGTCACGACTAATACGGAATAAAAGATAGAAAATAATATCCTCTTAAAAGCGGCCTTAGATTTAAAAAGTGAAATATTTTGAATGACATACCCTCACAGTTCTCTCCTCGGAATCCTTTTGCGCATGTGCACTCGTAACCTTGTCCAACGTCATAGCAAGTGCCCCCATTCTTGCAGGGACTTGGCTCACATTGACTCCTGACTGAAACATGATGATGAGTCAGCTATGCAGCAGAAACTGCACACAAACTGCTTCGAGACACAACTAAATATCTACGATGTTTTAGAAACACAGCCAATGAAATTTAGCATAACTCCTTACGTATTAAAAACTATCATGATAGCTAATTTTTGCTTCGCATATTCAGCTATTATGAAAATGCCCTTCCACAGTGTACATGAATGTACAGTAATTGGCTCGTATGGAATTCGATGCAAGCTTTGTTTCAAGGTTAGCTCCTGAAACCAAGCTGGTTTTCACCTCAGTGACAGAGACTTAGACTCAGTGTACAGAAGAACCGGGTGATCCACTGTATTGTCACGTTGTTTTTAAAGGGAAAGCCTTGAGGATATTCCGTAACTAGTTCGTAATGAAACTTACGTTCACAATGTGTTCCCATAAATCCTGGCGAACAGGTGCATTCGTATCCATGAGACACCACAGTGCATGTCCCTCCATTTTGACAAGGTGTTGGTTCACACGTGGAATGAGCTAAGGTGCAAATAAATACACTAATCTGAGAAACAGGTGCGACCTTAAATCAAACATCCTTCTCTAGTCTTGTTTCTAATAAGTAGTGTTTGTGTGACAACGGAAGATAATATTTTATTTTCATCAGTGTTGTACATCGCCATACAAAACCTGTTAATAATAATAATACTCGTAGCTTAATATTATTAGCTTATTATTTTTAACATTTTTAAACAATGTCTTCCCGATGTTTTAAGATAACGATCATAGTAAATGTGTGGTCTCTGTCGGTCTCATTTTGCGTTCAATTGAATAGTACAATAACCCGGCCAGGGTTTATTTGCAGATCTAATAGTAAGAGTCGGGTAATCGAGCAGAGATTCTGGGGAGAAGAGGTTAAAGATTAGGTTATTGTCTTCTTGGTGTTTGTTTTAATCAAGTCCTAAGCTCCAACTCAACACTCCTATTTTTCACGCTAATCACAATTTTTGCTGCCAGTGGTAAAATAAACCACCAGCAAACCTAACAGAAATTTAATTTGAACAATTGACACCGCGTTTACAAAGCAGGTTCCGTAAAGATAATAACAATGAAATGACGGAATTTGGAATTGGGCCTTTAAATCTCCGTTTTTCTTTATTAAAAGAGATTTTGGGTTTATTGCAAAATTTTAAACCTGTTCATATATAATCGCGTCTAATTTCTGTGGACTAGATCAATATGTTTAACAAAAGCCTAGCACTTCAGGATCACCCATTTGAGCAGTCACATCATCATGATAAGTTGAATGCAAAATAATACAGTTTGGGTTTGGTATTTGTTATTTTGTATTTCAGTTGCTTTTAGCTCGTCACAATAGCACAAAAAAATAACAAAAATGTCCTGTAAATCTAAGAGAAGCTATTCACAGTAGTTTACAAATACATCTAATGCTCTATTAAAAATCAATCAAAATGTATTTAACTTTTTCCAACAATCTTCTTATTTCAACGCTAAGGTTCCAGTGGAAGAAACTTGAACAGTAAGATGAGAAAAAGCATTCTTTTGGGGCCGTGTGTTTCCTTAACCCTACTTTCATTAACACCTTAGTCCTGATTTCATTATCTTCTAACCCTGCGAGTTGTGACCTCTCACACTTAATATTTAGAAAGCACGAAAAGCTATTGACCTACCTGGATGGTGATGAACTATAATTCTGTGGATATGAGGATGTGGAAAGTTTAAGCATCCTGGACACAAATTGGGCACTCCGGGCACAAATTGTCTTTTCTTTTGTGAAGAATCGTTCTTATTATTTGACGCTTCCACCTTGAGCCTGTTGAGATGTTTTGCTTTGTGCGCTATATTTCTTTTCCACTTTACAGTTGCAGTATTTTGTTCTTGACGCCAGACTTTACTCCATTTGTTATCCTCTCTTATCGCCTGAGTCCCATCAAACACAACTAAAAATACGTAAATGGATGAGATTATAAACAATTCTTTCATGTTTCCAGTATTATGTTTCCCATGAAGACAAACTCGACCAAAAAGTCTAAACTGTAGCCATTTTCGACAAAGCATATGGTTGTTATGAATTAATGATGTCAGGTGGCAGGACGTGACAGAACGGGTTTCTTCCGAGGTCCCATTGGTTCACACAAAATCGCAGGTCAGGAGAACCTGTCGGTGATTCGTCGCTTTTTTAGGACTTATTCACAATGAACATTGTACACTACTTCCTCTCAATGGTAAACAATTAACTGTTTGAAGGCAATGGCATATTTTTCACGCTCAGCAGCCATCTCCTTATTGTTCATTAAAACTGGAGTATATCCAAATGAAAAGCACTCATATGCTTACCGTGTAGGTGAGAGCTCCAAGTGCTTTGAGCTTTTCGTTATCGTTAACAGGCATAACATAATAACGTATTAAACCGATACAGAAACTAATCTTTAAAAAAATCTGCAATTAAGAATCCTCCCCTTTCTTCTCCTCAAAGGCAAAATTAATTCGGTTTCCTACACTTATACTTTTCATTTAGGCGAACAATAAGCAAAACATTCTTAAAAACCGCTTCAGTGCAGTTATCCGGCATTATATGATTTTAAGGTTCCATATTTTGATATCATCTAATATAAAAAGGGTATAAATTGAACTTGCAGCTGATCTTCTCCTATGGCCTCGCAGGGATTTTCCGTTAGCAGTTTATTTTGACTTGAAATGCTGCTACGATTACGGAGCAAAAAAAATCGCATTTAAATTTAGTAAGCAAAAAGTAAGAAAAAACTTAACCTTAGATGGGTTGTTATTTGATCACGTTCACTTTATTCTCTTCACATTACCAAGCCTTATGGGATACCGTGGATATGTAGTGCGTTTAACTTTAAAAAAAATGGGGACTATAAGAAAGATATTGAGCTGCCATAAAAGTGCAGAGCCAGTTGTATTTTCAGAAAAATGTAAACAAAACGTTGAAATGTAATCGCAAGTTGTGACCGTTAAAAGGGGAGTTACCTTTCCTCACGTTAAAGCCGTGGATTTCAATTTCTCGTATAACGTCAAGGTTGTTTCACAGAAAAGCAGAGAGTCGAAAAAATGGAGCACATCTGATAAAACCAGGTCAGAGTATTACAAATGAGTATCTGTTCGTGTCAGGAGACCGAAGGAAATGGGGATCAGGAGCCAATAGTGAGAATCTGGAGGAGCTGGACATGAAGACACACACACATAACTGGAACTTTATAATTGGCACTCTTTACTGTTTACTATCACTGTCAAACATAAAGGTTATCAGTCGTCTGGTGAACCTACATGGGAAGGAGGATACTTAAAATTGCGAACTTTTGTTTTAACGAGAACTAAGAAGTTTTAAAAGAAAAAGAATTAATTTTAGCTGTTGTATTTTTTATAAATTTCATTATCTCTCTGACTCCCGAACCAACGTATTGCATTTCAGTGACGGGATCCTGAAAAAATGCATGATCTAGCCTCTTCAAACAGTCTTACTAAAATGTCCTCTAAACAATTATAGGGAATTTGTTTTTCATCCAGCGATTCTGAACAGAAATATTGTAACACCCAACAAAATAAGCATTTAACATTTTTGCATCAGGAAATAGAACAATAATAGAATTGACAAAAAACACAAATTTCACCAAATAAAAGATTTGATCAGTTCTGTAATGTTGAATTATCTAGGTGTAAAATTTTTCACAAAGGTTGTCGATTTTCAAAATAAACGCCTCAAGGCGTAGTTTTTAAGTTCCTGGTGTAATTATCTATGAATTTGCCACTTCTACTACTACAAGATGTAAACAAATCTCTTTTTCATAGCAGAAATGAAAACAGGACAGACAAAACAACTGGTGATGGTATTTTGTTCACGAAAAGACCAGCGGGTAGTAACATGTACTTATATCGGTAACGCCTGGTGCCACGTCAGTGATAAAGAATTAAACTATATTTCACCTCTAAAACCTAACAATTACAATGGCTTGCTACTAAGCGTGATCAAGTTGTCTGAAAACTTTAATTCTGTTTTAACATGAAAGTGGCTCCTTGGAAATGCCACACCAGACTCGTTCTAATATGTTTATTTGTGGCAGCCCAAACCGGAATTTGCCAAGCGGCTTTCAAGAAAGACAAAACAACTAAAGTGACAGGTAAAAGACACCATGATCACGGAACCGAATTTAAAAAGGAAAAGCGTTTTATGAACGATGGCGTCCCAAAAGGGAGAGTGGTATACTCATTTGCAACGGACAGAAACCGTTATTTATCAAGGAGACCACGGTTATATCGAGCGTTTATCGTTAAACGCCCCGTAACGCTTCAACAATCGACAACAAACGCTGAAGGACGTCAAAATATTCCATTCATGGAGGTTGAACCAAATTACCATCAACAGCTTGTAAGGGTTCATCCCATTGAGCAGCCAATTTACTTCTACCAGGAGACGCCTGATGAGCAAGAATTAACGGAATTCGAGGAACCACTAAACGACCTGTTTTCGATGTTCCATGGTATGTTTTATAAATAAACCGTGTCTATCGATAAGCTGGGCAAGCGTCCGCCCTCCATTTTGTTATAATAACTTCTAATAAGTTTCATTAATTGAAAGCCCTTGATCTTCATATGCAGAGTGAATTTAGCTGACCGCTACCTGGATTTGTTTCACGCTGGCCCAGGTTCAAATCCTCGGCCACGCTTGTAAATAGCCAATTGGTTTCCCTCCCGCCAGTTAGGACTCACAACAATGCTATGTTCAATTTGAATTATTTGTCTCAGTATTGTTTACTCGACCCAACTTGCCTTCGTGCTATAAACACTGCCGAGAGTAAACAAACGTTATTTTTTATTATTATTGGTTGACACTTTTATCTTTACTCGTAGAATGTTTAATCACCGTGTAGTTATACCAAAGAGGGATGTCCTGCTCGAGCGTGTCGCATTTTCCAGTCTTCCAAGTCTTTCCCAGCTTTTTAGTTACAAACATAACTTCCGAATTACTTGGATTAGCCAGTGCACTCGCTACCAGCTGGCCCGAACTTCAAAAAAGACAAAAGAGAAAATTTACGCAGCGCTCCATACTAAACAATAATCTTAGTTATTTTAAAGTAGTTTTAAGTCTGTTATTTAGTGGAGACGGTGTGGCCTAGTGGTTAGGGCGCCCGGAGCTTCCGGGTTCAAATCCTTCTCCCTGCCACTGGTTGGATTTGTGTCTGGTAGTCCCAAATTCAACTCCTCTACGCTTTGTATAAAGCCAACTGCAGCCTTCCACCAGTTGGGATTTTTAGCAAGTTTCTGGGTAATTTACAATATTTGTTTGCTTTTTTCAGTGTCCTCAATTAGTACAGTATTGCTAAACACTACGACACTTAATAAAGTGATTTCGTTTTATTTTATTTATTTTTTTTTTTTTTCTTGTATGGTGTTTTTCTGTTCCGCCTTAGTGCATATCGACAGCTGTCGTCACAACCCGTGTCATAATGGTGGTAGGTGTACAAGACTCAGACATGGACGATTCAGATGCATATGTCATCGAGGATACAGTGGTAGATTGTGCACTGGTATGTCATATAAATATATTATGTGTTATGCATCATAGAAGGAAAAGTTCGTCACAGTGGAACCCAATTGAACCAGACTCTAACGTGCCTACCAAATCTGGGTCATGAGGTGGGGCTTCTCTGATTTTGAGATCGTATTTTCAATGCCTTTCCTGCTAACGTCAGGACAGTACAGTTTTTCCCGCCTGTTGAATCCTAATTGGTTAATTCAAATTTCAGCACACCGTCCTCTTCATTGATTTTATATCCACGAGGCATAGGGGTGGGGAATTCCGCACACATTTCATATCCCCAAAACTACTAAACCCCCTTTACGGAGGGTAAAGTAGGAGTAAAGAAAATAGACATTTTTCGCTAGCACGGTTTGTTTTCCCGTTACAGACCACGTGATACTCTCTAGAGAATTGTTCTTTTATCCATCTAAAAATTATTTATTCATACGCATACGACTATTTGAAAATTTGAAAGGAAGAATTCTCAAGAGTATCATCACATGGTCTGAAATGGGGCAACAAACCGTCCAGTCTAAAAAGGTCTATTCCAATGCAGGGTGGCATCCACTTCCCATGACAACAAACTAAATCTTGACGTCTCCGCAGACTGCCTTTGATCCTCTACCTTGCAATTCGAGCTGTCGTTTTCCTACATTTTTTCTTCATGTTTCTTTCTTGGCACTCAAGCTGTCACCCTTTGTAAAATAACTTGACAATTTTTTTCTCAGTTTTACGAACTAGATGCAAACCAAACCCTTGTATGAATGGAGGGAGCTGTACTGACTTAAATGGAGGCTTCGATTGTACTTGTTCATTTGGTTACAAAGGAAAAACGTGTGACCGTAAGCATAAATATACCTGTATACAAATACATAATTTTATACACTACAGGCAGAGAGGTGTTAACTTTTTGCCCCATCCAGGGCGCCAGGATTTTCCATTTTGTAAACGTGTTAACTTACCTGAAAATTAGACCTGAAAGTTCTAATTTTGGCGCTCGAAAGATGAGCTAGAGCACTTTAACTTTCACGTGCCGTTTAAATATAAAAGAAAAGTTCACACAAAGAGTTTTATTGGGTTCACTAAAACAAAAAAATCTCAATCTGTGTTGCCGAAAATGTCCTAGCTAGAAAACGTCACATTTGCTTTAATTTCATATTCTTCATATTTTACAGTAACAATTCAAAAAAGGAACAAATTAAGTGTACTGAAGAAACACCCTGAACAGGAACTGCTTCCCTAAATTTAGGGCATCCTAGACATAAGTTATTAAACAAATAAAATAAAAAATTCACATTTACACAATCTTCTAATAAATGAACATTATGCTGTCAATAGGGGTAAATTTAACCAAGACTATGACTCCGTCTATTTGTTTTTTGGTTTACTGATTTCTAGAGCAGGCCATGTGCAAAACTAATCCATGCAAAAATGGAGGCTCGTGTACAGAGCTGGACTCTGGCTTCCAGTGCAGTTGTTTACCTGGGTATCGTGGCAAGAGATGTCAAGGTATTCTGTAGTTAAGTTCTTTAAGCAAGCAGTTTCTAAATGTCATGATCTGTTTCTACTGTTATGCTGCGTCCGCTGATAAGTCAAACACGTTTAAAGATCATAGAGCTTTCAATTGTTTTTTTATCGTAAGGAAAGAACATCAAGAAGATATTATTTCAGTACTGTTCTATTCCTTTACCGTTCTGTTACAGAAACAAGTTATTGCTACACAACTCCCTGCAAAAATGGAGGCACGTGCACAGAAACGGACACGGGTTTTGAATGCATCTGTCCATCACAGTGGAACTGCATAGACTGTAGTTGTAGTGGTAAGAGGCGGCACTCTCCTCAACAGAGTTGAGTTTAAATTGATTTTGTCAGTTGCCATTAATCCAATCCTCATTACGATATTTATTTTCCAGCCGCAATAAAACATTCCCTGGATAATTGTTCTCCAAATCCCTGTCGGAATGGAGGCAGCTGCTTTTCAACTCGCGATGGTTTTAAATGTCTCTGCAGACAAGGATACAAAGGAGAAGCTTGTGAAAGTAATATAATCACTCACTCTCATATTTTTGTGCTTTACTAGTGACAATTTGGATGGGCGTACACATCATTAATCTTCTGCGAATCAAGTAAATGAAAAACATTAGGGTGGGCTTGGAAACACTACAACCAAAACTCAAATTTGCTATCTCATCTCTGATTGTATACCCTTTATCAGACCGGAAGTGAGGAGAACGCTTCTCCTAGTTACAAATCCTACTACGGATTTTTAATTTTCTTTTAGTCTATTCTGTTATCACGGGCCTGTAGGTCAGTAATATATTGCTTTTTCAAAAAAAGAAGAAAAATACAAGCGGTACTAAATAAGCGAAACTATTCATATGTTTTTACCAGAGTATAAATTGTGTAAATTTGACTTTTATAAAAGTGGAAAGCCGCACCCCCCTTCAGTGCATCCAGCTACCTCAGGTCAAAATTGGGCCCCCCCCCCCCACCCCCACAACAAAACTGGAAAGGTAAACAAAGGATCACATCAAGAAGATTCCCATACACCGTATTCATAAGGTGGTCCTCTCCCCTATTTATTTTTGCAGTGGTTGAATTTTGTAAAGCTGAGCCATGTCTTAATGGTGGAACTTGCAAAGAAACACCTTTAGGGTACAGCTGCCTTTGTAGAAGTCGATTTCGAGGCAAAAACTGTGATGGTAAGTATACGTGGTGTAACCCAACCAAACAAAGGTCCCAACCAAACAAAGGTCAACCAAAAAAAAGAAATTGATCGCGCGCTAGAGGAAAAGACTTTCGGACAGTTTTGCCTCTGAAACAAGGGTCTGCATGAATAAAAAAAAAAAGCACTTCCAAGTCTTGGTAATCCTTTGAGAGAAAGTCGAAAGACTGCCTTATATTTCTTATTAGAGACAGTAAAGGACGGAAAGACACCATTTTATTAAAGTAGTGCCTGTCTTAAAAAAGACAGAACCCTTAGGGACTATAACAATGCTATTCTCATTTAATAAGACAATAAGGAGTAGCATTAACTCTTATTTCTCATTGATAGTAAGCTATTTAAAACACGTTTGCTAACAGCGATTTATTAGGGCTGCTGGCGTCTGTTGTCAAATTTTGAAAAAAAATTTCTAGGGTGAATACGAAGTCTTAAGTGTGTATGCGAGAATTTGAAATTACCAAATTGATGCCAGAGTCTTATGCGTCCGTCCTCTTAATGGTTATAAATTGCGTAATAACACAGTCAAAGTGTCTACATATAGTCTAATAGTCTATTCTTGACTTATAGCAGCACAAATGCATGTATCATTTAAAAATCTACTTATAGACGTACTGACCATTGTTTGTGTGATCTTGTTAGTGGAGAATCACTGCCGACCCGCTAACCCGTGTAAAAATGGCGGCTTGTGTGTTGAAATGGACGATGGGTATAAATGCAGATGCAAAGGTGGATATAAAGGAGTCGATTGCGAAGGTAAAGTTTATTCTGTTGAATGCATTCCTGGTAAAAGAAATGATGTTTTACATTTGCAAGTTACCCAAGAGTCTGGTAACTCGGCAGGAATTTCGACGTAATGGTTGGCCCGATCCTTGGGCAATCCTTTGTTTTCTGTATAACTGGACGACACATAAATAAATTAAGTTCTAAATGCTGCAGACAATTCTAACATACACGGCATTTTCATATATTTAATTACTGTGACATTTTGAGCCGAACACTTGGAAATATATATACAAGCTTTGACGTTTCCTTTCTTGTAATAGAAAAGGAATACTGCACTCCAAACCCCTGCAAAAACAGTGGAATCTGCACCCTTCAGCAAGAAGGATATATGTGCTCATGTCAACCTGGCTACAGAGGAGAAATATGCCAAAGTAGGTGAAATATTTTGCGAAATTTGCTTGCAGTGATGAAACTTTACGGCAGTCTCAGTCTTTACGGCAGTCTCAGTATATTTTTGCTTTCAACGTCTAGAAAATTTTAAGTCGTTTAGTTGTTCATTCACCATGTTGACTTTCCTTAAATTAACAACTATTTCATCACTAAGGCGACCACAGCTTTAGCTAATGCACTTCACATCATTTTATTGTGTTTTATTTCAAAAAAGTTCAGGATTTGTGTGTGTCCAATCCATGTCTGCATGATGGAACATGTTTTGGAATGGATAACAACACATTTAAATGTCTTTGCATGGGGGGCTGGAAAGGAGAACGTTGCCATGGTAAGTAAGGACTTTAAAGCCACGCGTTTTTATTTATTGCAATATACATACATATTTATTTCTCTCTATCCAATCACCTCTGTTAAATGTGTGAGTAAGAAGTAAGCGTATCTGATTAAGATGAACAATGTGAAATGAGGTCGGTATCCGGTTCACATGTAAAACTTCAATAAAATCAAAATAATATGTTGATGAAGAAAGGAGAGCTAGGAATGTTAAAAGAAAAGTACAATTTAAAAAAATCTGTTTCGTAAAAACTGTGGAGCAACATAGAAGCACAGTTTGCAATGATAAGACAAACCGAAAGCGATTCTCATATGAATGACTGTTTTTTCACATGTGAACGTTTTAGAAAAAGACTTGTGTGTTCCCAACCCGTGCAAGAACGAAGGTCACTGTGAACCTCTTGGATTCTCTTTCCAATGCCACTGCGCAGTGGGCTACAAAGGAACACACTGCGAAGGTAAACAGCTTTTTAAAATAGCTGAAAGCAGAAAAAGATATTTTATAGTATGACCGAGCAAGTTACGTCATCGTGATTGACTGAAAGCAGGCTAATTTATCGTGAAGTTTAAAAGTTGACTGCAGGGCAAATTAATGCGAGCGCGTTCGTAATTTTCTTAGTCGTATAATAAAAGAGTAATCGTATGAAAGATTGAGCAATTAAGGACTAACACCGGTACATTTTTAAAAAATGCTTTCAAATTACACTCGCTTAAAGAAACTTTCAAATATCACTGGTAGTGTAAATTTTTAAATGCGCTTGCATTAATACCTTTACCTATACAAATACATGAAATCACTTCCTTTGACTCGTAAACTGTTTGAATTTGTTATTAAGAGGTAAAATCTGTCACTCATATAATTTCTACATGACATTGTTCCCTAAATCGTCTATCCCATTCCATATTTTTGACCTATGTGCAAAGCTTGCATGAGATAAAACCACTGGCCGTCAGATAACCATACTCGATTTGTTTTTTGTTTTTTTTACTGCCCTTGCTTTCAATTACAATGTTTTTACATGACGCACGCCGATGATATTAGCGCTACCAAACAATAAAATCTTGTCTCTTATTTTTCTTGTTTCGTTATGAAAACGTTTCCTATTGCTTGGAACATCAACATGGCTGCCATGAACACGCTATTTAGCACGCAATATTTATCCAACCCTGTCTCACGTAATTTATTTGTATTGACGTGATAATTTAGCTAAGGATCCTTGTAGCCCTAATCCATGTCACCATGATGGCCGGTGTGTCAGCCATGGCGAGGCTGACTTTGAATGTGGTTGTACTCGAGGATACATCGGATTCAAGTGCGAAAGTAAGTTAATTTGCTTATTATAACTTTCTAACTAAATGTTGTCAGTCAGAAGTAGACGGCTTGTTTTTGTAAGTCGTATCTCTTGCATTACATGTACACATCGATTGAAAGTCGGATTCGTTTGTGATTTATCTGCCATAATTTACTTTGGTAAGATCAATACTTGTTCCAATTAAATTCAAACCTCTTTTCTTTTTCTTTCAGGAGCAGACCCGTGTTATCCCAATCCCTGCACATATGGAGGAACATGTGAGCGAACAAAGGACAGCTTCACTTGTAACTGCCCCCCTGGGAGGGTGGGTGAATTGTGTGAGGGTAAGAGACTGAAAACACTCTAACATGTAAATCTGGAGTCAGTTTACCGTGTTATCTTAGCTTACTCTCAATTGGTTCTCTTTTTAATTGTGTCATCATTTCATTTCAATTGTTCATTTTCGTATAGTACATAGCAAAATCATCTTCTACTTGGTTTTAAATGTACCATAATAAATTTTCATCCAAGGGCACAAAAGTAACACAACCCTGTCCCTTATGGCTGTCAAAACAAGTAACGTCATTACTTTACAAGTGGCACAAGGACCATGGTCACTCAGATAGCCCCGTATGGGCATTAGAGAGTGAGAAGGTTAAGGAAAAAGCTAACACGCCCGAGAAATTTGTCGTGCCACATAAGTACGCGGAAAATGTTAAGAGCACAAGAGAAGTGTATTGAGACGAAAAAGACGGAGCGGGATACTTCTCGGACTTCTCGAGCGTTCTTGGAAATTTACAAATGGTTATTTAGCTCAATAATGCACGAGAAGCAAGTTGACTATTTCAGTGATTTACTTTCAATTTATGATCGGTCGTTCACCACAGAAATCGATCCGTGCTTACCAAACCCCTGTCAGAATGAAGGAGCTTGTTATGGACTCAGCCATGGCGACTACAAATGTACTTGTACCAAGGCTTTTGTTGGCGCACTCTGTTCAAGTGAGAACTTAGAATATTTGTTAAATAAATTACAGCATTTTTTAAATAAATTACACTATAATCCAACTCTGCTTTTTTACGGGAATTAGTTTTTTTCAGCATCACCCATGCACTAGCCGATTTATCACAGAAACCTATTTTTTTATTTCAGAAATTTTACGAAAACGGGGAGTTTTCCATTTCCATTTTTATAGAAGATTGACTAGCTCCCATTGTGTCTGTCGATTGTTAGACGGCCCCTGCGCTGCGTAACCAATCAGATTTCGCGTTTAGCTGACAGTCAGTCACTAGGTTGACAGTTTGGACTAATATCTTTTCTAGGTTACAGAGTATCATATTGCCCCTCATTAGCTATTTTCTGATTTAACAGCAATCAACAAAGAGATTAGCAATCTTTCTGGGAAGCGCCTCACACGTAACCCAATCTCATCTTATATGTTACGAAATGGCGAAAATCTAAGAGTTAATATGGAAATTAAAACAACGTTTTTAGGAGTTAGCAATATGAGCAAGTACAGGGTAATACTTCCCTAAATTGTTTCCATTTAGACAATTTCTAGTAAAGTTTATACAGAGTATACGTAGAGCAAAGTTATAAACGATGTATTAGTTTTTACCAGTAGTGTCCTCAGATTTCTTTAGAGCACTTGTCATTGTCTGATATATTTTTAGTTCCAGATCCCTGCATACCAAGCCCATGCTTACACAATGGAACTTGTCTGAATACTGGCGACACATTTCAGTGCCATTGTCCATCAACATTTTCTGGAAAGCGATGCGAACGTATGTTCAGTTGAATTTTATTTACGGCGAAAATCTCATTTGTCCAGTACGTCTATGTCTTTCAACTTTTTACATCTGTTTTCATTTTCCGATTTAAATTTGCACAAAGTACTGGCTGAAGCTGATCACGGTTTCTACAAGATAGATTCAGTATGCTACAATTAAAAATGACCTAATTAAACTAACCTCGTATGATGATAATTTTTACAGTTCAGTCCAAATGCACTCCAAACCCTTGTCTTAATGACGGCACGTGTCGTGACGTAGATGTTGGTCGTGGTTACGTATGTTACTGTTCTATTGCACACTTGGGACCAAACTGTGAAAGTGAGTTTCTCGGCATCAGGCAATGTTGTCTTGATCATAATTTGCAAAACAGAACCGAAAGCTTATGATACATTTCACTCCACTGAAGGATTACTTACGATGGCGGCTTTTAACAAGATATTTTCCTTCTTCAGTTTTTTTACCGGATACCTTGTTGCGTTGTGTTGTGTTGTGTTGTGTTGTGTTGTGTTGTGTTGTGTTGTGTTGTGTTGTGTTGTGTTGTGTTGTGTTGTGTTGTGTTGTGTTGTGTTGTGTTGTGTTGTGTTGTGTTGTGTTGTGTT
>Ga0126339_10001859_pt1 | contig 14772 bp, 9 predicted proteins | sample OrbTmetagenome_2_FD_92532 | JGI IMG/M metagenome (GOLD analysis project Ga0126339, IMG submission 92532) | Coral microbial communities from Petempiche,Puerto Morelos, Mexico - Orbicella T R C metagenome | ecosystem: Host-associated > Invertebrates > Cnidaria > Coral | place: Petempiche,Puerto... | reverse complement strand
TAAATATAGATTTAGAAAAAAATCTTCCTGCTTTTTATCACCTCGCTTTTCCATCCTTTCAATTCTTTAAGATTGTAGTAGAGCAATATTCAAATCTATGCTAGTTTCCGGACAAGAACATTTCAAATATTACCTCAGTATCAACGTCTAAAAAAAGAAAAAAATGTATCTCCAAACAAGAGGCTTGAAGAGCAGAACAATTGCCTTGAATTCATTATTACTAACATCTTTTCGCACATTTTGCCTGACATGCAAAACAACAACATGAGATTTTTTCGTGTTTTTCGTGTTTTTCGTGTTTTTCGTGTCGGCCTAATTAAACGCTATCTTTTGTAGGATAGTACGGAGACACTACTGAAACACATCCAGATAACTGCTAGATTAACTGCTAGATTAATTGCGAGATAACTGCGAGACTCAATGCACAGTGAATTTTAAGTCCTTTTAATATGTGTTCTCTAAAGGTTGCACAGCTGTTAAGCAACTGAACAGCGATACGGTTGTAAAAATGAACCAGGTTATGATCAATCCGTCACGATCGACTTCATTACCTATCAACTTAGAAAGCTAGAAATCTCGACAATTGAGTCGCTAGCGATCGTTAAATTACAAACATGGACGTATATAACCCAGAGATATTTGATGTATAGACCGACGGTGTTATGCAAATCTACTGACGTCAGCTAGGGAAACAATATTCATGTGTTTGTGTCCAGTTCATTAAGCTGTAACCTAAAGCGCTGAATATTGGTGTCGTAAATTTTGCAACAAAAAATGAATGATTTAATTCCCAAACCGTCAAATGAGCAGAAAAAAGCTTATAAATATAATGTGCAATCGCACGAAAGAACACGTAATAGTCTTTGCTATAAAAATCACAAAACGCTTATAGTTATTTTTAATTCTTTCTTATTTTCTAAATTAATCAAAATTGAAAACAAATGTAAGCGGTTACAAAAGCCATGTCACGATATTTTAATTCATTTTTTTCTTATTTACACCGAATTACTTTCAAAGTGAAGAACAGAACTGCACTTGAAAAAGGGTAGAAAGCAGGCTTAGTGAGCGTCCTTCAGTAAACACATAACATGATCCTAACAAGACAGCATCTGGCTTCCATTAAATATCAAAAGTAGCGTCACAAGTGTACGGAATGATCTCCTTATTATCAAAAAATCAAACTTTTCCTTATTTCAACTTACACTCAGATCACGCTCTGGATACACTACAAATAAGAAGACCGTCTATATATGTTGCAATGAGAGCTACTAAGCTTAAGACAAAGTTATCTTTAGGCATGTGCCCGATTTTTCGTATAACTATTCAACTTTATTTTGCTTGGTGGTCGTAGAACTGATATTTGTCCAAATGGCAATTCTCTTGTTTCTGTATTACCTTGACAATCAGTTGATAAAGACCGCATTTGACATTTATAAAAAGCAACTATCAATTTCAAAAAGATAGTTTACAAAATGTGAAAAGCTGAGCGAAATCGAATTTTCGACCCTCGTCGCGAAATTAAGAATTTGTCTGATTTTTACAGGCATACACTCTTAACATAATTATATAGATCAATCAATGAATAAAACATACCTCATATCGCTATCATATCATCCATGTGACATAAAGATCTTTGTTCCCAATTCACCAACTCAGCTTCCTCTCCAACACGACTCCCTTCATTTGTCTGAAATAAAATGAAAAGTATTTAAAGTACTGCCAACCCTGTAGTGGTGTTCATAGATAAAATTGCCAAGACCATGCGAAAATAGGAGAATCTAGTGTGAGGAAAATATCTTCTAGTGGAATTGAGTCTGTCATTCAAAGTCTTAACTCTTTCGTTAAAACTGATGCAGGTAATGTTGCCTTAGATGGTGTAACTTTTTAAATTTTCTTTGAGATGGGAGAGGGGCATGCCCCGCCCTTCTCTTTTTCAGTCAGTTTAACAAGCTGTTACAGCCCCTTGCTCCCCGAATTGTCTGGTTACACCCTTGGTAAGTCTATTTTGTCCAAGCGGTCAAAACATCGTCGAAAAATATTTTTACTCAATTGGGTTTTGCAACGATTTTTCCGTTAGTTGGAACTTAGCTATATAGATGTGAAAAACACCTCAACTTTACTTGGTCTATTCATTATTGTTAGTTTTGGCCAATTGAATCTTTCATTTGGTCATTTTTCTCCAAAAAGAGTTTTCCAATTTTAGATGATGATAAACGCTATGGTCCTGGAATGACCCCCAACACCAACGCAAAGCCCCATTCGACTCGTCTCATTTTTCATGCAAGCCTGCAACTTGTAAACCCCCTCCCCCCCCACCAGCCCTTAAAGAAAAACGCAGTGATGGGATGTGTTCTGAAGAAAGCTAAGGATTAAAATTGCCTCTATACTAAGATTTCCCCTAGAATAATTGTATACATTACAATTACCAAAAAGGTGCTTCACCACCTCAAGTAGGGGGGTGGGGGACAGTAGTGTCTTGATGTACAAGCTGCCAATCATTGTTTGAATCAAAATAAACAGTTATTGTTACCTCGTGATTTTGAGCTTGTTCCACACATGCGGTTCACAGTCCTTTTCAGCCAGTATCCAGAAGATGATGGACAGTAACATCTCGTATATAACTGAAAACCAAATCAAGCAGTGACGTCAAATGTTTGAAATCTTCTACCAGACATCTCTCTCACCGGTCTCTAAACGTTATTTCCCTGCATATCCGACACAAGCCTTCAGCCCTTCAACACCCAACTCTTTTGCTTCAGACTATAACAAGGCCCTCCCTAGGAAGTAAGGTAACCCTAGAGCTAGGGTTACCCCAGCAAGAGGGTTATAACCCAGCACTTCCAAATTTCTTGCTAATTTTCCAAAGGAATATTTTACTTACCTTTTGGCTTTTTTGCGCTGATTCCAGAGATATAGTGGACAATCTGCTCCAGGCACTTGACTGAGGCAATCAAAAGTGTCTTCCTCCATGCCACCTAAAATGATAAAAAAAATAAAGTATTTTTAAACTACTGAAAGTTTACCATAGATCTCTCCTTCCCGTTAATTTCTGACACGTTATCGTGTCCCCGCTATAAATCGATGTAAACAATATCTTTGTTACCTTACGGCGTTGTCTTTGTTGATGCATGAAGTCGACAATCTTGCTTGAGACATCGAGAAGACGACTGCGAAAAGAGATATGAGCATGACTCGTCAAATTCCGGAAAATATACATTCCCACGCCAACTCCCTGTAAAATATAAAAAATTGAACTTAGATGTAACGTCAATAATGCACTAGCGAAACAATAACAACTTCTCTGAACGAACACCCTAGCTCATCAATGGGAAAAATCAACTTGTTGAAAACACCCAATGACTTTAAAGTATAAGAATTTTGCGTCAAATGTTCAAAAATGTATTGTAGAGTGAGCGATTAGTTTTGTGTCCCAGTCCAAGTCCGATCTTCGAAACGGAAACTTCACGCGAAAAATAATCCTTTTAAAAACATAACTCAAAAAAACTTTCGTATATGACGATTTTTCCTTTTTGTAACGAGCACAAAAACGAACGATTCACCCAAAAAACAATTCCAGAAAATCAGGGTGCAGATCTCGCTCGAAGACAATTTCAACCATGTAATTCCAGGTAAACAACGTTTAAATATGCAAATATAAACTTCGGTTTCGACGTAGTGGAGCAACTAAACCGTTTTGAATTCTATAACACGTTGGGAATGTAAAAAGTAAAGAAATAAACGTCTTTCAACAACATGCTTAGAGAAGACTAAATGTAAGGAAACTATAGAAATGAGTTACCTCGACACTGTAGACAGTGTGCTTGAAAGTCTGCATCTCCTCTGCCAATAGATACGTATACATTCAGCATTTGTTCACTGCCCCCTTTCAGTGCACGGTAAGAGAAAGGCCTCCTGGTCGTCGTTCAGTACATACATTTTCCACGCAGGAACTAGTGTCTTGAAGATTATTCAACGGAGAATCAAAGCAACTTTACTTTCCCGTCACTCGGCAGTTACCGCGTGCGAAGTTAAAGATGAAATATGAATAGTAATGAGTGAACGTAATTTGAATTTCAAAAAGCTTCACCAAGCAGTAAATTTGCGGGAAGACTAGAACGATTTTTGCTCTTTACGACTCCTATGTTGTTTGTGTGAATTTTTTGAAGATCTTTTTAGAAGAAACCTGCGTTTATGAGTTCTGCATGATTCAGAGGACTGCGGTTTGATAACTGTTAAGATTAACTTCTGTTTTGGGGAAGGGGAGGGTGAGTTGGTTGTCGCGCCCACAGACTGTCTGTAACCCTGTTTGTTAAAGAGTCAGCAAAATTTAGGACTTAAGAGATATAAAAAATCATACATATGGCCGCATTTTTTGTTTATTAAAAGTGATGGCGAGCCAGTACTGGTCGGTAATTACTAATGACGGAAATTTATAAGTAAGTGTTAACACCACAAGATCAAGAGTCATACGTGAAAGAAATCCACATGTAGGGCTTATTTCGTGTCAGTAAAAGGGAACTTACGGAAATAGTGTTAACCTAACTCTTGCCCTTTAATTACTTGTAACAACGTGAACTGAATAAAATTGCTTCTCTACTTGAGGAGGTCCTTCAGGGTGGTCAAGTTTTATACTTCGAGTCGAAGTTTTTAAATCGTGTTTGTATGTTTAAAGGAAATCTGCTAAGATTAACTTTGAAAAAGAAACTATGTTAAGGTTTAATTGAGATTTCGTCCGACTATCTTCAATGTTTACCTGACAAAGAATGAGCTTTATGTAGTTCTGATTTTATTTTTCCTGTCCAACATCTCGGGATAGAGAAACGCGACATTTACGTTTGTCCCTCTTCAGATAGAGAATTCCTTCTAAGATCTAAGCTAAGCTGCTTTTCTCAGTAAAAAGGAATGACATTTTTGACATTTACTATGTTTAACAGGTGGCACAGTGGATCTGCACAAGCGTAATACCTCCTTGTCCCTGTCTTGTCATTTCTAAAAAAACAAACAAACGTGAAGTGGCCAAGTTCTGGGTTACGGCAGAGAAGGTTTCAAGCCTCTTTGCCTTTAGCACCTATTTGTCTATGAGAGACAAACTGAAATCATTTAGATTATAGCGAGACCTGACTCGCTTCCCTCAGTTTGATTGCCGTAGTTTCTTAAACTCTTTTAATAGTTTCCTAAACACGATAGTTCAAGTTTCAAACTATCCATGCGACTCAGTGGAAGTCAGTATACAACTAAAGTGTCAGTTTAAAGAAAGTCTTGAATTTTCTCAAGGAACTGACTTTAGTTTTGTTCTCTTTGGACTTTTCGTGCACCGTACATGGATGCCTTTCCAGTTGCTCGATCTGTCTTTTGGAGGTTTGAGATGTCTTGTTCAGTTCAATTGATGAATCTAAATTCTCTTCCAAAGTGTTTGCACTACACCTATTATCACAGTCTTCACTCTGACCAGGGATTGTTCTTTCCTCAATGAGCAATGAAGGTCGTAATCGTATTTCCTCAAAGAGGTCCTCAGGAGCTTCGGACGTTTCTATGTCTAAGTCCTCAACTAAAATGTCCCTTAATGTGTATCTCTCCCTACGTTCCATGTTTGAAGGGCCCTCCGCGGTACTTGATGATGGCGCGCTCGTACATGTAGTGGGCCCATTTTCCATTGTCTTATCCGAGCCTTCGTGGTGTAAGGGCCTGGCTTGAGGCACAGAATATCTCGACGCATATTCCACTGCCAAGGTGTTCAAATAATAAAAACGTAATTTAAATAAGAAATTAAAACATATTGTGTGTTTAGTGTCTTCAACAAATCACTGAAGGTCTGGGAACGTTCGAAAGTGTGTTTGATCATCCTCGAAACACTCCGTAAGGGTTCGAAAATGATCGGAGATCGTCGTTGTAAATTTTGAGTAATTCAGTCTTCAATAAGCTTCAATAATGAGAGGACGTCCACTAAAAATAATCCAAGCATTTGTTTTCCAAAATTTCCCATTTTCAAATTTCCAAAACTGATCTTTTCATACGACAAACACGAGATTAAATCTTTTCAGTTTCTAAACTTGAAAAATCAATTTTCTATACGCATTGCCATACAATTCTTTCGATGCAGTTCTGAGAATTTGGCGGTACATCAAGGCAATATCACTTAGCTAATGATTTCCTGTGTTGTCAACACCTGCCTTCTCGGCATTTTATTGATTTGGTAGAACCTCTCCACAACGGCCACCTTGGGGACAGAGGAAAGTGACCATTGTGTAGAGGTGGCCTTTTTGGGGAGGTGGGAGTATAACATGATACTTGTACTTTTTCAAATGGTTTAACATTTTTAAATGCTTATTGTAGCATGTAAATACGTAACATATCAATAAAACAGAACCCAAACAGAAACAGAGACCAACGACGCGCAGTGTATATGGATCACGTTTTGTGACCTTTTCCAATAAAGATGGGCTTTTGTATACACCGCTCGTCAGACGTTAATTAACTGGCCGTTGTGGAGAGATTTTTCTGTCAATCTGGACGCGTTTTATTGGCCGATGCCGTTGTGGAGAGGTGGCCGTTGTAGAGAGGTTAGAATACGAGAAAATGTATGGACTTTTCGCCAAGAGAAAAAAAAGTGGCCATTACTTAGAGATGGCCGTTAGTGAAGACTCGACTGTATTCTGTAAACGTAAAAATTAAATATTAAGTTAAATCATCTCACCACTTTCTAACTTTTTCCCCAGGAGATTCTGATATCTAAGAGCATTATCCAAGGGGGTTAAAGCAGAATCAGTGTGTACATTTGTACCAGCAATGTGTCCAAATGGTTCGGCATATATGTTTACCGCGTCATCAGGCATTTTGGCGTGGTTTGAAGGTTCTTGGAACTCAATCTGATCATCTTTTTGATACACAGCATTTGAAACTAAGCAGATAAAAAGTTTACGATTAATCATGATGACTTTTACTGAAGATACGGGTAGACATCTATGGCCTAGTTCACGCTATCTAGCAGCATAACGACAAAAACATAACGACACAAGGAGGACGTTCTGTTGTTATGTTTGCAGTGTGAACATTAAGACATAACGACATAATAGCAACATAAGGCGGACATGAACATAAAGAAATAAGGAAAAAGAACTGACGTTTCCTTATGTCTTCATGTTGATGTTCACCTCACCGACATAAGTGATCACATCGTTATGTAGTCATGTCGTTAGTATGAATCAAGCGTAACACGGTTTTACATCACTGAGAAACCAGTGACACTCCTACATGCACAATAGCAAGGAGAAAACTTTAGTAATTAATGCCTTAGCTATTATCGTAAGGCTTAAAAAATATACCATGGAATTGAAAGAAGTCAGTCATTTCTTTTTGATTTTTTTGTTAAATCTTACCTGATCCTTGAGTTTCATTTACACCTGAAGAATTTCCCCTCTCAACCAATTCATAAACAGAAACATTTTCTTCACTTCCATGAATGGTAGCGTCCTGTATGGGCGTGATTTAATTGTAAGTGAGTAAAGAGTTTGCATCAGGCCAGTGGCCCATATACAACCGGAGCTTATATTATCCCAGTTTCTGTAATACTGATGAAACGACTACAGCTTGGAGTATATCTCCCCCCTCCCCCGCCCTTGGATGGGTTGCTATTCCATCACAAGGTTACCCCCAGCGTTAAATTTGCCAGTACCCATTCATAAATCTTGGTGGACGGCAGCGAGAGTTAAGTATCCTGCCCAAGAACACATGGCCATTCTCAAATGAGTTTAAACTGCACGAATCATACTTTAATTATTCCGGTTTGCCATAATCACTCGAAATAAAATGTTCCTTTTAAATCAATATGAGTATAACTTCGCACGTAAGAACGCTGAAATTGACTCACCTCACTAAAAGAGTGTACCCTGTCTAAAAGAGAAGTAAACGGAAAACAATTTGCCATGTATTTTCTAACTTATTAGGGGTAGATGTTTTTCTAGCTTCGCTTTATGCCCAACTTAAACATTTTTTAAGTTTTAAGCCCTGGCCAAACGGACTCGCAAGCAGACGGAAACTGAAAACTTGGGTCTACTTGCGAGTCCGTTTGGCCAGGACTTGCGTGCACTTGCGTTGACTTGCGCTCACTTTGGTCGAGATCAAATTTGCACGCAAGTCGACGCAGGTCTTTCACCGTTTGGCCACCCAACCCAAGTCAACGCAAGTTGAGAGACGTCCTTATGCCTGTTATTAACCAACGAAATACAGAATATGTCTGCCTTGAAATGTTTTTTTGCGACTTGCGTGTACTAGTCTGTTTGGCCACCCAACGCAAGTCTCTACTTGCCGCAAGTTCAACTTGCGGCTACACAGTCTTACAAGTTTGAAACTGAAAGCAGTCAGGAGTACCGCACGCACACCAGGGTTTCATCCACAGACTTAAACAACCACCTTGTACAGCATAATAACAGTACCACATGAAAGTACTGCTCAATAGCTTTCGTTTGAATGGTCACACATTACAGTTTTATCTTAAGATTAAAATTTATAACCTTTTTGTACAGCATGACAAACAGTACCACATGAAAGTAGGGTCACAATCAGACATCTAAGAGCTAAAACTCCCTGGTATAGCGCAGTTAGTTAACAGTATCACATGACAGTACTTCTCAATAGCTTCAACATGAATTATCTAAAAAGCGTAGAATTCAGCCACAGATTAAAATATACGATCACATTACGTGACCCTTTGGTTTGGATCTAGTCAGAAAAGGCTTAAGGAATCCACAAGAGCTGTCCAAAATAGAAGAGGAACTTCCTCTAGTGTCCTTATAGAACTATTGGCCTTTAGAGTCTAATACTGAACAAAACCGCAGCACCCCTTCTGATGTTTGATCGACTAGCATGAACTAAACGAAATGGCTAGTGTTCCAATCGCGGTCGTTTTATCATACCGTTATCATAGCCGCAATCAAACGTACTCGATCGTTATCTACCTGGCTATTAAGCCATCGTTGTGGCTTCGTTAAAGTTATCATGTTCAAGCAATAGTGATTTTCTCTCGCATAGGAACTAAATCACAATCTCATTTCCGATTTCTTGAATAATATACTGACTCTTCCATTCGATTCTCAAAAATAAGCGGCCTCTGGACCTTTCATGCGGAACGCTCTACAATATATTTGAAAAACAATTAAGGCCCAAGCAAGTTTAATCAGGAAGAAGACCAATAATCAAACGAAAACTGTATCAGATTTTTCTTTCGAAAAAGGGAAATCAGAGAATTAAGTCTATAGCAATTTTATAACGGAATTCAAATCAACCAAACAGTTTCCTTCTGAATATTAGCCCTAGTAAGGAAATGTGAGAGCACAAAGGCAAACCAGAACTTTTTTAGACTTCGGTGAGATTCTAACCAAAGATTTTCGGATTAGATTACCGTTGGTCTCGGCTATTAAATTACAGAGTTTTCAAGGCCAGATTGGAGTAGGTCGTGGGTTATTTCGATGGTTATTCTTAACAAATAAAAACAAAAGACTAGCTAACCTTCTCCGTCCCCGTCTCTGTCAGCTCCAACACGTCTGAAAAGAAATACAATTGTACATGGTTTGTAAAAAGTCTTTAATAGTGTTAAGGAAATGGTTCGTAGTTCTTGGTTTGAAATAGTCTTGGTCAAAAAAAAGCCACTCGGAAAAAAAAAATTCGAATACTTACATCAAATGACCCATTCTTCTGGCAAGGAAACACAACAGAAGTGAAACAAGGATGATTAAAATGCCCGCCATGATTCCTGGGATCACAGCCGTCAACATGATCCGGCTCATGGATGGGCTCATCTGAGGAAATGAATTGAATTAAGAATGACATATTTAGTCAATGTACTTAGCCTCGAGCTACACTGAACTACTAAGTTTCGAGGTGTCACACTCAAACAGACGAAACAAACATTACAAATAAACAAAACAAGGCTACAAATCTCAACTGGTGGGAGGCAGAACGGTTAGTTATTCACAATGCGTGATTAAGGCCCAGGTCAAACGTCGAACTTCACATAAGACGAATTAAACTGAGCGAAGTACGTTCGTGATATTAAACTTCGACGTTTGACTCAACAGAGTTTGTCCGACTGAATTTAGATCTAAATTCGAATTAAGTTCGACGTTTCACCAAACGGTCGAGCTTTACTCGTTTGGATCGACTCAAATTGCAATTATAGTTCGTCTCTTGTGATGTTTAAAGTTTGACCTGGGCCTATAACTAACGACTACCAAGAGAACCTCCATTTAGTGGCAGGGTCGAAGGCTTGAAAACTGAAACTTGTATAGCTCTAGATTACAACACCAATACCTTAAACCACTCGTAAAGACACAAACGGTTAAGTCCTGCAAGTCGCACACAAATGTTTATCAATTATATTTGCAAATATAAGCGGCTTTTTGTTATATGATTTTTGAAAATAGCCTACGAGCGCACGAAAACCACTCTCATCCAATCACAAAGCGCGTTTTAAAAATACACTTTTCGTTATAAATATCTATTAATATCTAAGGGTTCTTGCGGTGAGAGAAAAATGCGGCAAGATTTTGTCACGAAAAGGGGAAGGCAATTTCACAGCCCCTGTCGTATATAAAACAGTTAAATGAGCGAAATCAAGACTATAACCTTACCTTATCTATCATGGCTTTTTGGTCTCCATCTCCTAAAGTTTGATTCATTCCAATACTTTCATTTACAAAAACCGAGCTAAATGCTGTTATAGTATTAGTCGAGTGTAGAACAGAGCGCGAAGTCATTCGTGACAACACAGACTGGGTTGAATCCGTTTTTCCACGAAATATTGAAAGTTCTTCATCGTTATCAACAGGTGTCGACTGAATACTTGTGTTACCGGTCAGTGGCTGGGAAATTGTATTCGCGGAGAGAGATACAAACAATGATAATCCCTCGTTAGATATTGTCTGAGGTTCTCGGAATAAAGGCGTGGTGGCTACGCGTACAGTTTGTGTCGGCCTAAATGAAGTAGCAACTTGGTTGATAGGTGTGATACTTGTGTGGCTAACACTTGAAGGTAACGTATATGAAGAGGATTTCCATGTCAGCGAGAAGCTGTGAGTTCGTGATGGTTTATATGAAATGGTGGATAAGGTGTAAATTTCTTTGTGCGATGTGCTTGAAATCCAATATGGCGAAGCTAGCATCGTTAAAGACATCGCAGGCAATAACTTTTTCCGATTAAATGGACCTGTGGATCAAACACATTAGAGGTCACGAATAAATTATCCTGCAGGCCACGAATAAATTATCCTGAAGGCCACGAATTAATTATCCTGCTAACAAGACTGACCTGCACAACGGGCACTTTGTCTTGGTAATTGAAACATGCAAAAAGCTGTTCCAAGACAACTTTTAAGAGTCAGGGCTTAATATACTGTGTAACCAATGTACCAATGCTTGTAATCTTTTTAAGAGTAAAACAGCTAAAAAATAGTCCCTTACGAGTAAGAGAACAACTTTAATTACAACTACAAATGGTACGATGAGTAAACATGACGACGAAATAACCCAAATTTACATACACCAGACTTAATCAAGGACCCGGTTCCAAGGCTATCATCTACACCTTTATTGGGGGGAAGGGTGTGGGTTCAAATGAGTTGAAGAGTGTAGTTTCAGGATCATATATAGACCTTCAACTCGCTGGAAGTACCAAGTTTCCTCCGGCCTGGAGGTTCGTTAGTATAAAGGCTAAGTGCCCCACGGTTTCCCATCCAGCAAAAAGCCGGATAGGATACAGATATTTCGAGGAACAGCCTCTGATAATTAAAAGTACATTACGGTATCATTGTCTATGGCAAGGTGCTAATATTCTATCATGTTTTTGTTGGTGAACAGCTCATAGGCACAGGAAAATAAAATACAAGGAAATATCAACTTACATTTAACGGATCCTCTAAGTTTAAAAATCAAACAAGGCTCTCCATTGGCCGGAAGACAGGTCAAACCAAGTTTTATTACACGGCCGTTCAACAAAGATGAGATGTTCTCACTGTCAACCTAGATAACGAAAACATGAAAAAAAATATTATTTTGATAGAGCAGTGAAACAACTCATATTATTTAGAAAGTAAACTAAGACGTTCAAGGAGCCGTTCAATATAACGAAAAGGACAACAGAAGTGTTTATCAAACTTGGCTTCGTTCACATGCACTACGCCCGAGAAACTTGAAAACGGAGTTTTCACTCCGAAAATGCATCAAATGTTTTCCACCCACACTGCGCCGGAGAAATTTATAAACGCATCAATCACCGGCGGCAGAAAAGCTTGAGAGCATCCTTAAGGGTCAGGGTTAGTGACATGATTATCAAGAAGTCGTGGTTTTCGAGAAACTTCATTTTCAAAATGTTTCTCGTCCACACTAAAATTCAAAGGCGGCTTTTTCAAACTCCTCCGGTTTGAAGAGTGTTTTCGGAAAACTCCGTTTTCGTGACGGATTAGTGTGGACGGAAGGCCTAACCGTAGAAATAAAGTTGCGTTTTCAAATTTCTCCGGCGTAGTGTAGATGGGTCCATAAGTAATTTTTACGATAACCTTCGTGTAAATGTTAATATCAATATTGCGCTTTGTTTTGAAGAGAAACTATGTTTGAAATTTTTGACGACCCAAATCAATGCTATATAGTTTCTCGAAGCCAATATTTTCCCGTCATATGACAGACAATTAACAAATGTTGTCAAATAAAGAAGTATTGCTATATATATATTACATAATTATGTGCCAAATAGCAATGTCTGCTTTTGCTCTCGCACGGTTTTGGCCTCCAAATGGTATACGATCAAATCTGAAGGCAACCGTGCTGCTAAAATTTGGGTAAATTCCTCCTCTTTATACACTCTAGGTAAAATTAAATCACTTGCCTTTAAGATGGGGCTATCCATACAACTCTGATTTAATCTAAACGTGTTCAGCACGGACATTTTGTCAATGGGACGCCAGGTTCCGCACTCAAGATACATTGAAGTTGATTCATTAATGGTACAGTTTTTGGATGGTAGTACGACAGCTCTTTGATCTCCTTCCTTCAGAACTTCCAATGGGTCGTCGACTTCAGTATCCGAAGAAAATTGAAATCCACAGCCTGCGGGGCATAATATTTTAACAACATAAACCCAGACTAAACTATCAAACACATTTTAAGGTTTAACCTTCAAAAATAATCAAATCTTGTTAGCCACGCGAAAAATGTTTGGCTGACTAGTTCCAAACTTCTAATCTAGCATTTTGCTTGACGATTTTCGTTCATCCAAAATGACGGTGGATTGTTAAGAATTAGCCGGGCTTTGAAAAGCTATTACTTGGTTCTCTTTCTTAAGATGCTCTGATTTCAGTTAAAATGGAAACCATTTAAATTCCTGATAAATTGCTTTATCACTTCCTATACTTTATTCTCAGATTGTAAAGGATGATCAACTGTCTCTATATACAGTAATTAAGCGACAGGTTCTAGCAGAAGACGTATTCATGTTTAGTTATTGGATAAACATTTCGACTGTGCTCGAACCTGGCCTTTACAGTTCCGTTGGTCGTCACCATAGGTGCAGTGATGCAGAAGTCATAACTACTCCGTTTTACCTTGCAATATTGAAGTCATCGGCAATATTTAAAAATATAACTTCCCGGAGGGCTAGTGGTTGATATTAAATTTAATATAATGATACTGCGGGGGAACTCCAGTTGAGTGTTACCGCACGTGAAATACACGACATCAAAACAAGAACTATCGTTCCACTCGAAACTTTGCTACATTATGCAACTTTTTCAGACTTCAGAACACTGTTTCACCTAACGTTCACCTAACTTCCCCCGGGGGTCCCTTAAATGGGCTGTATAGCCGTTTTGGTCATGGCTTTGGGAAGCGGGCCGCACACCCCACTGATTTTTCTTGGACTACCCTCTGGGAAAACAGCATGCAGACAATCAGTATAGTGCGTACATCTCGAAATGCACGTGCGTGACACACTTTGATACATTTCTAAGCCAATTTTCACTGAAACGTCAACGTGAAATAATCATATTTTGGGTATAAGAACTTAACAACGGTGAAATCTCCATGTTTCGATTTGGATCTAAAGGTGATATCTCTAGTTATTCAGTAACACAGTCGGCTGTGGCGTAAATTAAATAATTCCTCTAAGATACTTACATCAGTTTGTTCTATGAATTGCGCGTTATGCAATCATATGTCAGTGTCAAAACTTTTTTATGTACATATGTAAAACTTTGAATCAAAGTTTAGTCCAAGTTTCAATCTTTCATTCTCCATTACACAAATTCCTGTTATGTTTGATCAAACTGAGAATATATATGGTGTCGTTGCATCAACACCATTGCCACGCACAGTTGTTGATTTCTTAATTCTCGACACCTGTTTACTTAATCCTGTATTGATATTGTAGAAGGAATTAAGATTTTTATCACTTTTAGGAGTTAAAGTAAATTTAATTATTAAGCGGAAACTGTCGGTTAGAAAGCAAACAAAAACCTTAACGCACAAGTTTTAGAGTATATGTCCCATAAACTTTGAAGATGTTTCGATACCTACCTTCACTTTGGCGAAGTTCTCCGTTATCCACACATTGCCACTTTCCATCAAAAAAGCCAAATGTTGAAGCTTCACTTTTACATTCGCAATGAAGTCTGGAACTTGAGTTTATTCCTCTCGGAATCACAGCATTGAAATCTTCGCATTCAAATTCCTTGCTTCCAAAATTCATTCCACCATTAGCTCTAACCCGAAAGCCATCTACTACTCCAT
>Ga0126339_10001858_pt1 | contig 14773 bp, 10 predicted proteins | sample OrbTmetagenome_2_FD_92532 | JGI IMG/M metagenome (GOLD analysis project Ga0126339, IMG submission 92532) | Coral microbial communities from Petempiche,Puerto Morelos, Mexico - Orbicella T R C metagenome | ecosystem: Host-associated > Invertebrates > Cnidaria > Coral | place: Petempiche,Puerto... | reverse complement strand
GTGCGGTTTTGGGATCATGGGTTGCGTGCGGTTTTGGGATCGTGGAGGCCGGATACTTCAGCCGCAGTGAAAAATTCCTTTACTCGATATCACGTGTTCTTGAGAGCCGTTTCGTGTTACGTGGATAAATTAAAAGAAAAATGAATTGCCGTATTCTCGTCAGGATTCACCAGGTCGTTTTTACATGTAAACAGCCAGGTCAGTGACAGAGCGGTCTTCCTGCGACCAAATTTACATATCCCATTCAAACTGAGGGACTGAGAAGCTGTATCAACTCGACAGGATTCTTTCACCTTTTCTTCGGGTTTCTTTGCAACTGTTTCGGTTGCTACGTTATCTTCGAACATTTATTTTTAATTCCTTGATCTTCAAATGACTAGTGCTTGTCCCTTCTGGGCTTGTCGTATATTAATTAACTAATCCTTTTACCTTTTCTCTCCTCTAGAGTTGTCATCTATCTCAAGTGCTGGAAGGCGTGTTACGGCGAGTCCATCAAGATCCTTCTGTTTCTCGCCAAGCTGCCTTGTTGCACCAGAGAAAACTTCTCACTGAGATGGAGTTCTTGAGTGATAATTCTTCCAGCATTTTGGCATCAAATTCCAGTCATCTTGCCGATTGCGAGGTAAAATCCAGTTTCTAGACATGGATGAAACTGGTGCACAAGTCCAGTTCTGGCCCTCTCGCGAGTGCCTAGCGTTGGGTGATAGAGAGAGGGCCAGAACTGAACTACTGGTACACAAGCTCTTTTACGCTAGTACGTCTTAAATGTCTTACCCTGTTTTTGGTGTTGTCTAACTTTTGTAGGCTTGGAGACGTTTAACGATAGCAAGGAATCATTTGGAACTGACAAGAGAGTTTTCAGCGACGAATACTCAGTTTGTTGTGCTTCAGCATTCTCCTGATAGGTAAGATGTAAAGTTTGTCCTTGGTGAATAATTTCCTCGAGGTTCTAACAGGCATGGGTACGTTAACAGTGCCATAGTTCAGAGAAAAATATGGGAAAATATAATTGACCTACTTTCACACGTACTATTCTCATGACATTTTCTCAGTTGCGGAGTACTAAATTAATCCACTATTGCCTTGCTTCCAGTGGCTTCCTACAATCCAGGACAAAAGAGTTGGGACACGAAGCAAGTTCTCCCCTTCCCCCACTTTCAATGTTGATAATCAGGTGATTTTTTCCCTTTTTGTTGGAGGAAACGCGATATTTTCTAACACTGATTAGGGGGGAAGGGTCATACGTGATACAGCTCAAGTGTCCCAACTATTTTTGGCCGGGATTGTCTGAAAGAGATATGCGAGGAATTTTCCAGTGAAGGTAACGCCAGCGATTGTCATGGCGTCACGATATTTTAGAATTCGATTTCAGCTCAATGACGTACCCTTTGTTTCTGGAAATTGGACAGAACTTTTCTACTTTAATCTAGATTAAGGCTCGGTGCAGATATTCGTGAAATATAACTTGTAACCGCCTGTAGCAAAACGAAATTTGCGACTTGCTTCAAGCAAAATGGCATTTAAGGGAAGGTTAGAACTCGTGTCCATTATTTAAGACATTTTCCAGGATTATCAATTCGCAAAGTAGCAGATCTTTGTGTTGTTTAACGGAATAGTGTTAAACAAATTGACGTAAACCCAATGAAATGCTCATCCGTGTACAGTGATCAGATATATAACCATTACACGCGACGCGACAACTTCCCGGTTCCATGTGTTTTATTAACGCTCGCGAATAACCACAACGGTTAACCATTTGAAAGTCAGCGTTTTGCAACCTAACCTTCCCTGTCCTTCCCAATTGGCAGAAGGTTCAAAAATTTCTCACTTCACATTATTTGAAATGCAGGATGGAAGCAATTTGGTGGTAAAATAGTCGAGTTTAACGCTTGAAATATCGTTAACCGTTTACCGGAGACAAAAAGTTAACTACGTAACTACCTTTCTATTTCAATTGAACGGTTAACCATATAAACCTTCTCGCAAAGCTCTCTATTGCTAGTTCATAATCCCAGACAATGTTGAATGGTTTTTCGTAATTCCTGTAAAGCGAAAAAAGGTATAATTCGAATGACACGTAGCAGTTTGGAACCAAAATGTTTTACCAAAATGGTTAATCGTAAGGGTTAATCGCGGCGGTTAACCCGATGACACTTCTGAAGCCGAGAACACACCTCGCTTTATACGCATTCCAGTATTAGAGGGGAAAACAAAGAAAGACATGCATAATTTAACCGCGTTTAGGTAGCAGCAACGCTTTATTGCTGTCCACAGATAAACTCCGCGAAACTGGCGAGGACAAGGCGAAAATATCCACTTGCTCGGTACCTACTGTTTCAACCGAATTTGCATCATTTCTGTTTCGCGCGAATCAACCAGCCCTCTAAAGACGTAGACAAGGTCATATTTTTCAGTCCAGGAAATAGAAACATCCTTTTTAAACACAACATCTTGTGCAAAGTTGGATTGTACGGGCACGCAAGTGGGCCGTTTGCCCCTCGAGAGGCAACAGAAGGTCATGCCACGGACTCACCAATCGTCTACCGTAGAAGGTCATTTAGAAAGATGACTTTACGTTTCTTAGTGCCTACCCAGGTAAAACTTGCCATTGTACGCTCTTTTCTTTCTAGTAGCGCTCGTTAGCTGTACCCGCGAGACGGTACAACTCCCCTATTCTCCAGCCTTTGTTAGAGCGAGTGTTGTAACATTCTTTAAATTCTTCTTTCAGACAATCCCGGACAAAAGAGTTGGGACACGGAGCAAGTTCTCCCCTCCCCCCACTTTCAATGTTGATAATCAGGTGATTTTTTCCCTTTTTGTTGGAGGAAACGCGATATTTTCTAACATTGATTAGGGGGGAAGGGGGATACGTGATACAGCTCAAGTGTCCCAACTACTTTTGGCCAGGTTTGTAGGTCAACAGCAACAACAAGCTTTATTTCCCCTTGGACTAACAGAAACATTTTACAAGGTTGTATATTAATACAGTTAGGGGCCTGGCTACCTGAAATAACTAGAGAGTTAAAAAGGGCAGGGAGGCAGGCAGCCAGCCAGCCAGGCCTACAGATGTATTAATGCAAATTTAGGTCGGTACACACACATACACACGCATGCAACACAGAACACATAGTTAAATTAAAACAGAGGTCAGTTAAATTATTACCAGTATGGCATTACTATTGCAAGGATTAGGGTGGATTCGTATGTTTCTTGGCAAATTCTCTCCTGAATCTAAGTGCAACGAAAACCAGCATCCAGCTAAGCTACACTTGACTATTGCGAAAGTTTACTTTATTTGGTAGTCTGCCAAAAGGCTGATTTAAATTCGTTGATTTTACAGACGATTTCTTTACGGGGCTGTGCTGGACAAGGGTCGTTCTCCTATACCAAGCGGAAAGGCAAACAAACAGTCGTCAACTGTACCAGGTACGTTCCTCTTGTTTCATTGGCTGCATGTTCGTGGACCCCCGTATACCTACATCCCCACATGGCCATCTTATAGGAGTATTCTCACTGCAGTTTGAGTTACTTTGGCCACGAACAAAATCACCTTTAAATTGAATGAAACTCGAAAATAGTAATTTACTAAGATACCAAAACTCCAAAGAGATAATAATAAACCATAAAGGAACAAGGATGGTTAAGGATGGAAAAGATTGACACGCATTGCAAACGACAACGTTGAAAAATTTAGGCTAAACTTTCCAAGATGCGCAAACCTTGAAGTAGCTCCCTTAATCTCAATTTACCCAAAACTCGACAGCAGCGCTAGCTGAAACTAATTCAATCTCATTTTGCTACAAATGTGTTAATGAATACTTTCTCCATATATGCGTCTGTCCATCTTTCTTTCTTACACTGGCAGTTCTTATTTGTTTTCTCAGTTCCTTCAAAGCCCATAATAACCCGTGCAGCTGTGAATGCAGAGGAACTGGAACAGCTCATTGAAGAGTTTTGTCTGTTCAAATCTGACACTGCATCTGAGCTCATGAGACGAAACTATGTGCGACACCAACAGGAGCAAAGGCGGAAGATGTTGGCTAAACTAGAGGACAATAGTCTACAGGCTGATAGTCAGGTTAGATCTTTATAACAATCATCGATATTACTCAATGAGGCTTGTTTATTTACAGTGACATAGACATAGACAGGTTATTTAACTTGGTCGCACACTTAGCTCTGGTAACGGTGCGTCCAATGGACTTGATAAGCAGAATCTTCAGGGCGTACCAGCTAGTTTGCAGGTGCGCCAAGAAAACAAAATAACAAAGTAAAAATGTACATTTGGGAATGAATATTAAACTATACTAAGGTTAAGATTATATAACTGCCATAAAATATCTAAAAAATGTATAAGAATATAAAAAATGCATATTAATTGTGGAGATAAAACTATGCATAAGTAAGATATGAAAAGGAAAGAAAATGTTAATTAGCACTCATGGATTTACGCTAAACACATAGACAATTAAATAAAGTTCCTTATTAGTTATTTGGTATGGTTTCAAATTTTGCCAGCCTGCCTTTTCTTGTGTATTTGTACAAAAAATTATGTCCGAAATTAACTGATATCGTTTTATTGTTGCTATTGAAGGAGCTGTTGACTGTTGACTCCAGTCTTGCTGAAAAAGAATCCCAACTCGAGGTAGCCCTGAACTTTACACTTCTTAAATATGAAAATCTGTGTTCAGCTATGCCCAAAGTTCAGAGTAGATTTAGATTTTTAAACTACAGTGGAACCCCGCCCTTCAGACACCCACTTATAACGGACAGTTTTCTTTGTCCCGACATCTAAAAAGCTCATATATTTTCTCTTAAATTAGCCCGCTTAATGCGGACACCCGGATAATGCGGACACTTCTGCATGTCCCTTTGGTGTCCGTATTAAAGGGACTCCACTATATGCGGAAAGTTTGTTTGTGTTATACAAGTCAGTTGATCCTGTCTTCTTGGATTGAGTGAGCCCCGCGTGATATCGGTAATGATGTTTTCAGGTAACACAACATAACGTTTGCTGATGACGACAAGTTCACCTCCAGAATGCTGGTACTATTTCTGATTGGACAATAAAAATCAAAAACGCTTTGGGTACTTTTGAAAGAATTTGTAAAGGTAATTGTTTCTTTGCCTGTCTTAACCTCGCCTGAAAGCCCTTTATTTCTCCCTTTAGTCCCACTTTAGGGATGTTGTAGCAGCGGTTGAAGCTTACTTGGATCCTATCTTGACTAAACTACACCCAGCCTTGAAGTAAGTAAAGCTCTTTACAAATTGGTCGTCAGTTTCTTTTATAACAACTTTTTATTTCATTTTTTATGTTTTATTTTCTGTGCTTTAATAGCACCGGCTAAGTGTTTCTGATTTGCTTTGAGTTGCGATTTGTTCATTATGTTCTTTGCGTTTGTCGCTGACCAAAGTGTTTACAGCAGCTTTTTGCAACTGACTCAAGGAAACTGTCCTATTGTCAAGTCAAAATGTAGTAATACGGTGCTAAACCAAAGCCTAAATCTGCTGAAAGCTGTATTAAGTTAGAAAATTGATTTGATAATAAAGGCGTGTTTCAACAGTTTGTGTTGTACTACGAACTGTAACGAACATGTCTGCTACTCTCAGTCCAGAGGCAGTGTCAGAATCCGTAGTTCTGTTGGGTGACGAATGGCTTCTTCAGTTACCGCTGGAGGCGCTCAAGACCTTTGCTGTTCCTCAGATCACGAGCATATCACGTGACTTCTCATTACAGTTCCACTATCACCGCGTTCACCCGGTCGAGCGTTCAGGTAAGAGATATATACACGAGTATATACAAGTCTCGAGCCCTTTTTGTGATCAAGGGGATGTAATTTTTAGAAATGCTATATTGCAAGATTCTTGTACTCATTTATCTAACAATTTACATTTAAAGGAGACTCCTGCTTGTCTTGTGATTTTCTTTTTATCTGATTTATGTGTGCCTTGTTTTGTTTCCCTTTGCTTTGTTGTCCTCTGCCTGTTTTTTTTGTTTTGTTTTTATATGATGTTTGCTTTGTTTTGCTTTCCACTGTTTTGTTTGTTTCAGTTTTTCTTGTTTGGTATTGCTCAGGTTTGGTCTCTTTTGCCAAACCATGAAGCACCTGCCAAGTGTTCAATGATGAGTGGAAACACTTCTTCAACCCCCCTTAATATTATCAACTTTCAGGCTATTTAGTTTATAGCACCTTGTAGTGAAAGCCATCATCGGGTAAGGGGAAAGACTGGTTTATGGATTTTATGCTGTTAATCTTGTTAGGGCATAAACAAGAGCGTTAATTCACTGTTGAACGAAGCAATCTCATCATCGAATGTTCACTTATGATTCGCTTACTAATGGACTCTTTATCTTTAAAGAAAGTACAATTAAGGTTGCTGGAAAAGCAGGAAAGAAACAAGACAAAGCCAAATCAGATAAACCATCCACAGCAAAATCAGGACAAAAGAGTGAAAAAAAGGTGAGAATTAAGTACAAAGTAAAAAGAGCAACAACCGACACTGGGCATGTTAGTTTACTGGTTTGTTTTACTATTTAGCTCTTTTTGTGTGTTTACTTGATGGGTAATTTATTTGTTTGTTTGTGGGCATAGACTATTTGTTTATTTATTAGTTTTTTTGATGCATCACTTCAGGGTGGTAAAGAAATAGGAAGTGGAGTTCCCAAAGAAGGTCCTGTAGTGGACTTCAACGGAATAAGATGTATCCTTTGTTACGAACTGGTCGTCAGTTATTTTTACGTTAAGAATGTGACACGAGTAGCAGTATCACATATCAGCTTCTCCAAGATGAGCAATACCACCTCGACAAACCGACGAGACGTGTCAGAACCAATGCATACATGGAGCGGTTAATAAAAGATGAACATTAAGGCAACCTGATCCTTACGGCAATGGAATTGACTAAACAAGCTTTATCAAATAAAGCAGTAGGATATACATAAACTTGTTCGAAATTGTAGTTTTGCAAAATAGACCCTCTAGGGGGCGAGGTGTGTCCACTTTTTGTTGTTACGTTCTCTAATAATTGTTTGTTATGCTTAGGTGACCAAGCAATTTTCAAATTGGACTGCACGTGAAGTAGTGTCATGCGGAATACGTAACAAGACCACGTGCTCGTCAAACAGTTCCTTTGCTTCTGACTGGTTGAAAAAAGACACGGTTTCCGTGATTGTTTACCAGAGCACTGCGCGATTTTTCATTTTTTGTTAACTAAAGGCGACCGCACACTAGCCGTTTTTTTGTCGGCCGATAGAAAGCCTTCACTTGTCGGCTAGTGTGCGGTGAATTCAGAAAAGTCTGCGACAAGATCGGGTCTTGTCGGGCGATATCTGACAGTCCTAGATCTCAAAACGTCTTGTCGGTCCTTTTCGGCTAGTGTGCGGTGGACCAAGACAATTTGTCGGGGCTCGCGCGCGCCTCAACCAATTAGGAAATGTCATGAGAGTCACACCAGTGGAATAGGCGCCATCTTGATTTTGGATGACTCGGCCCTAAGCCTCAACGCGATTAGTCGCGACAAAAAATCGGCTGGTGTGCGGCAAGTTGATGGCCCGACAAAGTTTAACTTGATTTGACCCCGACAAAAAATCTGCAGTTCTACGACAAAAAATCGGCTAGTGTGCGGCAGCCTTAATTAGCGAGTTTAGACATACGCTACACAAAAGAAAAGCAACAAAATTACTATTAACATTCAAAAACCACTTACTGTGACAAATGACTTGCATGAAGGTTTAACGTTTGCAGTTAAAAGTTTGTCATAGCAATGTAACTAAGGAAGCCTGTGTGTCGTGTAACAGCACAATGAAAAACAAAAAAAACACTTGACCGTCGTTTAGACATTGTCGACCCTTATGCTGAATGTAGCGAGGAAGGTGAGTCAACTGATGATCTTAGTTTTACTACAATTCATTTATGTTTCCTTAAATCCACTATCTGTTGATCTAATTTTAAATGAAGTTCCTGTCCTTTGTCTTATTTCAGGTGATGACAACCCTTATATGGTAATGAATGACGTCATCGCTAAGTACAAGAACTTTACGGCCAAGTGGAATGGAATTATGGGAAACGATCACCTTCCGAGGTTAGTTTAAAACCATTCAGTCATTCGTTTTGCCAGCTCTATTGTCAATTCTAGGATGCTAACGCCTTTTCCTGTTTTTTTTTTTTTTTTTAAAAGTGTCGGTGAATTTCAACATCTCATATCTGAAAGCAGTGGTTTTATCTTTTATGGCACTGAGAGATACCTGGGGTGCCTGCCACCTAATATGCTAGCATCTATGAATGTCACAGGTACACCATATGCTTGTCTAGATTGCATGCATCATTTTACTTTGAAGCTTTTAAAAGACAATTTTCTTTAAATTTGACTTGCATGAACTGGTTTTACAATCGTTGTTTTAACCAGTCAGGACAAAGATGATTTGTTCTTATCCAATGAACGGTCAGAACCGAGCTCGCGTGATATGATGCACACGACTATTCCCACGCTAGCCACCGGTAAAAGCCTGCTCTCAATTCTTCGTTGAAGTGTTCGGGCTTTTTTTTTTATTATTATTATTTTTTTTTTTTAATTTCAGTTAAGAGCCATTATTAAGAGCTAGTGCGTTGGACTTTGGATTGAGAAGCCCGGGTTTTGTGTTGTGTTGTGTTGCATTGCGTTGCGTTGCGTTGTGTTGTGTTGTGTCCTTGGGCAAGACTCTTAACCTTCACAGTGCATCTCTCCACTAAGAGTTTAAATGGGTACCGGCAAATTGTAAGAGGGACCTGACAGAATGTTAGGGCGTGACTAACAACGGAGTAGCCTCCCATCCAGTAGGAATACTTTTGCTGGTAGCTTCACGCTAAATGATATTGTCGTTTAGCTTGGTGACCCGTTTGCTTTATTGATGTTTCAGACTGCCATTTAGTTCTGTTGTTGGACTTGGTTCAGACAAGCCAGAGTTTCCTCCGTCAGGGAAAAGACGATGCCACAAAAGCGTAAGAGCTCAAACTTCTATTTTTGACTGAAATTGCTATGCTGTTTCAGTATGAATGTTCTCAGCGAAATACTGTAATCACAGTCAAATACACTCCTAGTGAAATTGCTAACAAAAATTTGAAAGCTGACGTTTAAAAGCAAGTAATAGCAACTTCTCTTTACTTTGGCCGAGGAAGAAATGTAACGAACACCAAGATTGTCACTAAAATTAGTCACTCTAACACACGACTCTTTGGTATTAAATAAACAATGAAGAAGTGGTAAATAATTGAACATATTTAAACAAGGTAACCACAGAGTTACCATTCGTACATTTTCTAACAGTGTTGGTGAGTTATGGCTTGAGCGTCCTCTGGAGACCGCCATGCTGTTATCGTTAGTAGGTGTAGCAGGGGTGGTGTCTAATCAGTGGCACTGTCAGTTGTCTGAGAACAAACACAAGCTCAACACCTGCCTCACTGGTGAGTACTGAACTCCTTTTTAACTAACTGACTCCGATTTCTCGTCTTATCGACAACAGCAAAAAGAACTTTTGTACTTTTGATGAAAAATCTTTTAAAAATCCTTTTCTTGCCTTAGGTCCTTAGCTCTTCACAGGGTGTAAAAAATAAAATTTCTCAATTAAATGAACTTTGTTTAACGTGGGCAGTTAATAACAGTCGCCAGAATGACAAACCTTTGGTCCCCAAAGCCTCGTTCGTTTTTTTTTTTACTTTTAGCTGACTTGTCTTTGCTTCATACCTGCCATATTCTGATCTAATTGAAATATTGAAATGTTGGTTTGCGGAGAGGGGAAAACCGGAGAACCTGGGAGGGGTAAGAGTAAGGGCAAGAACCAACAACAAACTCAACGTACACGCGACAACGCCCATCCAGAACTCAAACCCAGTTCAGAAGAGGTCAGGACGTGTTGTTGACTTTTAGCTGACTTGTCTTTGCTTCATACCTGCCATATACGAAAGGAAGAAAGGAATTTGATTTTATCACAGTAGAAAAGAGGGAATGATTGGTTGCCTTTTTTTCATGAATCTTCGTAGACGCACCCGAACAGTCTCCGATTCGTACTGTGCAACAAGAAAATGCACGAAAATTGTTCGCCAACTTGTCCCTGTCGTCTCAGTGATTTTTTTTTTCGATGCAATTCATTTTGCTCTCCGGACTATGCAAGTCAAAACGTTTGCTGGAAACACTTGCAGGTATGGAAATAGTTTCGTTTTTATCCTAATTTAACCTCTAACACTGTCGATGACCTTACTTTCAGGCCTGCTGGAAACGAGCAAAACAGTAGGACAAGCCATCAGAGGTCTGGTACAGTTTCCTAAAGCACCTGATGATGAACCGGAAACTGACGCCGCTTCAGAACGAGGCTCAAAATCTGGACATCAAATCGAGGTAGAAGTGACTGGTGACGAGCAAACAGTCCCGGACCAGGAGGAAACTGGTGTAAAGGAAGAAGCGACCGAGCCTGCTTCATTCTCGAGACACTGGTTTAACACAGTGCTGTATGGTACACCAACGCTACTGTTGAATCCGCCGAAAGGCTCTAGCTAATAGTCCAGGATGGACATGTGACACTATATTAACATGGCAAACGGCTTCACGATGAAAGTGATCGTTGTCAGGTTCTTTGCGCGGTCGGAATTGTGTAACACAAACACCTTATCAGTGGACCGCACACCAATTAAATTCACAAAAGTACTTTTTAAAACGACATTGTACAAAAAATGCACTTGATGTTAAGAAGAAGCCTTTTCCTTTCTTGGACAAAAGTTTCCCAAACTGACCTCAAAAATGCAAGTATGTTGTTAACTCTTACTTGGGCGTTTGCCGAAAATGGAATATTTATCCATTGACAAAGGTTTTTATACAGTATAAACTTCATTTAACTATCTTGTTCCGTCCATATTGAGTAGCATTGACGTCATTTTGTTTTTGTGAGTCTTTCGACCAATCGCGAGCCACACGCTAGTCCAGAAGCATTTTTGCATTTATGCAACTTTGTTAACTAAGTGCTTTTACGTGTAACAAGCGGGTGGCGCTACTGAAAGATACGAACTTCCATCTGGACATGTCTTCCGTGCAAATGATTACGTCAAGTTTTTCAAGTTCCATGCTGAGAGAATTTTCAGCGGACCCAGCGGCAGCCTGTACATCCAAAACGTCCTCGTAACCCAAAGTTCTAGATTATCACAGTGTAACCACGTTTAAGCAAAATATTAACGAATGATAACCGTTTTATCGTTCCGTTTTGTGGTTGAGTTAAACTTCATTTATGCGTTACTAAGATGACGATGTAAGGTTTGTGAACCTTTATTTAGTGGTTAAAAGGTCATACAATCTTTTTCACCGTGGAAAGTTTTATCCACCAGGCAGTACTATGTAAGCTTTGAACAATCAATTTTCTAGATTAGAGAAACTTTATTGCCCACCAGAAAGGTGTACTTAGCAGATGTGAGAAAAGACTCTCATAGATTCAGGTAAACAATCTCCATCCTTGTTTTGTCAAAATCTTAGAAACGCTGACCTGGTCATGGTTCTTTCCAAAGATGTTTACAGCTTCAACTTTCGACAGAAACACTGACAAATTGAACAGCCCGGATCACACTCGTAACCCGCGGGACAGCAGTGCTTCCCGTCCCCACACGGGATGGCTTGCGGTATGAGACAACATCCCAGTCCCGTAGGAGAGAACCTGGCGTTACAGCACGTGCTGTTATATGGGCACACTGTCACCACATTGCCAGACGTGTTCTTGCAGGGAACTAGATTTTTGCTTGCTATCTACTGGACAAAATATAAAAATAACCAATTATGATAACTTGAAGGGATGGAAAGTTTCGTGCTCCAAATATTAGTTTGATCCTTTCGTTTAAAGAAACCTAGGCCCGAACGGCAGAAAATGGTATTGTATACCGCTCTCAGGGAAATTGATGTTGGCAGTGGCTAGTTTCACTTCAAAGAGCTCAATACTAGAAACGAGAAGGCTATAGCATAACTAAATAATTCCATACCAGTGAATCTTGTCTCGCCCAAGAGCGAAGATCCTCGTCAATTCCTTGAGCAAGATGCAAAATCAAATCCTTTACCCTCGCACTTAAGTACTTATTTCCTGATGAAGTGTAGTGCGGGCTCGGCTGCTTGTCAGCGATACTGCAGTTCAAATAAGGCGGAACTCCGCAGACCTTGATCACCCAGGTGTACAAGTCAGCGGTAGCTACAGTTGGATATTCCTCCATCACGCCACGTGCTATGTTGTTGTACTGTATGACGCGATCATTCAGCGTAGCATTCCAAGGCACCGGCGTTGTGAGAACGTACCCAACTTTAGCCCCAGTTGATAACAGTATTGATGTTATAGTTTTTAGATTTTTAGCATAATCAACTGGTGTGGTGTATTCCTCTGACCACTTGCCGCTACATTCCACGTCGTGGAAACCAAAATTGAAAATAATAACATCATATCTTGTTGGTTCTAACATGGTGGTCTGCAGAAACAAGCGTAGGCATCGCAGACCGTATTTAGAGTCCAGGACTCCACCGTCCTCGTGATCCCAAGGAGCATGCTGGACTTGATAGCCACCACCTAACGTTTTGGCGACCCACGGAGTGTAACTAGAATACAACAGCATTTATTACCATTCACGAAACTTGATTTAATTATGTAGTCAGGGAACAACGCGGCGCTAAGAGAGTACTCTGAGATCTTCGCACGATTCTGTACTTCTGTGGAGTGGGTTCAGAGCCACCTCAACGAGTTGTTTTAAACTTTGCAAAAAGTTGCATCTTATCGTGCTTGTCACTAGTCGATAAAAAATGGGCGTCACCGAGCTCGTTTTTGAGTTAAAAGAGCTTAAAGCTAAAGCTAAGGGCGTTTTTAGCAGGTCATATTGTTGCTATGGTAACCGTTTATATAAAAAGCATGACCGCAACTTGTTAACCAATCATTGGACATTTCTGATGCCATTAGTGTAGCATCACTTGTTAAACAATGGTATTATTCATCCTTCAAAGTGTAGCTGTTAGAGAAATGCTGGAAACTTTTGCCAGCCTCCTTAATTGTTCAAGTTTCACATAGAATGGTAAAAGACTTGAGCAAACAAAATGAAGAAAGGAAAAAAATATTGGAACAGTTTTCGAAAGAGTTAAAAGTTGGGTTGGTATAGTCCATCAAAACTGCAATAAGCCTTAGTAAGCCGCCTTAAAATCTCGCTAAGATATGGGCTATGTTTCCACCTACTCGGCTTTTCGGGCAAAATAAAGAAATTTTCGAGATGAAAAAAAAGGCACTTTCAATTCAAAGCGTACTCATGTCTTAGAGCAGGTAATAAGCTTAGTAAAGCTTACCCAATACTCACGGAATCACCAATAATAAGAGATACGAGATATTTTAAGGTCTTTTATCCCCAGGACTAACAGTAACATCACGCAACGGAGATCTTGTTCATGTGGGCGACCGGAATAAGTCAATAATGGCACATCCCCATTCATTGTGTAATTAACGGTTCCACGGAATAAGAATCTCAGTAAAACCTACCCAATACTAATGGAATCACCAATAACAAGACAGTTCGTCTTTCCAGTCGTTGCTTTCAATGGCGGCCCAGGTTTGCAGATTCGTTCAGCTGGCATGTCAGCATTGCTCATCACTGGACTGACAGGAACCATGACAATCACACTCACGATGAAGGCGGACGAGAAAAATCCGATAACCCTTATGCTAAAATGGTACCCAGCAGAAAAATTCAAGAGCGGGGGAAACTGCAAAACTCGTTCCTCTTTCTGCATTTCAGGTTGTTAACACATTTTCGATAATTTCTATTGGAAAAGGGATCCATTTGACCTGTCTTGAATATTTTATAGCTGTAAAGAAAACTTCAAAGCAGTCCAACAGATATCGAAACAAAGAGGTAGTAAGCTGCGCTGCAAGGTGGTTGTTTGTTTTTCTGTCAGATTTATTTGCGTAATAACTGCTTAGCATTCCGTCTTGATTCGCTTCTTTACGCTTCCCTTAATTAACCAGAAGGCTAGGGATAATCGACCAGTAGAAAACAAACCTTTGAAGAACGTCAAGTTGAAAAAATTTAGATCACACCTCAGTTTGTCGTGCAATTCTGTCTATTTAATTATTCACATCCTTTGTTTTCTACACTAAAGAAAATTACGGCAAAGGGTGAGAAAAAAATAACTTAAACTAAATTGACGAGCAAGGGACTAGGGAATTAGGGTTGATGATTTCATTGTCAAGCGAGTTACAAAAATTAGGTTCTTGGAAAAAGACGGAAGATTTCTTAACGTTATCTTGGCAATAGGGTAGACTGAAGACCTTTTGGAAGAAATTTTTGTAAAACGTAAATGGAAAAGATGTGTGTTTTCAGTCGCTAATTTTCAGTTGGTAAATACAGCCATATTTGTTTTCCTAAATATCTATATTAAAACAAATAAACAAAACAAATTTGTCAAATTCGCAAACCGAACTTCAGGTAATGACAATGGATAATATTTTTCTACTGGTGAGGAAATCATGCGTTAAGGCACCTACCAAGGTCATATACTATGGTAATTGAACTGAGTGGAGTGCAATTTGGTCTGAAATCATACGCGTGATTTCAAAATTGAACGAGCGCGTATTTAGTATGCAAAACTATGTCATGTGACAAAAACTCATACGAGGATAACAAAGAAACAAGCAGTTCTGAAGTCAGAACGAAAACAGTGTACTTCATGCATCAAAGTTCAATTATCGTCCCCTGAATCAATGATGGAAGACCTTCCTTTTCTTCTGTGAATGAGGCTG
>Ga0126339_10001857_pt1 | contig 14775 bp, 11 predicted proteins | sample OrbTmetagenome_2_FD_92532 | JGI IMG/M metagenome (GOLD analysis project Ga0126339, IMG submission 92532) | Coral microbial communities from Petempiche,Puerto Morelos, Mexico - Orbicella T R C metagenome | ecosystem: Host-associated > Invertebrates > Cnidaria > Coral | place: Petempiche,Puerto... | reverse complement strand
TTGGTTTTGGGCTGAGTAGTCTACTGTAACTGCTAGAGCAATTTGTCGTGGTTTTGGTTTTACGACACTCAATTTAAAACCACTCTACCTTAATCATAACTCTTAACACCGATACCATTATAATATTAATAAAAAAAGAAAAAATATATATCTATCTTTCTATTTTTTTTTTTTTATTTGCGTTATTTCTCTTAAGGTTCTTATTTTCATATACCTTCTCTTCTTTCTCTTATTCTCCCGTAGTGACGCGCGTGTGCGCTTTGTCCTGATAAAGCAAAACACGAGAAACATTAAAAGTGAGCCAGCAATCAAATTATATAAGAGGTGCAACTGGAGTTTTAGCACAGACTGTAAGCACGAGTGTGCCCCGGAGGGGGGGCCGGTTCATATAAAATGGACAGGTGTGGTCGTCGTACCTTTTGGGGGTTAAAGAGCGGTTTTGGTGCGTCTTAGTACCTCTCAGTACTCTTATTTTGTATGTTCCGACTGTCATGCACCATTTCCTCAGTTTATTAGCCAATCGGATGCGAGTGGTACCCTGTGCGAGTATCCAGAATAAAACCTTAGGCCCGAATAATGAATTCAACGTTAAAATGCTAATTTCGACATTTTCTCTGTATTAGAAATTTGGACATCAGTCATTCTGTTTGTACAAAATGCATGCGTGGCTCAGCAGAAAAGCGAAGAAGGCATTTTATGCTCAAGCCACAGCTTGCGCCTGCCACCGGGCGATGAAACTGCCTCTTGAAGCTTATCGCTTACTCAACTAAGTCGGACAGCAATAACCCTCATGGTGCGGAGACAACAAAGAAAACAGCTTACAGATGCATAAAAGAGCAATCGGTCTCAAAATGTACAGCATTTACTACAAATGTTACCAAAGGCTGGTTTTCACTAGCGCATAATCATAAGCATAAGCCGACGTATGTTGACTCACAGTAAGATACTGTTAAAGTGCCCTTTGTTTGGAAATTTTCCCAATAAAAGGTGCTAATTATCAACAGATCACTGCGTCTGCATATGTCGGCTTATGCTAATACTTATGCGCTAGTGAAACTGAGCCAGCCTTTAGGAATAACATTTGCTGTCAAAATTTAAGACCGCTATGATGAATCATCAAATACGAAGACAATACAAAAATTCTAAATACCTAAGACCACTCCTGCGAGCAACAATGTATACAGAGTTCCCACGAAGGCCATTGTTCAGTCACTCAACCTAAGAAGATTAAAATAAACAATTTTATAAGCCTCCAATTATTGATTGAAAGTGTTAATATTTACAATACAATACACTGTAGGTCTAATAATTAGTTTACCTAGCAGATCACAAGTTGTGTGAGTTTTTCAAATTTCACTTTTTTTCCTGAGCTGTAGCATTCAGGACAAGATTAGCTAATCAACTTTCTGTTCGAAAATTTTTTCTAGTTTCCAATTTTCAGTTATAAAGCGTTATCTCATTGGGTAAAGCTGACGTAAGTGTGTAACACAGGTTTTTATCGCTTAATGGTGCAACGTCTAACACAATCTAATCTTATTCCACGGTTTCGCAAAAAAATTGTATCATAAAAAGTATCAGGTTTTGGAAGTCCTTTCCGCTTTACTAGGCGTAAACGGGCCATTTATGACTATTGTTATTTCCTTCCATGCAGGCAGATTTTGAATCAAACTTAGTGTTTTCCACCTGTTTTAGTACTTGTCAAGCGTTCTTACACTCTCAAAGCAGTGTGGCCCATTGTCTAACGGTCACATTTTCATTTTTGTTAAGGTTTGTTTTTTCTCGTCTAGCAAAAAATGGCTCTTTTCGGTTAACGTAGACCGCGTGTATATAGAGCTATAAGCCTCAACCCTATGCCACAAGACCGAATGGTAGTCTGGGTACTCTTTCGAATTTTGCATATTGGTGTAGAGGAAATCTACAAATTTGTTTTGCACTTGAAGTAATAGCAACGATACATTAGATCTTCCATGCACATTAACACCATTTTTTCGTTAGCTTCTCTTTCACTGTTACATGACTTTTAGTTGAAAATTCTTCTAACATTCAATGTGGCGAAAAGAAACTTGTTTCCACCATTCTGAAGAATGTTCTCTCTATTTCTACCCAAACTAACTTTCGGTCTCCTCGCGTAAGCTTGAGGAGTTGATCCGACATGGAAATAGCTGTTAATGGAGTGATTTTATGGCCACGATGTATGTTTATGTACTTTTGATAAATATTCTATATAAGCTGGTTTAATTAAAAATGAAATGATAGCTGCAACATCAAGTGCTATCTTTATGACTTTTTTTTGACAATCTTTGACGTTAAGAACCAAAATTTTCAACATTATTTATGAATCTGAGGAACCCTCTCTAAACTGTGGAAAAAGCAGCTTTCTCTAATTAGCTGAAGCATCTTGAAAATGATTGGATCATTGGACATCGAGAATATTTAAATAAAACGGATTGCAAAATGAACAAAGCTGAAGAACAGCGCTACTTGAGCGGGTTTCGGGATTTGGGTCATTAATTCATCAATTGTAAATTTTCACCGTAATCACCGTTGGAAAATGTATTTTGAGCTACGAAGTTTGTCAATTTATTTATTTATTTTTCATCCATCAAGTCAAGAAATAAATTTAACAGCATCGTAATTTATTCTTCAAATTTTGTTTTATATTTGCTCTGTTCACTTTATCCAACGTAGCAATGTCATCAGATTGAATATTTTGTGACACCTTATGTGATATCGATCTTTCCAGCTGCATCAATTTAAGGAATAGTTATACGTCGGTATAGCAATCTCCTCCAATAGAGTAATCACCTTGCCTTTTCCATTGATTATTATATCTCTACTTCATGTCATGAGCTATCAAAATATTTTTGTTCATGGCTTTGTTTATCGCTACCAGAAATTTCAATAGCTAAACTGTTTATAAACCAGTTGATTTCACACCTAAAATCTTCAAAAATTACTTTATGATAAAAAAAAATGATAAATTCAGCTGACTTACATGAAACAAGAAAAATTGTTTCCTCGTCCAAATGTCTTCCTGATGGACGCGTCTCTTTCTAGATTCTCTCGAACAAACTCGTTTGTTTATCAAAGCACCTCAGGCACAATAAAATGGCAGGTTGAAAGCGGTCAATATTTTATCGAAGTTACTCGAGTAGAAAAATTTCAACAAGATGTGAATGAAAACTCTTCTCTACAATTTTATCAGTAGCCTTTTATCTCAAGCACAAAAAATGTACATTCTTTATATATTTTTACAGGTAGCATTCCTTTCGATTTGGCGAAAATTGACTTTACTTTTAATTCCTTCCCTTAAAACTGGTTTATGCGACATTTGGATCCTCGTGGCAAATTTCATGTTCTTTGAAATCGCCTGGAACTGACTAAAGCCACCTGTTTGTCTTACAGGTAAGCCAGTGTTGCTCGGTTAGTGGTGATTGAATAACGAGAATGTTTTGGAGTATCTCAAACTAAGCAATATAGGGAAACGGGTACGAATTAAAACGTGCATGAGAGGGACTGGGAGGAAGAAAACAGGACCCACTGTAAACTCTGTAAAACGTCCATATTAACTGGTTGAGTCTTGCAAGTTAATTGGTGTACGTTAAGTCTACTTTCTGAACTACCGTTACAAGTTACTTTGTAGAGATCGAGGTTTGAATTAAATCTCTATTTTCTTATTTATCCAAATGAGGAAGTGAATTCAGAAGTTACTTCTGAGGTATTAGAGCTTTCCCGTATGCTAGATATACGAGCATGCACCGCTAAACGAGTAGACTAATTTTTTTTGTTTTTTGTTTTGTTTGTTTGTTTGTTTTTTTTTATCTTCTAAATCTGAGGTGGTGTTTCAGTTTGGCACAAGTAAACAAATCAAATATATGCAGGAGTCTATTATTGACTCCTAATTTGAAATAAGATCTCGTTTTCTCTCTCTGATTTCAAATTTCAATTTGGGGGATTTTTCACAGTATATTTATTATCATCTCTCGAAATTCACTGGCCATCTATGCAGATGGGCAAAATTTAATTAGTCTGAAATGGGGCAAGAAAAATATTCCTAACGCACTCACAAGGCCAAACGGAATCCCTAGAAAATTGTGTACAGCAATACTCTAGCACTTCTTTATGTAAGTGATTGGCATATGTCCCTTCAGTTACTACCTTTATTGGAAAATTATATCCGTTTTTTCCTTACACTGGATTGAACTTTGCTGTTTGGCACGCTGTCAGGTTTCAGATCTCTACAGTGAAGAGAATGAGAACTAGTTGTGGCTCTGAACAACGATTGGGTCCACGATTTACCAAAGTTGTCAAGATAACTAGAATGGTATACATTGGGCCAAAGTGACTCATATTACCAGAGCCTGTCCCGGGTTCTGTAGGTGAATATAAAAGTATTCCTACTTGTCTATGGATGAGAGTTGATGAATGTCTTGCCCAAAAACACGATACAGTGACTCCGGGCGGATCTCAAACCCAGTCGACCCTGAGTCACACCGGCTAGCCATTAGACCACCGAGTCTCCCCAAGCCCAAAAACGCTAATGGAAATATATTATTGTACTAATAGTGGCGTGACGATTTTTGAGGTCTATCTGCAGAAAATCTTCAAGAGCTGTTACATTAATTAACTTGACGATAAGCAATATTCAAAATGGAGGGTGGGTGCCAATTGACAGCAAAGCAGGCAATGAGCAAGTGTGGGCAAAATGCAAATAAAGGGGGTATCCATGGCAACCTCCCACGGGTCACCTTCCCCTGGCACATGGCACACTGAATTCGCAATGGAGAATAAGTATACTTACCTAGACACAAGGGCCCACCATGAACCAAGAGGCGGGTGGGATGGGGCAAACCAAAGGCAAAGCGACAAGGCAAGGCAGAGCCAAACCACGAGGGCGAAACTGCTCACAGCAATGGCACAACTGCGCATTCCCGCGCGATCACCCGCTGGCCAACAGCAGATCTCCCAGTTAACTCTGATTATTGATAATCTCATAAAGAAACCGAGCTTGCAACTGTTCGACAATCGCCCTCTAGAGATATTCATAAATGCATCAATTCCTCGGTTACGTTCTTCCGAAGACTGAAGAAGATGTTAAAAGTTGTAATCTTGAGGCCTTGAGAAGATGTCCTGAATACCATGGAACGTGCTTTCGGTGTTTTCATGCGTCGAATTTTGTCCTGTATGTCTGCAAGTCAATCCTTAAGTCCTTTTGCATTATAAGAATTAAAAAGTTCAAATAGCAAAAGTGTATTGAGGAGCTGTCTACTTGGGGGAAAATGTTTCCTGCAACATGCACACCCGACTGTAAAAAAAAAAACCTTCAGTTTAGCCAAAGTGTATTGTATCTAGGATAATATCCTTGCGTTTCATAGATAAGAATAGGGATAAGGATAACGATGCGGTCTCTCTAAGGGGGCGATTTACACGCTTCAATTTTTGCGTACAACAATCGTGCACGACATGCTTGCGATTGAAATTGTTTTATCAAAACTGAAATACAATTCCACGTCAGAGTTGTGCGAGAGTGTCTAAATGAAACCAAAGTCGTACCACAACCATGTTCTATGCGATAATCGTAATAAAAATCTTTCTCTCTAAATCGGCTCTTGCACAAAATCTTCTTCATCTGGAATGCTTATTTTAAATATTTATGAGTTCAGTATCAATAATGAACCAAGACCTCCTTTATCCTACATAGCGAGTATACGAGGTGTCTTAGACTCTGTTTGATAAAGGAACTCGAATTTTCAAATACGTTTGAATGAATGAAATCGCCCCGACTATTGATAACGACGATTTAAATCGACCGGGCTTGAGATGAGCCGTAGATTCGCTGCATTTAAAATAGCGTCAGTTCTCCACTGTAACTATTTCTCAGGTGAACATCTACAAAGCGCCCGTCAATGGAATTGAATTATGAAAAGAAGGGGAATAATCTCAGGTAAGACACCCTAATACGATTTATTCTTTATAGCTAAGTGTAGCAGCATACTGCCTAATCTATTTTCAGTGTTTGAGAGACAACCGGATAATTATAAGAGCGAAGGCATTATACTATTTTTATTTGACCTCTCGCTGACCAATCGCAACTGTTTTCCAAAAATAACAATCATGACTTGCAGTACAGACTAGGAGGCAAACTTAAAGTAAGTCCGGACAACCTAATAAGCCTGTATTTCTCAAAAATTAAAACTAAAAGTTAAAGCACAGCCATGATATACAATCGGTAGCCATTTTTGGATTCCCCATGCGACCCTTACTTGGAAAGGTCATTTTCAATAAATGTCGTGGCTAATATAACGATTATGAAGCGAAAATGCCCTATTTTAAATTGTATTTCTCATTTTTCTTTTCTCTGTGTGTGTGTGTTTACAGTTCCACAGATGTGAGAAAACAGGATGCAAACTTCTCTGATATTTTTTGCTTCATTTATGTTGTTAACTGGTCTTGAAGCAGGTGGGTGACTGGTACAGTTTGAACGCCGCTATTTCAAAGCAACCTTGGATTTTGCATTTATCTGCTGCCTCTCCGAAAATTTTAGACAGATATATACTTTTATGCTTATTAACAGGATCGATCTTGCCTCACACCTTTCCATAACAAGGCCTTAACATTGAACTTGCAAACGCTCGCCCACTAAGTCAGGTTTAATTTACAGGTCATCGAGTTAGTTTGTTCGAGCAAGTAGCACTTTTAGAAGCAATTATATTTTTGTTTTGCGCAATTCCACTTTGTGGTTTTCGTTCTTTTCATCGCTGTAATTGACATTACATCCAGGAATATCTGTCAGTCAGATAAAATATTACTTAATTTCGGTCAGGGCTTTACAATGATCGAGGATTAAATATGGCGTGCGTTCATTGGCTAGTTATTTCCTTGATATGATATAATATCCGTATTACATATATTTATGTATCCACACTGAGCGCAGTGTATCAGTCCCATTACAACCAAACTACAGGCTATTTGGATGAAGATTAGTTCTCAGTAAGATGATTTAGATCCCAACTAGACGAGTTTCCTCTTGGAATGAAACAGCCGATTCATTTACTGTACTGTAACCTTAACTTAACCGCAAAGCAGACGTTAAGACGTTTGCCCAGAGGCGTATACGACCGTTTTAACCTGCTTCTGTTTTATTTACTTTTTATTGCTCTTTGAAAATGAAAAAACAAAGCATTACCTGTCTTATGCCATGATATATATGCAGGTTAGTATTTTGAAGAGAAAAAATGTCAGATATGGAACCAAACATCTATTGTTTAATATGATTTCCTCTATCCCAGTGGAAACACGCAAAGATAGATGTAGACACAATTTCAAAAAGAAAAGATTTAACTTCCGTCTTACACTAGTTACATCACTTGCTTTCGTACTTACAATGTACAATACTTTTCAATTGTAAAACTTTAAAATCGATTAAGATGGAACAATAATTATAGGAAATTTTTTACCTCATCACTTTTCATTGTTTCGTTATGCGTTCTTTTTGAGCGTCGCTATACTTGCATGAAGCATAAATCTACTAGTGTTGTATCACGAATGACATTCTCTTATTGGCTACGCTACTCACTATCAATTCTGTTGTAGATAGTGAGTAGCCTTGTAGTGTGCATGCGGTTGTTAACAGAATGGCGACCGCTTCTTTGCTATTTCGGAGTGCCTGTGAAGTGGATTACATGTAGGACAAAGTTTTGAACGACTAGTAGATCTAAACTAAAACAATTAGATTAGGAGCTCTCGATATATATATGTTGATTGGGGCTGCGCCCTCGTCAGCCATCAAGCGATAGAAATCTCGAGCTCATAATCTAATTGTTAAATTATATTAGACAGAATAAGCGGAGCAAGGTAATCAATTGTGTGAATTTCTTTTGGTGAGTAAATAGGATCCAGAACTCAATACGAGGTTTACGTGTACACTGGGAACAAGTTTGGTGCAGGTACAGATGCTCGAGTGTTCATCACCTTGTTTGGAGAAAAAGGACGGTCAAAAGAAATTGAACTCGAGAGCAAAGGACGAAATGACTTTGAAAAAGGACAGTAAGTTAGCTCAATGTTTCTGACCCCTAATATGCCTGCCTTAGGGTGTGTAAACATTGATGTATGCTTATTATATACCTTATGATATCAAACAACAAACCATGAAATAAAAGGGGTGCACTACATTATTAACAAGCCCTTTATTACGACGTTTTCTAAGCACTTTCGAAAGTAGCTGTGTTTGAAAAGATGATTTTTCTGTCAAAATGGGAAAAAGAAACCGACTTACCCAGCTAGGAGTCGAACCTAAGACCTTCTGGTTCACTAGTCCAGATGCTCTAACAGGACTCTGCAGGATGTTTGATTAAACTAGGATCATCTGACAAACTAGAATTCAGCGTATTTAAAAAACACTTCCCGGAAACGCGTTCTTGCCACCAGTTGAATAATTCAATCAGTTGTCTTACATTCCCGCCTCCTTTATTCGCCTATATGTCGTCCCCCTTGTCGCAAGGCGACAATTGTCCTTACTGGTAGTCCACCAATTGACCAATCGGAGCGATTTTCTATGAGTATTGTAAAACTAAAACAAAAGTTCGTAATCACTTTGGCCAATCACAAAGAACTCGGGGAATCCAGTAAATCAATCATGACTCAAAGCAAATACGTCTAGCTGGCGTAAAGTGAGGGATTTGATGACAAATCTTCGACTCTCAAGTGAACTCCACTCTATCAATAAACTAATCAATCAATCCTTATTTGTTTTGAGGGTGGCAGTTTTTGGAAAATAATCTGTTAATTAATTTGATTAAGTTGATTATAATTAAGAAGTTTGTGGGTTCAGGGATAAATCACTACATCGCTAATCTTTCACCTTTATTTACAGGAAAGATAAGTTTGTCATTGACAGCAAAACCTTAGGAAAACTGAACGCCATCAATATTCGACACGATAACAGCTGGTTTGGGTCTGGATGGTATTTAGACAAGGTATTTAAAAGATAATTTGAAAGCAAATGAGCATATAGAGCAGAGTTACATGAGTTTTTTTATTGGTTGAAGTAAGAATAAAAGTGCGATATCACACACAGAACAGGAAAAAAAAAAACGAGATTTGGTTCGCACGCATTGCATGTCGGCATACAAATCTAGGTATATGTTGCGATAGCCATTAGAAGAAGGGTTCTGTTTCAAAACACAAGAGTAAGAAAACTATAAGGTGAGGTATATTTTTACAACTGGTATACTTAAGACTCTGACATTTTGCATGGAGGGACAATTCAAGAGTATCATGAAAGATATACTAGAATTCACGATATTTTCAGTGGAGACATCGAATAACTAAGATAACATTTACACTAAACAATACTTATGCAAGCAATAAATAACAAAAGTAAACGTAGATTTAGTAGCTCCCTCTTCCTGTTCCCTATACAATTTGCGTTTCTTTGCCCGCAGGTGAAGATAAAAGCTAAAGATGGTTGCGTGTACACGTTTCCAAGTCATCAATGGCTGGCGTCTAATGTTGGAGACGGAAAAACATCTAGAGAACTTGTTGGCAAGAGTCATTGCCCAAACATTGATGCTCCTCCGGAAGGTAAGAGTAGCTTCAGCCATGAACAAGTCATTTTGAATGAAAACGGATAAGTTTTTAGAGTTGCCGCGTTAAATATGTGCAGTCAGTTTAAGAGAGGATGCCCAAAACAACTTTAGCACTTCAGTTAATAGGTAGAAAGCCCACAAAGATTCAATAAAAAATTATGCCGATTTATCGACCTTCAAGTTTATCTATCTTATGTTTGAAACTTTTCTCAGACTGTCAGGAATCCCTTGGTGTGAGTAACGGACTGATAAAAGATTCTCAATTCACGGCGTCTTCATCATATGATGAACACCATCAGCCTTACCACGCCCGCCTGAATAAAACCGTCAAGGGCTCCCGAGGGGGTTGGTGCTCAGCTTTTGCAGATGAAACAGAATTTCTAGAAGTAAACTTGGGAAACAGAAGGAGTATTTCAGGTGAAAAAAATATTTTGTATGTTTGCTTTTGTCACTATTGTTTTGGACTAATTGCACTAACCACGATAGTTAAGTTAATTCCTCGACATTTTCTTCTCCATCACTTCTTTTCAGTGCATCTCCGGTTCTGGCAAACAATGTAACTTTTAAAGATTTTTTGGTATCGTTAGGGTATTGATTTCAATGTAACGTTAAAAGCAACAGTTTACGAATCATTGCAGTTGGATGGGTTACAAAACGATCATAGAATCCAGTAACCTTACATTGCGAAATATAGACATCGATCTTCATTCAGTTATGATAGTCTCTACAAGGTTATCAACAAAGAGATTTGCTTCAGTCTCATCTAATTCGTGAGAATATCTTGATACTTCCATCATCCGCATGTCTTTATTAACAGGTATTTCGACTCAAGGTCAGTCCATGTTTGACAACTGGGTGACCAAATACGCCATGTCATACAGTTCAAATGGCAAGCATTGGTTCATGGTAACAGACAGACGGAAAGATAATGGCAGTCCGAGGGTAAGCGCAGCAGTAAATTACGCTGACTAAAAGAATCTCTCTCTCTCAACTTGGGATGATTACTCTTCTAAATCTAAACCCGTTGCTATGAAGAGTCTGTAAATGACAGAGATTCGCCCAAATGTGAATAAAAGCATCGTCGTTTGTCTTTTTACATATTTATACCTCACTGCATTTAAATATCCAACGTTTTATTTACATTCTCTTGGAGAATAGAGTGCTGTGTTTCGGTATAACCTAAAAAGCACGTTAAAACGGTATTCAGTTAATATTGAATCAAATGCTCAGAACTTTCCAATCCGTTTTGTAGAATTTTACAGGTAACAAGGACCGTGACACGGTAGTTACCCACTGGTTTCCAAGAATAAAAGCTCAGTATATTCGTATTCTTCCCCTGGCATGGAGTGGACTGACTAACTGTATGAGGGTTGAACTCTTCGGCTGCAAAAACGGTAAACATATATAGCTTTAGAATGCAGCCACTTTTTCAATTTCGTGCGTGTGCAGGCCTGCCTATATACCAGAGGAATTGAGTCATTAGACTTTGTTCTGCCAGAGCACTTACCAGCCTTAGGAAGCTGTTTGCTGACACGCAAGCAGGATGGCTCAAAAAATAAAAAGCTTTGTTTATTGACCACCGATATAGTTCATTAATTTTTCCAATGTTTCATTACTCAGGCGATTTCAATTGGCTGAAATCGAACATTAGAGTCATTTGTACATAGATTGATGATCATTTTAAAGTATTAGCACATGACCTGAAAGACTCTTTCTTCTTCCATTTTTGCTGATAAACAGTAACCGATGATTCATCATCAGACGAGGATACTGGAACTAAGGAGAAAGGCACGAAAAAGGGAAATAAAAACAGCAAATCACAGGGTAAAAGTGACGATAGCGACAGCACCAAAATCAAAGGTAAACGCTTTTTTCTTGTTTTTCTTCGTCTAGAAGCCAGACATACAGAAAGCTTGTTAAGACATCCAGTTATGCGTGCAGTCTCAAAAATGCTGTGTTTTAGTCACTGTATTCTTATACTTCTCAATCAAACCTCTCCCCAAATGCTTTAATCCTGTGTCATCTTCTGACAGTAATTTTGTTTGCTTTCCCAGGAAAACTAAGTGAGGAGGACCTTAATATTATGTCCAGTGAGTATCCAAGTAATAACCAGGTTAACGCCAATTCTAAACTGGTTAAGACATAAGCTCTTTCGAAGGAATAAGAAATAATTACTGACTTAATTTGGCAAACAAGAGCAATTGTCTCGCCAGTATGCGTCGTGAAATACGTTTTTTTATTTGGATGCAACACGTCTCTCGTAAAACCTTGCGCAAAAGATATTGTTAAAAAAGGTCAGTCAGGGTTCTATTACTACCATTTTTAACTTTTTGAAAAAGTTAGGTGAAGAATTTATCTAAAGGCTGTTGTCTTAGTATCTTGGTGAAATTTGTAGGTAGACGTAGAAACAAATTAGTCAGTAAATCCCATTGCCTGTTTCTCTTGCTATACATTTTCTCTTTTATTCATTCTTTCAGCAATTGAAAAAGCAGTTGTGTACCTCCGTTTTGAGCATATCTTCAAGGATAATATTATCGTGGACGAATCACAACAACACAACGATGCCAGAATTGTGAACTTTGCACGGACGGCCCTGTTCAGTGAAAGATGTGGCAATGGAGTAGATCTCAATGGAGGAGACATCTTGTTGAATGGACCTTCATTTAGGAACAAACCACGTATCGCCGTGACGATTGCGGCATGGATAAAACTATTCTCGGTAGAAGGACCAAACTCACTGTTTGATACAATCGGTGGAATTAACTCCACTCATGACAATGGTCAGTATCATTTGGAAATTGACAGCGGGTCGGTCAGATGGTTTCACCGAAACGAACATGGACAGATAATTTTCAACGTGACATCAGAAGTGATCGTTCCTTCGCACGTGTGGACACACGTCGCCTGCACTTACGACTCCAAATTAGGGCAAGCTGATATTTATGTGAATGCGAAGTTTATTCTGAGGGGTGATGGCTCGGGGGAGTTGTCACAAGACTGGCAAGAGAAAGCGGGGATCGGTGAGCATAAAGGAGAGAGATTGTTGGACGGACAAATTGATGAATTTTATATATCAAATGAGGCCTTGACTCAAGAAGAAATTAAGAAATTGATGCAGAGATGTGAATTTGAGAAAGGTATGTACGATTATTTATTTGAAGAGAAAATAAATGTGTTGTAAGACTTGTGCGTTGTCATTGTATTTATTGACGTCTGCATTGTGAACTGTGCAGTCCTTATCCTAAACACTTTTCGAACGTTACAATCTTCACCTCTAATCCCGTTCAGCCGTGCAAAAAGTGGACTGAGGCAGGAGAGGTAACGGATGCTTTTGAACAATTCAAGTCTGGTTAAATTGAAAGCGAAATGCAAGAAATTACGAGAAACCAGTGTAAAAAAAAAATTAAATGTCGTAGTTACAAAGCACACTTATATTACCGTAAGCGTAAAATGGAGAGGAGTATTTGAACAAAACGGAAAAGTGCACTATAGCCTTGTAGCTAAATTGGTCACTACAGCTCCTCCGGCAGCACACATGTGTTATAGCTGAAAGTGGACTACATTGTATAGGTATGATGTCAACTTTGAGGCTTCTGTATTATTTGCTATTTTAGTCTTGACACTCAAATAAAGCTTCTCATTCGTTCATTCATTCATTCATTCATTCATCCACGTACGTTTTGGCAGCCCTTTAGTAAATGAAGCGAAAATTAAGTGGATTGTGTGAAAAAGGAAGTTCTTTTTTCAAGTTCCTTACCCCGTATTAACCCTCAGATTTTATTAGCATTTTATTATAGTTGACAAGCGCTTTTAACAGGAGCCTCAGGCTCGGGCGACTTTGCAAGTACTTCCCATGATCATGCGGTTCAAAAGGTCAACGCTGCCTCTTTTTTGTAGAGTGCTTCTCACCACTAGGAATGGAAGACATGAAAATCAAAGATGGACAAGTCACAGCCTCTTCAACTTACCATCTCCATAAACCTTTCTACGGCCGCCTGAATCTTGTGTCATTCTACGACGATCCCCAGAGGACGGCATGGTGCGCCGACGAGGATGATAAGGAGCCTTACCTCACGGTGGATCTTAGGGAAGAGAAGACCTTGTCGGGAGTAGCTCTACAGGGTGCCTCTTTGGAGGACAACTACGTCACCAGCTTCAAACTCTGCTACAGTCAGAATGGAAGGACTTTTCAATGTGTAACTGAGGATTTGACAGGAGAGGTAAGAAGAAGCTCCTTTATCTTCTTATTATGCTGTGAATTTGAATAAAAAATACTTGAAGGATGTGTCAGTGTTTAAGTTTCAATTGTATACTAAGAATCAGTTTTGACTTCCTTTTTCTCTCTTTTTATGATCTTCCCAATGGTTCAAAAAAGCATTTTGCATCTTCCCTAATACCGTATGGTCGTCGTCGTCTTCCATGTGACGAAACGGAAATGAGTTGTAATGTAAAGACGTTGAAGATGGCCGTGAAAACCTTCTAAAGTTAATATAGTGAAACAGTATTAGCGCGCGCACTAGTGCTATCTAATTCCTGTTGAGCCATCATGAACGAAATCTCTACGTACGCTCGGCTGTGTATATATAAGATGACGTGTGCAGTTTCAATTTGAAGGCTGAAAAGCGAGAGTTGCTCTCGGCTATCGCCTCGAGCAACTCTTACGTTTCTTTCGTGTTCTCCAAACTTCCTGCGTCCATCCATAACTCGATATACGCACACTAAGCATGAACCAATTCTTGATTGACACATGACCATTTACAATTCAGTCGCTACAGGGGAGTGATGACAAAGATTCCGTCAAGATTCACTGGCTACAAAGATTTTTTGACGGTCGTTATATTCGTTTATATCCACTATCCTGGTACGGAGATCACATATGCATGAGAGTTGAATTATATGGCTGCATTCCAGGTAAGATCGTTAAATCAGCACATGATTCATTTTTGGCGTCATTTTTATGACAACTGACACAGTGTTCTTTCATTCTTAAACTTCTATCGACAAAAGTACCTTATTACATGAAATTTTGGCGACACTTTAATTTAGCGATATTAGCGATTTTTTGAAAAATCGCTAAATTAAAATGCACCAAAATTAAGTGTCGCTAAATTTAAATCATCGCTAAATTAAAGTGAGTATAATATGAAATTCCGCCATCTGGTCCGTTTCACACGATCACGCTATTTTA
>Ga0126339_10001855_pt1 | contig 14782 bp, 10 predicted proteins | sample OrbTmetagenome_2_FD_92532 | JGI IMG/M metagenome (GOLD analysis project Ga0126339, IMG submission 92532) | Coral microbial communities from Petempiche,Puerto Morelos, Mexico - Orbicella T R C metagenome | ecosystem: Host-associated > Invertebrates > Cnidaria > Coral | place: Petempiche,Puerto... | reverse complement strand
TCCACAAGAAGAGCTAGAGAGCTCAAAACAGGCAAAAGTCAAACTCTCTGCCATTGTCGCGCCGGTAGTCATAAAATACGTCTTGTAGCGGTCATTATTACTGTTTCTCATCCAAAAGCCTTACTATAGAAGCAAACAACTAAACCAGAACAATTTTGGCGGAAAGGGGTTAAGGGATTTGCGTGCCATCTGTAGCAAAATTACTTTCGACATATTACGACATATTACGACTCATCAAATGTCAAAGACACATGAAACAGGTCGAAATAGGTCGGAAAAAATTAATGTGATATCATCATGTCATGTAATTCTATCTCGAAATAAGATGGTTGTCATACCTATACCACGTAATGCGAAGTTCGTAATGAAGTATACCATGTAATGTGAAGCGGGTAGTGAGGTTCGAGCCCTTAGTTACTGCCTGTTGTTAAGGACAGAAAATGTTCTTGTACATGAAGCCTATTTACCCCAGTTTCTCTCGGCTCGGTACAGTTCCGCCATATTTTGATCGTCGATTTTAGGTGTTTCGAAGATTTATCTCGGCGGCAGAAGTCGCTTTTCCTATCCATATCGTTTTAATCTGCTTTTTCTTGTGGCACAGAGGGTCACGAACACATCTTGCGCTTTTAAAGTGTATATTTATGCTTTCTGGACAAGCAGGAACCAGGCAGAAATCGCCGAGAGGAAAATTGTACTTTCGAGTAGTTTTGAGAAAGACAGACCAATGAAAAAGAAATTAACTAATAATAACTTTTCAAAGGAAGTAAAATAGCCCGACTCAAAAAAATTTGGAAAAAATGTTTTCAAACTACTGTAATTGACAGTAGAGAGACATTTACTATGATCTTTAAAAAAAATAATTATACAGTGTTTTTGGAAAATAATTTATTTTTGGAAATAGGAACTTGAAAAAGAAACTTCTTTACATCGGTAAACAAGAAAAAAAATCACTGTATATTGGAGAAAAGATGACATTTGAAAATATTCTATTGTTCTATTATTAAAATTATTCTTTATTGGGAAATATAACAAATTTCGGGAAAAAAATGAAAAAAAACTTTTATTGGAAAACAGAGAAAATGGGAAATTCATTTTACATTAGAAATTACGAGAAACTTAGGAAAATGCGAAATTATTATACGATATTGGCAGGAGAATATTATCATAATCTCTTGGCATTGGAAAATCGGAGAACGTTGAAAAATTATGTATTATTGTAAAATCAAAGCTCTTTTGACATATTATGAAATAAAGAAAAGAAATGGAAAAAAAACATTGTATATTGTATAGGAAAATTATTCTTATATTGGAAAATAGGAGAACATTGGGGAACATGTTATTTATTAGAAAAAGAGAAAATCGAAATTGATTTTATACCGTGAAAAAGGAAAAAAACGAAAAAATTATAAATGAGAAATTAAAACAAAAAATTAAAAATAGGGGATCACTGAAAATTTTTTCATATTAAAGAGTAAGAAAAAATGAGAAATAATTATACCGGTAGTGAAAAAAAGGAGAAAATTATTTATGTTAAATAATAAAAAAAAATTGGAAAGTTATTTCTATTGGAAAAACGAGACGAAAGAAATGAAAACAAGTTATTACTCATGGGAAGTTCTGAAAATGACGGTAAAAGTAGAAATTAAGAGAACGTAACACGTGTGTTGTTTTGGTAGTGGTGGTGGTGGTGGACAATGGTGCCCGGTGCTGATGGTGGTGGTGCTGATGCTGGCTGGTGATTTCGGTTTTCTCTCCTTCCGCGTCTTCTGATCCAGGCCGAGGGAAAGGCCCTTGCCTTGTGGCCCATTCCTCGGCAGTTAAAGCAGCGTACTATGGGAGATAAGATAATAAATATATATGAATGTAAAATTTAAAAATTTCGAATATTACATAGGGAATAATAAATACACATGGTCGTGTAGATGAGGACTTTTTGTTCGATTGTTCTGATCTTACTAGTTATGCAACACTTTCGAGTGGTAAACCATGGAATATCCCACGAGTCGCTTGTATTTTCTCGGTATACACGCGAACCTTTAGGCGGTGTGTATACCGAGAAAATACAACTGAGAAGTGGTATATTCCATGGTATACCACGGGTGAGCGTTGTATAAATGATTTATACCAAGCCATAGAGAATTTAATACGAGACTAATGTCACGGGCGAAGCACGGGAAAAACTGTGCAAGCGAGATAGTTACAATTGATGCTGGTTTAATTAACTTTTGAAAAATACTGGCGCGAGAATTTTGCGGATCCACTGGGCTATAGTGGATCCACACGTTATGTCGAAATTTATGATTATTAACAGGACAGAAGCAGTGGAAAACTGACTTCCGAATTTGTGAAATGGCGACTTTGGCTCTCAAACTGACTTCCAAAGAAAAAAACTGAACTTGAACCTTTTCATTTTATAATTAAAGCGGATGCTTCACTTCAGGTCAAAACAAAATAGCAAACGCCTGAGTATTTTTACGAGGCTTGACATAAACTTTATCGAGAAAACTTGCGAATTTAATTGCGGATCCTCTTAAGAAACGATTCAAAGTAAAATGTTCCAAATAGTAATTAGCGCGCTATGAGTAATAACAACATCTAACAATAACAACATCTAACATCAGCTCATTAACTATAAAACCATGTTTTCTGTGTCATGCATGGCAAAGAGACCTATTTTTTCTCTTCGCATCAATGCCGGGAAAGACAGTCACCAACAGCTATGAACACTTACCTTTCCTCAACCGCAGGCGGTTTCTTAAATCACCCTCGTAAATTCTCACCCTTCTTAATTCCTCTCTTCTTCCCTCTTCTTTGTCTTCTCTTCTTTCATCTCTTTCTACCTCGGGTTCTACGAGGAAAAAGACCCGCAATCATTACAGATGTTCTGCAATTACAACAACTTTGGACTTCGAAAATCATAAACAAGTACGAAACTAGCTTTTCTACGGTGTAATACCTCTTTGGAATTGGAAAAATTCGCGTCTTATCTACCTCCTTCTGTTTTCGCGCTCACGTCTTCGACTCAACCGTTCCCTCTCTCGTGCATCTATAAACAACCACAGAAGAACCGATTAGTTAACTAAGCAAATAATTATCAATCAAAAGGCATCGTAGTTGGTATACATGAATTGTGATCCGTGCCAAAAAGGAAGTAAACATTATAAAATAAAGACTGTCAATTACCATCATGAGTTCAAAATAAAAAATTCAAAGTTTGTAAGTCTGTAGGTTCAAAACGCTATTTCCTTTATCTCCATGCTTCAGGCGTGTCTTTGAAATGTTTTGTTGGCACATAAGACCAAGCGCTTTTACCATGTTTACAGCGTTGTTGTACGCAACTTTTCAACCGCAGTAGTGTCTTTTCTGTAGGCTACACCCAGGTCAAATAAAACCGACGCCACACTTTAAGCCATTCTAGAAAATAAACTACAGTTCTGAGGCCAATATTTCTGTGCTTATTCCAAATGCAACCTCTGTAGTTTGTTATGCGTGTCAATTATTTCACTGGGTTCGGGGCCACAGCGATTTTGTCAATCCAATAGTAACCATAACTGGTCTCTGCGGCATGCCTTTGCAGCAAAAAACTAAATCGTAAAATTAAAAATCATAAGAAATTCAGACAAGATTTCCAAGAAGGTGATGTATCCTTAAACACGGGTTTGAAACAATTTGTAATGAAAACTTACCAATTCCAACTGCTACCTACTCAGCGTTACCTGCTCAAAACCACCTACAAAGAAAGTGACTGTGATTTCCACGTTTTATTCCACCACCGCATTATTCCCTGGGGTTGGGTCGGCTTTGTTCTCTTTGTTCTCTCTCAAAATAGTGCAAGCCGGAATGTGTGATAATTGACCAAATTAAACCACACGTGGGTCAAGCGTTGCAGCTCCAAAAATACATTAAAAAAAAATATGCGTCTTCTAACTCTGAAACAATAAACTGGGCATAGAATGCTTATTTCGAAATCAAGCCTGACACTATGCCTGTTCTGAAAGTTCTTGGTTTTTGAGTTGAATAAGAGCAGCCTTCATGAGAGAAGTTTGTATAAGTGACGATAGGATATATTTCGCACCTGCAGCCTATGTAAAGCTGGGCGGTGGCAGGATCTATTCTTGCCGACGGAAAAAATACTTGCGAGATCACACATATCAATTCCTTAATGTTTTAAACAATAGTGCGCAGTTTTTCTTTTATTTTTAATACAGGTCGATTACACTTGGCTATTTATCCACTGGGAAGTTAAACAAAGGAATATAAAGAGTTGAAAATGACGCTATGAGCGTTTCGTCAAGTCAAAGAAGCAAAATACCGCGGCGGCAGTTAAGATATCTTATCAATAAAAAAAAAAAAATGAAAAGCCGCGACGAATTTGCGTTAGATCGTTGTGAAAGCAAAGAGGCAAAATAGCTTGGCGCTTAATTAGCAGCAGAAGAGCTACCAACTTTAAACTGGTTAAAGCTAAATCCGACTGCCCTAATTGACGAGTTCATGAGTCTGATCTTTGAACCTTATGTCATCAGAGGAAAGTGGAAAATACTGCTACGGCGTTTCATTTTACATACAAGTTAGTTTCATCGTTTTGATATATCTAAACGTCACTAAATCGCTAAGGCACCAAATTTACGTTAATGTCAAGTCATGTCAATAAATTAGCTATTCCAATAGCTAAATGTTTCATTTGGGCACAAACTTGAAAAACCATGCATGCTAAACTTTCTGAATGGTGCGTTTGCATGGTCCTACTTGTAGCAAGCAATTATTGAGGGTTCTAAGTTTTGCGATTTTGGCGGGTAAATATATGTTATTGGCCAGCTGTGACGTCCGTATAGTGAAAAACTGTGACCAAGGTCTTGAAAATACTTCTCGAGGCCGCTGGCCGAGCGCAGCATTTTCAAGCCCGAGGTCACAGTTTTTCACTATACGGACCGACCCTAAGCCGGACAATAACATGTTTATCTTTTTTTCATGTGGGAAATTGGCTTACAAGTGGGTTTGTTTACGCAAATTTGTCATTGAATTGGCTTACGCGCCGTCTACAAAGTTAACCATTCGTAAAAAAATCTGACGAGCGAATGAGCGAGTAACTCAGATACTAGACTAAGAAAGATGTATTTAAGAACAGATTTATTTCGAACTACTTTATGTTACTTGCATTTAGCTAACCAGTTAAGTTCTTCAAAAGTGTTTTTCCGGTGTGAAATTTCGTGCAAAGTTTGGTTTGAAGTTGTACTACAAAAAAAATTTAAGTCAGTTGTTAATCACTCGAAATCAGACTTTTCTACTGTAAATTGAGGATAGATGGCGAGGAAATTCGTTCACTGTATTCCACAGAAATTCTCTCAAATACAGCAACGATCAGAGTGGTAAACTCGACTGAAATTGACTCATTTTTTGCTCAAAATTGCGCAGAGAGAGACACAGGATTACGCGCCATTACAGCGCCGAGTTACAAACAGCCAAACAAACTCTCACAACTTCCAAACACTCAGTTAAGTCTACTTACAGTGACTTTCCTTGTCATATAAAGGTGAATAGGGAAAAACTTGCGTTGATTAGTCGTCGATGGAAGAGTAAAAAGGGCAAAAGATTGACGATTAACCCCAATTCGCACACGAAAATTATTGAGATCAACGCAACGGATTCCGCCCGCTGTGGCGCTCCGGATGGGAAATTTCGCCCGCTCCAGGAACCAATGAGATTGCAGGATTTGTTGAATAGCCCTTTTCACGGTTTATACCTTCGCTCATTTGCAAAACAATAAAATCTAGCATATATGTGAGGCAATTTCGGGCCATTTTGTAGTTTTAGCCCGAAATTGACTCGCATCCACGTTGGATTACGTTATAATGCAAATGCGAAAAAATTAACCGTGAAAAGGGCTATTGCGCCCGCTCACGAGCTGAGAAAAAGATAACGCATGTATGACGCCATCAAGATGATGCAACGCACTTTTTCCTACTGATCTCTAATGGTATGTCTACGCTGGATCGTTTTTTGGTCAATTAGAAACCAAAGGAACCCCTGGTTCTCCCTTGAAAAAAACCATTGAAGTCGGTTTTATGCATCTCTCCTGCCACTGAGAAGAGAAATAAAAAGCTGGCGTTAATTAGTAACACAGACTCATGAAAACTGTTAAAGAAGCCCACGCAAGCCCAGTTTCCATTGAAGAGACACAAGACATTTTCCGTGTTTCTATCGAGTTATAAAAACATGAGTGGAAGCTAAGTCTGGGAGAAGCAGAAACGCTGCGGGAACACGAGCTGGAGTCGATTATTCTTTTTTCTTTATTTTTTAATTTTTATTTTATTTTATTTTTTTTTTTCTGCCACATTCCACTCCTTTTGCCAAACTGATAATTCTTTGAAAAATCATCCTGTCGAACATAACAAGATATCATCTAACTCCACTCGAACAATCGTCTCTCGTTATTTGTACTCAACGAAATTAATTGAAGTCCTCGTGGTTCTCCTTAGTGTTTCCCAAGCCTCTGGTTCATCAAAGGGATGCACGAAAGTTTGTAGCCAAAAGGGATACACATGAAAAAAGGTGGAACACATATTTCTATTTTCCATCAGTGCGTCGCAACTCGAAAACAAGTTACAAGCCTAAACTTTTTCCAAGTAACAAATAGTGGCGAAACATCTTGGAAAGTTGAATTAAAAAAGCACGATGATTTATGAAGTATTTTGTAAGTGTCTATACGAGCTTCGTCACTTACCGCGGAATCGTGAAAAAAAATGAGGAAAAAAAAGCGGGCAATTTTTCATCAGTGTTCCTTCAATACGTCGTTCAAAACCAATGGAATTCTCTCTATCTCAATGATTGCTATACTTGTTTACCTTCACTTAATTAGTGTCCCCTTTGATGGTTTTACGCAAAATTAAACAATTATTTAGGAGTATCATGTAGACTGAAAGAAGTATTGCACGACGAGGTTGATTTGACAGTTGCATATGAAAAGAAGATGCAATATTCATCAAACTTAATTGAACTGAACAACCTCGTCGTTGGAGATTGGAGAGTGCCATACCACACCTGTGATGTGTTACGAGGTTGACATGTTACCGGCTTCACATTACATGGTATACTTCATTACGAGCTTCGCATTACATGGTATAGCCATGACAACCATCTTATTTCGAGATAGAATTACATGACATGATGATATCACGTTACTTATTTCGACCTATTTCGACCTGTTTCATGTCTTTTCGACACATGGTGAGTCGTAATATGTAGTAATATGAGTCGTAATATGTCGTGATATGTCGAAAAGTAATTTTGCTACACATGGGGCGCCATAAGGGATTAACTACTCCAACGAAAGGCAGCAGGTCAATTTTCTCTAGTGGTATAATAATTAATCCCCCGAGGCACAGAGGGACTACAGAGTGAGAGGTACATTTCACACGGTACTTTCTTTAAAAGATCAAAATAAATGGAAGTCAGATGCATTAGTATTTTCTCCCACTATCCTTACGCATAGACTCACCCACGCCAGTGTTGTTGGGTTGTGTCGGTGGCATGGTATGCACGGAAGTAGGCGGGAGATTAGTTGGTGGCATTGTTGTCGCCGGCGGTGCTGTTGGCGGCATTGTTGTTGACGGTACCGGCGGTTCTTAAGTAAAAGAAGTAAAATTAATACACGAAGAGATTGCCGAACGAATCTTGGTCTATAATAAAACTACGATATAGCCAGCGTAAACGCACGTTTACAGAACTGAAACCAAACCCAGCGGGAATGTTAATATTGTAAGCCATTGTCAAATTCAAGTTCTCGACCTTCCTACAGAGGCGCTTTTGAGGGCTTTTCGACTTGAGCTACAGAGACAGTTCTGAGGCAAAGCCAAACATGATTTAACTTAGGTGTATTTCCCAGGGTGTGGCACAAGCTATAGCTGTTTTCGTTGATTGGTTCATCCTGGTATCTTCGTTTGCCGTGATTGGTGAAAGATGTAATTACTTTGGATCTTGTCTCAAGATGATCATTGGAAAACCACTCTACAACGAAGCTGACCATAAAAACAAAACTGGATGATGCTTTTGACATCTTAAAAGGCCTCATTTAACGTTTTATCCCTGCAAGTAAGTCTAGCTTACAGTAGGATGATCTAATAAGCAAAGTCTTACTGGTATTGCAGGTTTTGCAAGAGTGCGGGCATTCTTTCTTGATTTGATCCTCTGAGCATCTTCCTGTACAGGCCCACATTATGCAATCTATTTTTAGGTCCATGCAGCTATCTACAATATTACGATAGCAAATCTATCATAAAGGTGTGCATATAAAACAAGAAATCCTCGTAATGTTAAAACTAAACAAAACAAATCAGAAAAATAATTCAAACTTATAACGAATTTTCTATTACTCTAGATGGAAACATACATTTTACATGTGCCAGATCTGATGGAATTTAACAACTTGTGACACTTTTCCACAGTTTTTTTCGTGATAAATACAATGGATACAAGTTGTGCCTCAAATGATCGATATGCAGACTGAATTCAAGTTAACAGCACTGACTTTAGGGACCATGAATGCCCAATCTGTCTCTTAAAGTATATCTGAGTCAGAAAAGAAAGCTTTTTAGGGATCGCCTAACAATGCTGCTCGGTCATCGTCGTTGATGCTGACCGATGGTTAATTTAGGAAAACAAAGCCCATCTTTTTATGTCAGAAATGCGATACGTACTAAGATCGCAAGGAATGTGAAATTTCTAAGATCTTTACCTGAAGAACACAGGTTACAGGTTTTCTTGCAGTGATAAATCAGGGAATCGTGTTTTACACAAAATCCAGCCTTTTTCCATCCTTCACAGTCTCTCTGCGATGCTCTGTCTGCACATCTTTCCTGTTGATCTGCTACAAACAACCGATTGATGAAGCGTAAGATATACGCGCGAGAAACAGCAGGAAGAAAGGTAAATTGCAGGAATGAGCACTAACAACACCAACAATAATAAAATGATTAAAGTAAATTAACTGAAGAGTGTCACCTGCTTGTTTTTTCTCGTCAAGTTGAGCATCAATGGAACGGCCTAAACATGAACAATGACTATTTCAGAAAAGCATATAATCATTTAAGGACACCATTTTTAAAGGTAAGGATAAATCTTCACGTTAATTCGTTATATGAATTGTACTCAGATCTGATGTACTTAGGAGTATATATATACTAAGTAGAATGCGTGTATCTCATGTAATGCGTTGTAATAGTCCTATTACTGACCTGTCTTAGATTGTCAAAGTAACAGTAGGGTGCATGTCCTACTTGGGTTCGTACCTGAACATTTGTACATCCTGCGTGCCTGCAATGCATCATCGTCACTAAGTTTCACATATGGGGTCTTTCCATTTAACGGCCGGATAGGCTCCAGGGTCTTTTTACCATTTTTGGAGAAGGCAGTCCACGGGTAATGCATTATGGATGCATAATCATACGGGACTCCATAGTCCACTACCTCTGTTCCATAGACCTTCTTTTTGAAATTATATGCCATGTCTATGGAGCAGATTTTAAAATCTTTGGTCATAAAATTAAATTTACATGCACAATAGATCTTAATTCTAGCTTGTCTCGTTTCATTATATAACTGTAGAAACTTATGATACTGACGTTCAAGATTTTTGTACGTTAATCACCTCTTCTTTTACAAGGGCATGTAATCCCTCTTTCCCCTAGACTCCCACTTCTACCCTTTTTTTTTTAGCGGCATAACATTGGTAAAGAAATAAGTTGCTTCTGAGTGTTAAAGAGTTTTTAGATCACGTGCGGTTAAAATAAGGTAAAGATAATGGCAATAATAACGATAATAATGACAATGATGAGGATATTGTCATTTCGGTTAGTTAACCTGTAACTGAACAACTCAATGCTAAACAAAAAATGTTAGCCCGAGAAGTTAAAATTGGTGACTTGCAGCTTCCGAATTTTTTGGATTGATACCTCTTTCTCTCACAATTAGACAAAAACGTTTGTTTGCTAAGCCTCAAATTTCATAGTTTCTGTTTCTTTTTCCAGCCACAGAATCACCACACATTCAACCAACAGGTACTTACTGTCAAGTATGTTTTCCCAGTTGATCTTCAAGTAGTTGTCTCTATCAGGCCTGCTCTGCTCGTGCCAAAAGCCAATCGCATGTCCAAGCTCATGGGTCATGACGTGCTTGTATTCACAACCACTGCCAATTGACAGCCATGTCTTACGACCGTACACTTTACCGACCTCGCACCAACAGCTGTCGAGTAGAATCAGAAATATCTGTCCTTACTGAATCGTCACTGAATGCCTTTCCCTGAAAAACTTGGCTTTGGTATATTTTAAAGAATAAAGATACAAGAAATATAGTTGATTGTAACTTTTTTTAGTGTTTTTTTTTTCAAATTTTATAGACTTATAGAAATATTTCATGGAAATAATGTCAGCAGTAATTAGTTTGTTGTACTTAATTGGTCGAGACTGCAATATTTATACTCTCTAAATAATACTAAAACTCACTTTCAGGCAATGTATCACGAACAGAACTAAGACTGATCCATTCAAAACTTTGGAAAAACACCTAAATAAACATTCACAGAATATCAAAGCAATTCATCGAGTCTTACCCATTTCCACGGTGGAACCACAGATATTCCTTCTCAGTTGTTCTCTTCACGAACCTGATGCACGTCTTGCTCTCCCACTCGGCAATGGCTTCCATTGTAGTTCTTACAGCTCGATCCATGTTAGCTACAAAGTAGAAATATAATAAGCTATCAGTGGTATTTCCCCTTGACTGCTTGTTAACCGACTAAGATTTTCCGTTTGTTTGACCAGTGACAAGAATAGATAGAAAGGCCAGCTTCCTGCATCTTTTTTATTAAGTTCTGTGTACATGCATTTTTTATTAGTTCAACTAACGGTAAAAGAAGAATAAGAACAGCAAAAACAACTGCAATAGCCAAAAGAATAAACATTTCTTATGCACTAACTGACCTACACTACAGTCAAACTTGTAAGGGATGACGGCATTGGGCCACTTTATCTTGTCAACATTAGTTGCGGCACGTGACGGTGCTCCATCAGGGTTTCCATATAAGGCATTATTCAGTCGCTGCTCTTCAGATAACTTGATGTCTCCTTCGTAAAGCTGTAATAAGGAGCGCGGGCTCTCCGGATCATCTGTAATGGGTTAGAATTACAGCAGATTATTCCACATGAATAAACTGCAGGGGAACATCATTTGCGGCAGCGTGCTCGCATGTGTGGGATTGTTTGAGTGCACATCTAAGAGGGCCGCTATTGTGGTGTCTTGTTACGGTGAAAATTCTTTAACGATTGTTTTCCTGTTGAACTAACATTCTTGCAGTAAAGATAATAACCAAGTCTATGTCTTGTAACTATATAGCGCCTATACTCAGCTAAAAGGTGTGTGTACCAACATTTTATATTGAAGATATTCGGAGAAAGTTTGGTTGTGGTGTTGATTCCTGAAAACGCAATAAAGTTCGTACGCTCGCAGATGATAAGTACACTCTTTTCAGGGTCATCTTACCATGATCATGTAGCCACCAAATGAGTTTATAATTATTGTATCTAAACAGTTTTTTTAGGCAAAATTGTATAGCGCAAATCGTCTAGATTAGCGACAATCATCACAAACTGTCACAAATGGAACTGAAAAATGCAGCAAACCAACCTTTTCCAAGATTAACGTCAAGAATCTGTTCAAAGGCGCCTTTCTGTCCGATGCCTCTTTTGGTCAGAAGGAGTGTGCCGATTACCAAAAGGGACAGTTGAGTTCTCATAATCATAACTGATTAGAACGCTTTTCTAGAAAGATGAGAAATTAAAACCTTTTAACGACGCCGCGGTACTAAAATAATATAATAGCTACTCCATATTTAAGATCGATATGGTAAGACATATTTATGAGTAGATTTTTTTTGGTATTTGAGCACTAAAGTAATTGTGTTATTCTGAATAGACTGAATCTTATAGCATGTTTGCAGGGTGTTTGTTTCTACATCTTGCCATGACTCAAAAGAACAAATTATAAAAACGTTGTAAAGCGTGGTAGGTACCACCCTTTTTACATGCCGATGGTGTGGAGCCTAATTGAAAAGATTAGACTTTAAAACGCTGCCTATTACCAAATTAATCATGCCTTTAGTTAACTTACGATATGCTCGTTCCGTTGGACACCTTTTTTCAAGTCATGGCCTTCATTCTTGGGTAAAGAACTGACTAAGATCTTAGCTTTAGATCTTAATTACGCACGCTGCCCGTATAAAATCTTTCACATCCAAAATGAAATTTGGCTTCATTTCATACATTTCTAAATATGTTCGTAATGCCCCGGCCGCGCATGATTGTTGTACCTTTTACGTCTGTGGATGAAAACGTGGTGTAGTATTATGCAGTACACAAGTTGGTTCTAAGTTTTGAATCTGGCGTGCAACCATTTACATGAAGCTGTTAAGTGTAATGTAACTTTTTTATTTCCGATATTTTTAGTTGTTAGTTTTGAAATTCGGAATTGAAGAGAAACAATTTATTTTTTTATTTTTTTATTTTTTAACATCCCATTGTATTAGTTTCATTCAGATTTTTACAGCTGGTGTGATATCTCACGATTTTTACCGACTTAACTAAGTGTAGATGTAGATAGATATCATTGGTTATGGAATTCATATTGGCCAGCATCCTAGGTTATAATGATTATATTGATGAGCTATGACAAGTTGGAATTACGTGATTACCCAGTAACAAACACAACTTACCTGATAGTCTTCACGAGACCGTGGCAATGGTACTGTAGTGGTGAGAACCACACTGCTTAGTTTCTTTTTATCAATTGTTAATTTGAACAGTTGGTGCATGTTTGCCTGCTCGGAACAATCGTCAGCTTTACCTAAAGCGTGGCTCTATTTGATATTTTGAATCATATTTTAATATTTTTTCTAAGATGAGATAGATCAAGTCTCAAGTTTCATCTATGCTATGCCGTGGGTTTGATTTCTTTTCAAAAAAGGGAAGGAAAACCAAACATAGAATTTCCGGGTGAAGCTGTTCAAACTTTTGAATGTATCTGATGCATGGACGATGGAATAGAACATGGCTATCAGTAAACATGGAAACTTTATCATTCACCTTTTGTAGCACCGCTTGACAATAACTCTAATCAGTTCGGAGAGAAAGACTTCTAGGGTTCTGTTGCAACACAATTCAGCACTGCAATCCAATTGCAATTCAACACTTGAGAGTAACTCAAGAGTGAATTTTCTGATTTCTGCAAAGTACATAAAAAGTCATTCAGGTTTCTAAAAACATCAATGAAAGAATAGCCAAAACGATAAATAACTGGAGAATAATCTCACTGAGTTCAGAAAAGTCTTTACTTCGTAAAATATTTGTTTAGCCGACCTGCAGAGCTAAAAAGAAGTTACGACAGAGAGCAAACAGTGGAGACGGGGAAGACAGCTTAACTGAATAGATATATGCTTTGTTGGAATAGCACACTTAGGACAGGATTAAGACAATATAAATAACTACAAACCGATTCAAAGCGGAAGCAAACTCAGCTGACCCATGTAGAAAACTGATATCCCTTTATATAAAATTCGGTGATCCTCTTTTGCGTACAAATGTTATTCGTATGTTGAAAATAAACATCCCGCCAATTTTGATAGTTTTCCTGTAAAAACCTGGAATGCTGAATTTATGTAATTTAGAGAAATTGCGAAACGTTTTCGGAAAATAATGTACGAGTCAGTATTCCGCGCAAATTCACAAAGATTCAAAATGTTACCACGATAACTTCACAAACAGTTATGTCTTTGCTGGAGTTGCCCTAACCCCATCGGCACTATCATTTTAAATGATTTCTAGTTCACAAAACTATATATAACCTGCATCACAGGCGAACGCCTGAATTAACTAGTGACTTAGTTCAGTTGTGTATCAAACTGAAATAAACTGGTGATTAAAGGGTCAGTGTCCAGCCTGATGATAAACCACATATTAAAAAGTATGGCGTCGGAAGTTACCAAACTGAAAAATTCACTTGGATGGAAATTTTGATTTCTCGACATCCTGTCACAGATTCAAATTTGATGAACTTTAGGGCGATTTCTATCCTGTTAACTCCCTTCATCTCCCCCCAAAAGCTTTCTTTTGTACGTAGCGGAATCTCGATCTGCTCGATTTCTTCAGCCTCCCGATAACTCGAACAAACTGTCGTTTCCCTCCCCTCAGCAGTCGAGCATTGTAATTTTACCCCCCGATTTCACGAAATACCCATTTTGTGAAACCAATTTTTGTTTCCCTTGGAGGGTTGAAAAATGCGGATTGCACTGTATTTTGCTTTCTAGCCATTTTAGTTATCTTTTTGGCAGCATTTGGCAATTAAAAACGAAAATTAGGAAAGAGAGCAAGCTTGGAGGACGTTCGATAGTCAGTCCGGACACCATCCTTTTCAGGAGCCATAATCGGGGACGGAGACCGTAAGCGCGCGCCATTTCTAGTATTGGGGCTGTCCCTATGATGTGGGACAATTTCTATTTTTAGAACAAATTGCGCCATCGCCTGCGGCACACGCGCGTACATGCTGCGAGGATTTTTGCGGATGTCGCGCGGGGGAAATGGCGTCCGAAATTCCCAAAATTTTTCATGTTTTTGTCCACAACTCAACGCGTTTACGTCTGTTGGAATTTTGCTTAAGTATTTTCGTCGTAAGCTGCTCCAGTTTGAGTGAAGTAAGACAGTGTCGAATTTAGGTATGTTCCGCTGTAAGCTTATAT
>Ga0126339_10001853_pt1 | contig 14782 bp, 12 predicted proteins | sample OrbTmetagenome_2_FD_92532 | JGI IMG/M metagenome (GOLD analysis project Ga0126339, IMG submission 92532) | Coral microbial communities from Petempiche,Puerto Morelos, Mexico - Orbicella T R C metagenome | ecosystem: Host-associated > Invertebrates > Cnidaria > Coral | place: Petempiche,Puerto... | reverse complement strand
TTTTCATTCCTAACACAGATAAATTACTGATTTGGGCTTTAAAATAGAAAGGAAAAATACAAATCAATGTTTAGGTGGCCTCAGAATGGAGGATCAAGGAGTACAGAGTCCTCAAAACTTTCTAGTGAAGAAGTTTTTCTTCCTACAACCGCCGCAAAAACATGAAGATCGGAGCACTTTCAAGTAAGTTTTGACAACAGATCACAGATTTAAAGCAGCTTTTTGGACTTAAGAAACAAATGGTAATGTACATTATTACTTTGGCGCTGAATTCAACTTTTGAAACAATTGATAAAGCCACGGGCTTTAAAATGACTGCAAAAGCGGCCGGCAAAAACTCAAGCTTTCCCGTTAGCGTGAAGAATAATTTGAACATGAGGCTCACACAACGAAGAACGTCTGCGAAATTTTGGGTAGGAATTAGGGGTAGGTCATGGGCAATTTCATTCAGGCGTCAATGGGTTAAAAGAAATTAAATGTCATCTTAGAAATCAACTTACAGTTTCCACAAATTCAAACTTCTTTTTCTCATTAACTTCCTGAAGTTTGACAACATAATCTAGAGCTGTTTGGTGAAATGAGCGTTTCTCATTCTGAAGCTGGGTATCCGCCTGAGTGTGGAAACAACATATCTAATGAGTTAATCAAATATCCAGGACAATGACAAATAAATTAATAAATAAATAAATCACAACATTTAGAGAAGAAACCACATCAGTCTTAGCTGGTTTTCATGTGGCTCTTCTATCCTGGTTGAATTGGAATTTTAAGAAGTTGGTTTTTGTGGAGGGGGAAAAACCCTTGGAGCAAAGCAAGAACCAACAACAAACTCAAGCCACATACATGTATGGCATCGCGCCAAAATTGAACCCGGGCCACGTTGATGAGGCGAGGGCTCTCACCACTGCACTACTCCTGCTCCCCTAATGATACCCAATGATATCCAGGGTGAAATGTACTCTTGTTATAATTCATAGTCATTTCAAAGCAACAAGTTTCAGTTACTGTAATTACTCTAAGAATTGTCACAGTGCTTGGTAAATGTTTTGAGGCAGGGACATAACCCAGATTGAATCAACTTGGGTCGTTGATTTACTTAAGAATAGCAACTACATCGTGTATTCGAGAATGAGGCAGATTATTTGAGGGAAACTATTTCAATAATATCCCCTAAAGGAGGTAATAATTTTATTCAAGTGGAGCCATTACTCTAGCGATGGATGTTATTCAAGTAAACATGGTCTTACATCATTCAAAAATGAATCTTTCTTTTTTGAAGACAGATTCAAGTAGTTCTGTACTGCTAAACAGTATTTTTCAGTCTGCTTATCAAATTTCTTCTTTTCCTCCTACAAGAAAAAAACAGTCTGTCAGGAATTAAAATGTAATACATGTACCAAACAAAATTAAAATTTAATCTTTTTCTTTAGAGCATTATCAAGAAAACAGAGGTTTTGGACAAGTTTCGTTTATGTCAATATTTTTATGTTGCTTCAAAGGAACCTAAGAATCAAACCTTGCCAGACAAGAATCATGTAACAATAAATGTAAACACAAAAGAGCTTTTGTACCTTTGCTCCACCAATCTGCTCTTTTCTAAATGTTTCCAGTGGTATAATCAGCTGGGCATTTGCATGATTTAACTGGTGGCAAACAAGTGTAATGAGGCAATTAACTCAACTCAGTAATGCATCAGTCAATGAATCAATCTATCTATCTTTATTTGTACTCAGTCTTGCTCAAAATAAAAAAATTACAACAATGAAACTACTAAAAGTAAAAATTAGAGTACTAGCTGCCTGGAATAACCATAGGGGCTAGCAGAGCCAGGCAGCCAGTTAACATCAGCATTAAATAGAAATAACCTACAGGTCAGCAAGAAAACTGAAGCACAAATTCACATATAAGATGAAAAATAGAAGAGGAAAAATGCTATTTCTACACCATGAAAGAAGTCTAAAATAGTTAAATTCAGTGCTGGTGAAGTGACTACAACTACACATGCAACATAAAGTGACCACAAGCATTCCTACTCATCTTGAAATACTATCATAGGTCAAATCACTATTTTTGCCAAACACATTGTAAATATGGTTGGACAATTATCAGCATTTAATTAAGCAATTTGCATTCAGCTAATAAATTTATAGCCATACGTGAGGTAATAAGAATGCTTAGCAATGTACCATGGAGCGTTCATTCCATGTTAAAGCATTCCTGGAGAGTCTATTTGTGCCAAAAGAAAACACACAGATCCATATGTTTTACAATTTTAAGCATGTTTTAAAGGAAACAAGATCTGCAAACAAGATCTTTACATTAAAAAGCTAACTTAAGTCACTTTGGTGTTCAGACAAATTGTCTTTCTGTATTGAAAAACTATTCAGACAATATAAAAGTTTGGTTGGACAGTTTCCACCACAGTAGCTGCAGTTAAAAAATAATTTTAGTTTGAGTCAGTAAAATCTGCCATGTATATCACTATGTTTGGGTTGGTATGTCTCACAGGTAGCCCAATGTGTTAAAAAGGTAATCGTGAGCCCTGCGGCCCCTATATTTTGACAAGTTGCTAATAATAACTGGCTAATACCCATTTATACTCCCGACATATCTTGTTGTATCCATTGGTTCAATATATCAAACATAGCTCTTTTAGTACAATTTCAGCCATCATCATGGATCAAATAACTGACCATGTGGATTGTGGGCTCATGCAAATAACTTTGACCCCCTTCAAGAGTATACAGGACCCACCCTACAAGGAACTTCCTACAGTGGCCTGGTTAAAACCCACGCGTGTGACCTCATGCTCCACAAATTAGCCATTAAGACACTACATGTACATGTACATGACAAGAACTTGTTAAAGAACAAGATGATTTATAATAACTGACTTACCATTCTGTCTCGTTCATCTTCCACAGTGTCAATCATCTTGCCAAACTCTTTTAGTGCCTCAGCTAAAAAATAATTTGAATTCAAGGATAGAATCATCTAATGAATAAGAAATAATCAATCATTGCTCACAGAATTATTTCAAGTCACTGTCAGTGGTAATTTTTCCAGGCATAATTTCAATTGCACCAGCAACATACACAAAACTACTGAGTAAACGTTTTGTTGAGCAAGGTGAGCTCTAATACATGTATGACTTCTGTGGGTAAAGATTTTTGGTGGCAAGCAGCCACACATCAACCCTACCCTGTAACCTGTAACAAAATCTCCAACTAAACAAGGGATGTCAAGGTCCCACATATGGTTTATTTTTGTGCTTACCCTCGCTCTGAAATATTTTAAAAAATGCCAGGGAACTAGGGGTGGGTTGCGGGCAATTTAATGCAGGCGTCAACGGGATAAGAAGCATAATTCAGCTTACCAATATGTATTTCATCATCAGTCTCCACCTCTCCAATACACTCAAATCTGAAGCCATCTAGCACTTGTGCAAAACTCCTCTGTGCTTTGGATAAGTCTACAAAAAAACAGGACAGAGGACCACCCAATTATATTATGATCACAAATTATTGTTGCTGTGCCTTCTCAAATAATGCTTTCTGTATGCATGGTCAATTTCAAAACACTGATCTTGACTTCAAATTTACATACATGCATGTCCAGTACAATTGCAGTAGATTGACATTTAACTGTGCACCAAACCAAACATTCTTAAAATTCAGTTGAACTTATAGAGGACAACAAACCCCTTTGAAAATGAGTTAACTACACATGTATGTAAGCAAAAATTACCTCTGACTGTAGGCATAAGATATCTATAAAAGATGTAAAAAATAAGGCATCGAGCAACTGAACCATAATATGCAAATAACTTTTAGCTGGTATAATGATAAATTATTTATTTCTACCACTAATAAAAAAGTCATTTCTACAATTAGAACTATATTTAGCCATTGAAACAAAAGACCTACATTGTAATTCACTGAGAAAATAATCAAGAAAAATAACTTCTCTAGAACCACAGAACACCTTGGAACAAAATACAAAATGTAACTTTAAAATACATAAACAATTGAAAAAAAATTAATCTATTAAGGCTTTTAATAAAAGTTTACTTTTGGTAAGAGTTGAAGATTTCCTGGTAGTTTTATGGCTTACATTTCTTAGAAGGCTTGCCTTTACATAAAATAATTCTTATATTTTTCTTTCCTTTCTCTTTCCCTTCTACTTTGTTAAACAATCAGACACGAGTATATGCCAAGTCAGCTCCCAATCAACATTATGTGCTTCAAGTTTGCGATATTCCTCCTGTCCATCATCATGGAATTTTTTCTTAAAATTTTCATGAGCAATAAACCCTCTATCAACCAAGCTTGTTCAGGACCACACTGAGAGAATATCTGCCCAAAGAATTTTTCACATGGACCTCCACAAAAACTGAAGGATATCTGTAACAGTTATAGTCAACTGATGTCATTGTTTTATCTGCTTAAAAAAAATATGGACCATGGGACTTCACATTGTAAGATTTTCCTGCCCATGAGGAACAAATAAGATTCTCTCTTTTTTTAACCTCCCCTAATAATAACAACAGCTTAACATGTCTTTTGTTCCTTGGTTCTCAGGAGGCTCCCCCAAGAGAATATAGGAAATGAACAAAAGTAAATTAATTAATTAAGATAAATAAAAAGTAAAAATTAGAATTAGAGAAAAAATAAAACATTGATTTAAAAGATAAAATTAGAATTATAGGTACACAAATTTGTAAAAACGACACTAAACTATTTAAATTTACAGAAAGTTGAATTCTCCTTCTGGCTGATGAATCATAAGAAAACAGTTTCCTTTCTACAATTTAACAGTGCAATATTTTAAGAATCTAATGAATGTGTCACGAATTAGCCTATCCACTGAATGCAAACAATAGAAGTCAGGTAAACAGGACACGAAATCAGCTCTACGTACAGTTCAGCTCACTTGGACAGAAACAGAAAGGGTGCTTGTTTTTCAATTTATCCGACACACATAACTTATAGTCATACAGTACAAGTAATCATTGATGGAGAAAACACGCCAGATTAAAGACCGTACGAACAACACAAAGGGGAATGTCTGGCTACAACAGCTTCAAGAAATCCTGAATAAAGGGAATCCCTTGTTAACATTTCGCAGTTTCGTCGGGCAAATGTTTACAATGTTAATCTGATATCGTATCAAGCAACTTTTATTCCATTTTCAGATTCCCACTTGACGATCATGTCAAAACTTCAATATATTACCGTTTATTCTTCATTTCACATACAAATATTGTAAGTTTATCCTTAAGATCAGTTGTCCCACATCCGTTTTGCTTTGTCAAGAATCAACGCCTGGGATAGAGCGACTGAATTTAACAAAGAACTGAAGTTTGAATGATCGTCTCATAAACTTGGAATATTTGCACTAAAATCAAAGAAAGCAAATTCTTAAAAAAATTAATTCTAGCGAAAAGTTTCACGAGAGCTTGCGTAAACGTCGACAGTCAATTTCGTTTTACAAACTCAACTGTAAAAGTTCAATCCACGTGACGATAAAATGATTGTTACCTCATCACACTTTGAAAAGACGGCTGTATGTAGCCACAAACAAGCGACTGAACGATCAGAGAAGAGCTCAAACATTTATATTGAAGTTCCTTGGAGCCAGTTGCAGGAAGTCGCCGTGGCCCTTAGGGCTAAAATTAGCCTCGAAAAATAACAGAGTATGTACCTTTGGCTGTCGCTTTGAGCTAAATTGACACTTGCTTAAAAAACGACAGCGACTTCCAAGCACGTATAAGAGGTACCAAGCAGTGTAATACGGATCAAACTGCAGAGATCTAGAGTACCTACTTTCAATAGCCTTCAGCAAAGCCTTGCATTCCTTGATCAGCCTCTTGATAGCCTCGTTCGTCCTCTCCAGCTCCCGTTCGTGCTCGTGAATGTTCTCGCGGAAATAGGGACTATCCAAAATACAGTCCTCGAATTCGAGAGGCTTAAGCCCCATTACTGAAGACAAATGACACCCTTTTGCTATCTATGGCTTAAAGATTCCTTAAAACCGACTGGAAAATTCATAAACAACTCGTAGAATCTGTCGGTCAGTTCTCTGCTGGAAGTTTTGATTCTGATTACGCATGTGCAGACATGTGACCAGTTGTCCGTGACGTAAACGGAGCGACTGCAGGCATAGGAGCCCCGCCCCAGACGGGAAATGGGAAGTTGATGAACATCATAAGGCTTTGTTTGTTTTGAAGAAACTTTAGTTAACCACAAGTAGTAGTTAATTTTAAACGCTTCTTTAAAATAACAGCTAGTTCTCCTTACGTCAGGTAGCGGGCATTACACGGGGAGAGGAAGTTATATCGCTGCCTACACAGGTTAATACGTTGAGTGTATCTTTTATTGCTAGAAGACTTTCATTTACTCACAAAGGTTGCAGGTTATAAGGGGAAAAAAGAAAGAAGAAATAAAAGCGCCCCTTAGCACACAGGCGAAATTAGAACGTTTCTTCCGATTAGTTATGAGTTAACCAAAGTAATGAAACTAATATATATGACGTGGAAATACTAATGTATTGGCGACAAAACGAGGAGCCCGCATGCAGCGCAGTGTTCTATACACAGGAAGCCAAGTTGCGTGCAGATTTTCTCTGTATTTTCGTCAGTTCCTCTAAGACTCATATGACCCATATCTGATGACCACTGTATCGGTCATTTGCGTTAATAATGGTCTCTACGAGAGCTAGTTTGTTCATAGTTAACATTGAAGAAGCTTCTATTGGTTAGTTGTATGAGCACACATAACCACCTTTTGCGTTTTGCTAAGTTTTGCGTAGGGTTAACCCCAATTGCAAAATAGCAAACAAAAACATACAACAAAGAACTTTGTCAGGTTTCATAACCATTTCCCTCTATTAACTATGCTCTGTTCTAATTAAGAATTAGATTATCAGCCGTCTATTTCTTTGCATACTGCTGGCGCGCCAGAAATTTGAATTGACTAATCAGGATTCAGAAAGCTGGAAAAGCTTTATTGTCCTGATACATGCTGACGTCAATGTACATGATGTAGGCCAAGGCTATGCGTTATGTTAACAGGAAAGGCATTGAAGGCTGGCAACGTTTCTCACTGGAGACAGAATTAAGTATTCGCAAAAAGGGATTTATAATTCCAGAAGCCATAACAGATTGTAAGAGGTGAAAAATATGAAACATTTTGTGTCCCCAAGCTTTTAATTTTGCGCCAAAAATGGATCGCCCGTGTCCGGCAACTCACTCGTAACTGGTAAGATCAGGTACCATAATAGTTGTGTTATTTTTCGATTGAAAGGCAACGAAGTGACTCACCCAAAAAAATGGTGAAATTAATATTGAGAACACTGAAAAAACAAAACCTGTTTTTATTTCTGTTTTGGTTTTAGAGTGTGATAAATTCCAGAATGTTGGCCGTAACCAGTTGTCTAGTTTTGTTTAAATCGTGAATAAAATCAAATCTAATCAAGGAAGGACAACACGACTTTTGTTTAAGCTGGTTATGTCTCCTCAACTTCTTCAGACATAAGTCTTAGATAAACTCTTCCGGGTCCCTTGTTCTTGTTTCCTTTATTAGAAGGTGACAGTCCAGAATTATACGAACTTCCTCCTTCTGCTCTACCACCCTCCTTACCATTACATTCCATCCAGCATCCTTTCACACCACCTCCCGAGTACCCTCCCCCTGCGCCAGGCAGTAACCCCGCAGCACCACCCCCACCAAAACCTCCTCGGCCCATCTTGCCATGGTCAAAATTTTCGTAAGCTGGTACTGCTTCTCCCCCATTTCCACCATCCATGAAGCTCTTGCCGCCCCAACCTTTGTACAAGCCAACTCCAGCGCCGTACATACCTCCTCCTGCGCCAGCTATCACTTTATGGTGACCGGTGGAGTTTTTAATGACCGTTTCACTGTCGTCGCTGCTGTCCAGGAGTTTCCCGCCATTGCCCTCCCTACCGCTGAAACTTGAAGGAGGTTCATCGTTGGCTCTCCCGCCTCCACCATTTGTTTGAGAAGCTAGAAAACAGTCACAAATAAATGTAAGAATTCGCATAAACCGACACGAAAATCTTTAAGGAATGAAGCTCAAATCCAGTAACTATGAAAGATCAGTGTAACCTGACAGACGTTAATCCTCACGGCGGCAACAACTCAAGAACGAAATTTCATTCAAAAACGAGCGATTTGGAAATTACAGCGTTTGTGGAAAATTACAAAAATAAGGAAAGGAATGCATTGAAAATTTTGAATAAAACCCTAGCTATTTAAAACTAAATCTTTTACCCAAAACTTAAAATACAACTAACGGGTCGCTGTATCGATTGAGACTGCACTCATGTTGTCTTTAATGATTCGTATTTAACACATACATGCATACTTACTTGCTTTAGGAATTCCACCCCCTCCCCCACCGCCAGCAACAAGAAGTGGCTTGCCATCTTCGTACACAACAAAGGTTCCGCCCCCTCCTCCCCCGGGACGATGAGGATCAACGGGATCACGTGACCCCTCATGGCCAACCAAAATCTTTATCACTCTGCCTTTGTGCAGCAAGAACTTTCCTTTAACAATAGCCCCAAGTCCTCCCTGCTTACGATTCGCTGAACTTCCGACTAGTATCCCATCAGCCCCGGAGGCCCCTCTAGCTTCGATGGACCAGAGACCGGAGACAGGGACAGTCCAGAGCTGAATTCCCGGATGTTGAAGGGACACTTTGACTTCCTGTTTGAGGTATCCGTGGTATTTGAGTCTGGTAGGACCAAAACGTCCGACAGCGCCATTGTTTGTCAGCACTCGAACTTTACATGTTGGGAATGAAAACATATTAGACTGCAATGTTAGTGCGTGTTTTGTAGGAAAATATGTGTCAGGAGAGTTATCGAATCTTCGCTCAGCGCAACAATCTTTTACAACCTAAAGGAAATTTTCAAATTACTACAACAAGTATGGCTCCTGGCTGTATTCATAGCTGTTACACGCGCGCGCGCGCGCGCGAGCAGCCCGTAATGTGCTTAACCACCGAAACGCAACACAAAGAAACATTTGTCTGCTCGATTGCTACTATGTAACCTTAGTGCTAGCTAGTTTTCACCAGGTACAAGTATAAGCTTAAGCATAAGCCGACATGCGCAGACGCAGAAGAGTGCTACTAAGTAGCGCAATTTTCCAAACAAAAGTTACTTTTTATCAACATCTTACTGCGTCCAAGTATGTCGGCTTGTACTTTAGTGAAAACCTGAACGCTCCATGATGAAAATACAGTCTGTTCTGTATTTTGCAGAAAGTTTACTGCAAAAAGTTCATCGCAGATATCACTTTTGCAGCAACTCTCGAGAAGGATGAAATACGCCAAGACAGGTAGTTTACCAAAATGACAGCAACACACAAATTTACATTGAAACCTAAAAGTTATAGATCAGTAAAAAAACTGATTGAAGAAGGAGAAAAAAAATAAAGACGTTGGAGAGCAAAACCTCGAAAAGAATCAGAAGGATTATATGATCCCGCCCAGGAAAAACATATGAACGTATTCGTGGGAGCAAAGCTGCAGGAAAGCCGTGCAGGGACTTCAGACTTCAGAGTCAAAAGTCCGAGGCCTGTAGTCCCTCCCAACTTTCGTAGCTGAGTCAGAAAAATAAACGACAATTTGCACATTGAATGACTTTTTTCAGGTTTCGAATTCAAGTTATTGCATAGTAATTCAACTGTATAACGTTGGTTTTTCCACCACGATAGTTTGTGCGTTAACTCTGATTAACCACAGTTTGCAGGCTTACCTTCAAAATTCGTTTCTTTTTTTGCGTCATCACTAGAATCTCCGAATTTGTTTAAGACTTTCAAAACTATGACAACTACAGCTACGCAAACAACTACAACAACAATTAACCCAACCACCTTTTTTATCAACGCCTTATTCGAGGCGTTCCTAGCCGCCGCACCCGCCGAGGCAGCGATCATGTTTGGCTGAAATAGCAGACGGCCGACTGTTCTAAAGAGGTTACGTCATAATTCAAAGACGTGTGACATTCATAATTAGATCGCATTTGCTTGCTCAAATAATTCACGCGCACCTTGCAATATATCTGTAGCAGCCTGCGTTTTGCGTTCCCGTACAAAGACCTTTACCCGCACTCTTGCCGCGCGCAAATTGAAGCGGGAGAAAAAAAATTGACAAGCAGCAATTTGCGCGCGGCCAGACTGCGCGAAAAGCCCGGGAACGCTTGCTATGCTGGCGTTCTATAGTGGTTACCGGTATTTCAGTACCTGTTAGCCGCCGTATTCTGGACAGGTTAGTCTCTCCTGCGGTACTGAGCCTTTTTTTCGCAAGATTAACATTAATTCTACTCCTTTTTGTGGATAACCTTCAAATAAGCCTGTCAGAACGGAGGATTTGCGTGGGTCACTGTCGGTTTGAGTAGTTAGTGCACACGTTGCACGGATTGCTCCAAGGAACGGGCAATTTTATTTTAAGGGAGCAGGGAGGAGTGATGGTAATTCCTGCACGAGAACTAGCGAAGAAAAAAAATCGCGCAATCGTTCTTTATTAGAGTATCGCTAAAAGTTCTCGACAATCTACGACCTACTTATCCAAAAGAAATCTAACCAAAAATTAAGACAACAAATTCAGTGTGCAAGCTTCGCTCTTTATTCTCGAAGCGCTTGTCCCTGGAGATAGGTTTATGCAGCAACACTGTCTGGGTAAGTTCTTACAAAATCAACAGTTAAGTTCCCCACCCTGTACACTTCAAGGGTACATACAGAGCTATGATCTCTCTGTCATCATAAACGTATTCACATTCGACGCAAAGCAATACCACGTCTTAACGTAAAAATTTGCCTCCGAGTTAAATAACTACAGTAAAATAAATTATGATAATTACAGCTACGACGGGATCTGTGTTAAAATGGTCTGTTCTGCCGCGATACAGCTAGAACCCCAGGTTATACTATGCAATATATTTACAGTTAAACTTCTCAAAGCACAAATGATATTGAAAACTTTTTTGCATGGAAGATAGTACAGAATGATAGCCTTCCGCGTTCAACAAAACACATCGTACTTTGAAGCACAGCGCTAGCATTCTCAACCAATACAGCAAGAAAGATTAGCCTAGAGGCTGTACATTCACATCACCATCCCTCGGGGGATCCCCAGGGTTCCAGAGGTATCAGAATTTACGGTATACAGTACTTTCTTCTCTTACATAAAATATAGGATCACAGTTTTCAGTTTTCTACTACAAGGTATGAGCTAAAGAAAACAGAAAATATACGTGGACAGTGTTTTTTGAATCAGCAGTATGAAGCTCGGCTTGGTAGTTAGTTGGTTCTTAATAAACGAGCAATGTACGACACTAAATTAAAAATAACCTCACTCAAAAGAACAAGGTCCAGGCAGCGTCACACTGGTAACCAATTAGGTTCTTTTTCACGACTGTATCACGAAGTATCCGCCTCAGAATTGAGTCAGAGTCGATGACAACAATACATGAGGTATTCTAAGAAAACCGATCTGGGCGCTGACAACTGCGGGCTCAGATCATCTCTTTCTACCCTTAGGGTACCTATTCTACAACTGACATTGGATTCGCAGCCGAGCTACCTAATTCGAAAAAATAAAGGGTGCTCCGAAAATCTTTCAGGCCTATTGTGAAGCCAGAGGGCTTACAATAGGTAATATAGATAATATACAGCTCTCTTTGTACGATAAAATAACATACGCGTTGTCGATAATACAACAGACAAAAACATCGCTAGATCGCTCACGGTCACAAAAAGAAGGCAAATTAGTGCAACGTTTGTGAAAGAGGAATTTCATGGACAGCACAGCTGGAAAAAATAGTCTTGATAAATTTATCAAATCATTATTGCTCTCAATTTTGCTCACTCTTAACCGTCGTCTTGGTCTCCCTCTTTGGCGTTTATTTACGGCTATCGTGAACTATTTTTCCGGTTAAAGATTTCTTTGCTGTGAACGTAATTTTGTACGTCACAAAAACAAAGTAAACAAAAACCGATAACTTAATATTCCGTGTTATAACTGTTAAGGCCGGTTTTCACTATGGCATAAGCATAAGTACAAGTGTAAGCCGACATTCGCAGACACAGTAAGATGTTGATAGAGTGGTTTTCACAGGAGTGTCGAAAAATATTGTTTTGAACTACTACGCCACACGATTGGCTTAAAAAACTCGCGCCACTTTTTCATCCAATCAGAATAAACACCAACACCCATCGCGACTCGTTCGTACAAGTTTTCCCGTGCTTCGCGTCAGCTACATGTAATTACTTTGAGTTTTTGATTGGTTCACTGCGTTGTCTGTCCTTTGTGATTGGCCACAGTGATTACTTTGGCTTTGTTAAACAACACTCGATTGAAAACCGCTCTAATTGGCGCCTTCTATAAGGACAACAAAAGGCGCTACTTGAAAGCACCCTTACTACGTTTGAGTATGTTGCAAATTCTTATGCTTCTGCGCAAGTGAAAAACAAACCTTGAAGGTGTCCAGCTGCGGCGACTTGAAAATCCAAACTGTAGGAAGCACCGTTAGAACATTTTCTACTTTACTACCGAGAGCGTTCACTGTTCATAGGAGTTTCTGTCTGAATAAAATAAGTGTAATTTTGTTTGTATTGGGTATTTATATCATGTGTCCTTTGTATCTTTTGGTGTGGTATCGTCTGGTGCATCCTTCTCTTTTTCGGCATCTTTCTCTTTTTTCACTTTCTCTTCCTTTTTCTCTTTTTCCTTCTTGGCCCTTTTGGATGACTCCGCAGAGCGACTAATGAAAGAACAGTGAGGATATTTTTAGGGTGTTGTCACCAATAAGCAATGCTTGCTTTATTTCGTGGCTTGTCAAAATCTGAGGCGAGTACAGCTTAAAGTTCAAAGCACAATCAAACGCAGCCAGGTCAGTTCTTAGAGCGAGAGAGTGAGTGAGAGCATGTGAGCGCGAGTGAGTGCATGTGAGTGCGAGGGAGTGCTGCGCGAGTGAGCGCGTACTTGAGTAAGTAAGTAAGTGCGAGCGTGAGGGAATGCGTGCATGAGTGAGCGAGTGAGTGAGTTAAATCCGCCTGTCCTGTACATGTGACATTGTAAAATGTTTTTTTTTGTTGACGATTTTCTCACCTATCTGCGGCTGCACGTTTAGCTGTTGTCTTCACAGCAAGTTGTCCATCTTTCAAGTCTCGTACATCTGGTTTACAAAACAAATCAACACATTAGAGGGTTAGGTTTTTTCTACATGCACGGATTAAAACATAACTTTTACACAACCAAGGGACCTGATGTATCTTACCTTGAAGCCACCTAACTTGTGTTGCTGGACCATAACTGAAATGAACGAGATAGCGAAGCAAGCGTTACAAATGAAGCAATTTTAAACTAACACGCACAGTTGCTCGAAATTCCTGTAAATATCACGTAAAGAATGCAGAAGATGGTACCATAACTATTGTACCAGTAAGGAGAATTTACATGTACACCTCAAGCTGGTGACTTACCCTTTATCGTTCTTAGCGGCGATTCTGAAGATAATGGCAGGTTTGGTTGAGAAGTCGATGTGAGCGCTTTGGAGCGTGGCCGTGCTGACGGTGCAGGTGGGCTGGGCGCCACAGTAAACACGTACAAAAGCGAGCTGGACTGGGGTGGAACTTGTAGATGAGGTCATGCCGGCAACAGGTTTCTCATCTGATTGGTTGGCTGACTGACTGCGAATGGCCAGGTACACGGAGTATTCGCTGACGTTACCGGCCGTATTTGAGGGTGCTTCCCACGAAAGATGAGCTCCCTCTGCATTCTGCGACACCAGACAAGAAAACAAGGAATACAAGTGAGGTTGCATTCATTATTGGTAAAGTGATTGAGAAGAATAAAACTTCAATCAATATACAAACCTTGCTTATTTTTATCGCGGATGGTGCTCCAGGGAAACCTATCAAAAAACAGAACACGAAAGTGTTGTTAGTCACGGCGGAAAACGCGGGAAAGTGGCGACCGTCAAAGAGCGGGTCTGCATTTGATTGGCTGGATAAAACAGATTCTTCCATGTGATTGGTTAAGAACTCAATACGCTCAAAAAACACGCTATTTGGGTCAAAATCCATTCACGAACTATTTTAACACATTTATAGTCAGCTTACCTGGCAAACAAGTCTTGAAAGCTGACACATCACTGAATAGTCCTCTACCACAAGCATTAATGGCCGCCACACGGAATTTGTAAGCCGTTCCTGGTAGAAGTTCCTGTTTCTTCAAACTCTGTTCTGAGCTACTTTCAACATCGAGATTTGCCTAGGCAGGCAAAAATGAATAAAAAACAACTTTTATACAGGAAGTACTACACACAGTTTTTCAAAGACAGTTTTCTGTTCTGCTACCCTCCGGTTTCTCTATTGAAAGAGGGTTTTCGTCACCGGATATCGATTACCTCACTTATGCCACGTTAGACCTAAACTTGTTGCCCTCTGTGTTTATGAATAGCCGACAAATTACTCGAAAGATGTTCCTTAACTCTAGTTTCTGATAAAAGAGAAGAGTCGCCTACATTTTCTTTGTCACATTGTTTAGAATGGATGTGGCACACTGTCCGCATACGAACCAAATGGCCCATCATGCTGGGGCTTATCCCAGTATTACTACTCCCCCCCCCCCCCCCCCCCCCCCCCGCGTCCAACAAAAAACCCACGGGGTATCAACCACCCACATATTTCACGTACCCTTATATTTCACCAGGGGAGGGGGGCATGGGGGGGAGAAAGGGTTTGGCCGCACA
>Ga0126339_10001852_pt1 | contig 14784 bp, 3 predicted proteins | sample OrbTmetagenome_2_FD_92532 | JGI IMG/M metagenome (GOLD analysis project Ga0126339, IMG submission 92532) | Coral microbial communities from Petempiche,Puerto Morelos, Mexico - Orbicella T R C metagenome | ecosystem: Host-associated > Invertebrates > Cnidaria > Coral | place: Petempiche,Puerto... | reverse complement strand
GCTCGCCTTGTTCTTGTCGCATTCCTTGTAGTGTGTATCTGTGAATTCGATGACTCGTCCTCGGTTCCAATTGATTCTCGAACCGTTCGAAAATAATGGCAGGCTTTTTCCTGTCTTCCTCCTCTGTGAATGTCCAACTGTGGTATAAATCCAGGCCTTCTTCACCCGACCAGGGTAAAATATAGCTCACTTTTTCTTCGTCATCGGCGTCTTTGAGAAATCTTGAGAACATAAGCTGACATTTTTGTTTGAATCTTGCGAATGCAGTTATCGGATCAGGAGCGTCCCAGTTCATCTGTGGCGACGCAAAAGACGTTGCTGTTGCCATAATTGGCTTCTGCTGGCCTCTCTTGATTTAACTCTAGAAATTATTCTTGTAAAACGCTGCCACCGTGTAGTGTGTTGTCGAATAGGTTTATTCTGCTTGTTCATACACACCGCGCGGATGTGTGTGCTTTCTGGCTTTGCATAATGTGCTATCCTACTCAGTAAGTATGCGTACACGAAATGTAATATACAATAGGTGCTAATTCTCATATGCCAATATGTTACAGTATGTTTTTAATAACAAAATCGTTACAACAGTGCTTCTAGTGTCCCTGCCAGCCTTCCCTTTGTTCAGCTTAAATACAGTCTAAATAGCTTTTCCTCACAACTAGAAACTAATAACGTGTTGAATAGGCTTGCCACTTCCGTCTCACAACACAAAATGTAGGGGTAACCGCGCGTTATTTAAAGTTAATCATCTTTTTCTGAAAACTTTTACGGTGCCCGTTACATTTTTTTCGCGTCAACTCCCCAGTAAGTAAAATATTTGCGTCTGTCGCGCTCGTTTTGCGTGCACTACGCCATCTGTAGGTACATGTTTACAGTTGGATTTCAGTATAATTTTCGATAGATAACAGCTAGTTTCTCAGCTGGAAGCAGTTAACAGTTAGTGGTTAGCGATAATCTGCTATTCTGGTATTCCTGGTTGTAGTACACGTTCATTAAACTTGATTTGGTCAGGGTAAGAAAATTTTGCTATTGTTTTACTCGTGTGCTTGGTAGCGTAGTTGATTACGTCAATGCCAACCTTAGCACGCAGAACATGTGCGCACTAACAAAAGTAGGCACCGTCCTTAAGCTGTTGTTCTAAACTTACCAGGTCCAAAAGTCAGGTTCAATTCCTAAATTATTATTTTTTTAAATTGAAGGGCTTATGTCACTCTTCTCCATGTGCGCGGATTGTGAAAGTTATAGTAACGGCATTCAAGGAATTATTTGCCATTTGTGAGGGAGGGAGGGATGGGTCACAGCATATTTTGTATTTCTGCGAGAAGATCGAAGAAAAATTGGTATCCTAGAGGGGAGATATGAAAAGGCTCATTTCACACGAGTCAAAATCGGGCCAATAAGGATTCCACTGTAAAGTCATGAGAGATTTGCAAATTATCCCGGGCGGCGCTGGGAATTAAGCTGAGACCTCATCCACACTAAGCCGAAGAAATTTGAAAACGGAGTTTTCACTCTGAAAACTCATCAAATATTTTCGGTCCACACTACGTCGGAAAAATTTGAAGAAGAAACAATGACCGGTCATTTTGGATTTGTGCTGGAGGAAAACTCGATGAGGAAAATCACATGATTATACTCATGTCATTACTTTCGAAAATCTCCGTTTTCAAATGTTTTCCTTCGACACTTAAATGCAAAGCCAGCATTTTCAAATTCCTCCGGTTTGAAGGGTGCTTTTGTTAAGCTCCGATTTCGTGAGGGATTACTGAGGACGGCAGGCCTAACCAGGAGCGTAGCTAGCCTTTAAGCCATTAAGCACGGTTTAACAGCAATTTCTGTGAATAATTTTTTTTCATAGCCGAAGGGCCATATTTTCTTTTTCTTACTATTCAATAGCGAATCACCGCTATATCAACGTTTTATTTTGAAAAACAAAATAATGACTTTCAATACTAAACAAGAAAAATGCTGAAAGGTTATTAACAAAGCAGAACTTTGAAGTAGTTTTGCGCACGAAAATTTAGTCGACTGTTGTTGTTGTTGTTGTACGCTGTTTTTTTTTTATTTTTTGGACGTTAGCAAAATTTGATATACGACTTATGCTGTTCAATTTGGGCTTAAATGGAAGAATGGCTTGCAACGCCCCTACTAACATTAAAAATAAAGCTGCGTTGTCAATTTTCTCTGGTGTAGTGTGGACTCCCCGGTGTCTTGAGCGATTTCTTTTGGATAAACATCTTCTGGTATTCCTCTTAGTGTCAATCAAAGGGTGCTTGCGCATCACCGTCATACGGACCTTTAAAATGTTTGAGCTTCGCTCGAGATTATTTAAACTCAAAACTGAAGGACAAACAATATAAACAGAAAACCTCACCGAATAGTTACAAATCTGAAATTCTTGCTAATCCTGGATTAGCTTAAATGAGCTTTGAACAACCCGGCCCATAGTGTCATAATTTTATTTTTTTTCGTCATCTGATTCTGTCCTTTTGACTTAAATAGAAAATTAAGAACCGAAACGTTCTCCGATAGGCCATATTCATATCATCGGTATTGGACTGGAACTAGCTTGCAAGTGAGGCTAATGCGGGGACTCTTTTCAAATGCAAATGACATTAATCTATTTTCAATGATATTTCCCCGCATGAACCTCCTTTGCAAGCTAGTTCCAGTCCAATACCGAGAATACGAATATAATCTTCATTAGAGTCATGAAAATATGACTGCTACGGGGCTTTCTTTTAATATTCTGCCACGAACGATCCTTAGTGTACAATGTAACCAAACTAAGTTTGACCACAGGACAAAATAATTAGGAGTAAAATATCTAGGCATTAATTAAGCATTACATGTTTATTTCAGACGAATTACAAACTAGTCCTCTCGACATTTATGTCTTAATGCTATCTATTATGTTATCTGTTTCGTTTTTGATAACTTTCTCTCTTCTCCCTTTGGACAATTCTCTCTTATTTTGGCATTATCTGTCAAGCTGCTGTTCTTTTTTCTTCCAGATCATCGTCGAATCTGTTTCGCTCGTCCCGTAACATTTCTGACAAACGCATCAGTCTGTTTCGCCTATATTCGTTCAAAGGAATCAGGTCACTCTCGGGTGAAATTGACCGCGGTGAATCTCGTTTACCCTTAAAAAAACAAAAGAGGACGGTCAACATGTGATGGACATTGTGTTCTTGCACGTGTGTCATAGAAAACAGTTTACGCTCTTTCTTTTTCTTCGCCTTGTGCTTCTCTGTCATCAAGAATTAAAGATTCACAGTTATGAATAGTAACCCATTTCCACCGCCTGGTTAGCTCAGTTGGTAGAGCGCCAGTCTGCTGTGTGGGAGGTCGAGGGTTCGAGCCCCAGATCGGACCAACACTCAGGGTCTTAAAATTACTGAGGAGAATGTGCTGCCTTTGTAATTACATATACAAATGGTTAGAGGTTCAAGTCTTCTCGGATAAGGACTATAAACCGTAGGGCCCGTCTCCTGCATATTCAGTGTTACATGGTTAGCAGGGGATGTTAAAGAACCCACACGCTTATCGCAAACAGAAGGGGTACGGAGTTCCCGGTGTTGTGGTCTGGCCTTGTCCCAAGGGTTGGTGCCTCACATAGGGCTAACCACTTTGCACCTTTCCCCGTTGGACGGACTTGTCCAAGAAAAATTACTGACTATGACTTTGACTTCCTAGGCCCTGTCCAAACTACGCGGGAGGAATTTGAAAACGGAGATTTCACTCGGAAAACGCATCAAATGTTTTCCGTCCACAAAGCGAGGAATTTATAAATGGAAGAATCACCGGTAATTTTTAGTTTGTATTTGAGGAAACCTCGGTCAGGGAAATTCCATGATTTTGGTGACGCCATTTTTTTTCGAGAAGCTCCTTTTTCAAAACGTTTTCCGTCCATACGAAAACGCAAAGCCGGCGTTTTTAAATTTCTCCGGTTTGAAGAACTCTTTCGAAAAGCTCCGTTTTCGTAACGGATTATTGTGGAGGGTAGGCCTAACTGTAGAAATAAAGCAGCGTTTTCAAATTCCTCCGGCGTGGTGTGCACGCTGCCTTAGAACTGGCGGGATCCCAGTCAAAAACGTGTAATTAACAAAACAATACCAGCGATTCATTTTACCAAAGAGAATTAACATTAACTTGCGAGTTGTACCAAAGGGGATTTACTTTTTACTGAATTCCAAACAACTAGTCCAACTGATACTTGGAAAGCCTTCTGAACAGGGTTAAAATCTTTAGTTCACGAATTGTGACATACATACCGTGGTGCAAGCTGTGAAAAGGCACTTGTACTTTTGACCTTGACAAACACAGGACAACTCGAGCATCACAGAAATGAGAAGAAATACTGCAAGCCGAAACTTCAAAGCCATTGTTACTGCGATCTTTAGACGACCTGAAGGTGAGACGTCTTACTAACGTTTACCTGACGCACGTTGGCTTCTTATATAGCTGTTTCCATGCCCAGAAAAGGTGTTAACATTCAAATAAAGTTTCTACCTACAATAGACATGCCACCTGCACAAAGTTCGCTTTGTATCAATACAATATCCCGTTTTTACAATAACCATTAACGTTGAATTGTAAGTAATGGAAGCTAATAACACGCACTGAACACGTTTTAAGGAAGAATGGCTTCACACTTATGATACTTGACTTGAAAATAAATTTTGCAACCTTTTTATTTTTCTTTGATATTCACTTATTTATTTATTTTCTAAAGTAAGGGTCCTGTGATAGCTATTTTACGTTTTGACGGTTTTCTGGGCGTGACATTTTCCACATAATGTTTTGCAAGCTTTGTTAATTTTAACAAATATGAGGTTTGTAGGAGGGGTGACGCCACAGAACAAATGGCTTTTCAAGTTAAAACATATATTAAATAATGCATGGCTGCAGTATAATTTTATCATCACACCTCGGTGTTTAAAGAGGACCATAAAAGGCATCATGTCGCCCATGGCCTAATCTTGTTAACTGCATTTCAAAGGGTTAACTAATTCCTTTCTCATTTGAGATTAATGAGAAAGAAAATTTATCACTTCAAGCAGATGTCAGGCAGTTCGATTCACTTCCAAATGCAATTGAAAAATTCAACGCTGAACGTGGCTGCGCACACGTTCTACGGTTTTGGTGTATAAGAACGCCTGTGTAGGAGGTTAATTTCAAGACAAACAATACGTCATACGAAATATTGAGGGGTGGAATTTTCATAATCGTAAAAACTGAAAAAGTGAGTCCGGCAACTTCAAAATTGGAAGATTGTAGCCTGAAGCTGTAGGGTTTCTTATAAACTCATGACATAAATCGACCGAGTTAAACGTTTCTCTCCTGTTAGCTCGAAAAAAAGGCTTCTTATCAGAGAACAGCGAGAAGTTTGTTGTTTAGCTAGATCTTTTGCACGCTGCAGTCACTTCCATGTTTCAACATTGTTTAATTCAAGTCTTTGTGACTTGGTAGGTTTATCGTTTAGGTACAACTACAAGACGCCTTAATATATTATAACTAAAAGTTCTTAATGTCAAAAAGTCACCTTGCCTTTTGCCATTCTTTTACTGAATTGTTTCAAGAACGTTTTAATCCTTATAAACGAGCCTGGTTTTTTTCTCGTTCACAGGCGAGAACTTTTAGAAACTTAATTTTTAATGCGGCGACGGCTTGTCAAGGCGTTTTCCTTATTAGTTCGCATGTTTTTTAATCCAGCTTTTAGCACGAGAAAACTAATAATCATTCAATTTAGCAACGATGAGGCATTGCTTCTGTAATTAAAGGTATTCTTAATTATTCTTGAATTTTCTTATGTCTGAATGCGAAATGACTGTGGCTTATAAAATAGTATTTAGAACAAAATCATCTCTGTAGTATCGCGGGTATTAGCTTCCCTAGTATGACAGGAATTTTCTCGTACGTCTTTCATCCCTGACTAAGCTGTTTTAAGACTCTGCCTCCATAATATATGCTAGTCAATTTTCCTTTATTAATTCCACGGATGGTAAAGGGAACTCATACAGCTAAATCATATATATGAAAGTTAAACTGACTAACCAACCCAAGAATAATGATTTTAATCATCAATCTCGCAAATTAATCAAGTTCCCTTTGTTTGACTTAAATAAGGACAACAACAACTTTGTGTGACTGATAAATGAGGAAGTGGGTAACGAGGTGCTCGCTGATTATTTTAGCCCCGTGAATCCCCGGAGTTTAAACAAACAAAATTTACAGCCCAGGGGGTGCACACGATAGATGGAGAGGAGGGCGTCGGCCTCCTCTCAGGGCCACTTTGAGCATTCCTGGGTAGAGAGGAGGGAGCTCAGCCTCCTCTCTGTTTGGAGGGAGTGGGCCTCCACTAACCTGACTCCAGGGGTTAGAGATTGGAGGGAATTGGAGCTCCAAAAATCAAATCTTTTGAAATGTGACGAGAGGAGCACTTCATCCCCACAATGAAAAGCATTCCCCCCATTATCTATAATAATTTTAATCATCATTCTTGCAAATCAAATTGACAAAAATCAACTTTGCAGTGAGGAATCGTTAAAGCTGGTTTTCACAAGCGCATAAGCATAAGCTTACCATATAAACAGACGAAATCAGGTGTTACCAAGATTTTTTGTTAGGACATCAGTTTCCTTTCGAAATGTGGATAATGCATTTTTCTGAGTCTGCGTATGTCGTGCTTATGCTTTCGTTTCTGTTTTCACTCTAGCTAATAAAGCACGCCTGGTTCAGTTTGGTAAAAATTTCACTTTTTTTCATGAGACGTGATAATCGGTAGTTAAGGACAGGGACCGAAATTCCAAGTGTCAGCCGGGTTTTTGTTGGAGATGCGACACGTTGTGTCTTGCACACGGTTCAACTTTGTTTAGACAGAACTCGTATATCTAGCCTCATCTTTATTATTCAATAAGAAGAACGAATTGTGGATAAAAATATTTGTTATACCTCCCAACTCAAATACGTTTTCCGATTGGAGCAAAACATATCACGTGTCGTGGGTCAAAACGAAAAACAATTCCCTAGATCGAACAAAACTCACTAAGTCCCTAGGGAAACAACGACTTGAACTTTCGACTCGCACGTGATTAGGTCGTGCTCCTTGAAACCGCTGCAAATTTGTGTGCCAGCAGGCGTCAAGCAAACAATTTTTTCGCAGCTATTTTTTGAGTTGGGAGGTATAAGGTAAAACATTGAGGGTCTCGGGGAAACAAAACTCACAGTTTCCCTTGGGGCCAGTCATTAAGTGCTTAATGTCAGCACGTGAAAAATATCACCGACTATTAATAATGAATCCACTAAAACATGTTTTGCTAAAATCCTTTTAAATAATGCTCAGAGCTAAATTAGTTTTAAACAGATGCTTGCATAATAATATGTTTTGAGAAAACAAAATTGAAATTCTCGCGTGGCCAAAATTCCTATCAAATTTGAACATTTATGTGACATGTCACAGATCCACTTGTGTATCCTCATCATTTACGGGCATAAAGCGAACTCAGTTCACCTGGTAGAGATCAGCACGCTTCAAAACAATTCATGATTTCTTTTATCGTTTAACTAAACAGTGAAACGGCACGAGTTTTAAGGAAAACAATCTAATCCTCCCGTCGCTAAATTGATAACACAACATTTCTTAGATTGAACCTTTTTTCTGAAGTAAAAAATGAGGAGACGTTGGTGTTACAAATGTTTCAGCAGGTGATTGAATATATCAATCTATTTATTTTTACTCTTCATATTGTCGATAAGGTGTAAAATTACGTTGAATTTGGAAACGCTGAGAAAACGTAACTGCTATACTATTTCAACTGGTAACCTCGTTGGCTATGAGTGTTCTCCATCCAATACTGTTCAAAACCTTTGCTAAATGCAGCCAATTTTTTTTCAAAAACAACCTAATACTTTATTCATGCATGACTCGTAAACGCAAAGAATAAATTGTATACTAAAATAAAGCTTGGAACTCATTAACACCCCCAACAGGCTTTCACGCCATGCGAGAGCTGATTTGAGATATTTTTCCACAACTTAAATGCGTCCGCGGACTTGCTTAACTCTGTCGGAACAACAACTATTATTAGTACGTAACAAACTCAATAGTACTGCATTTTTAACAGTAGACAACAGATGAACGTGAAAAATTCGCCCCACTCATCAAACATACCCAGGTTTTAAATTATTATTTTTTTAAAATTAATGAATTATTAATTAAGACCGTTTCACGGAACTTGATACCGTAACTTTATTTTTAAAACGGCTTTCATATCCCCGGTCCCTTCCACCTTCACTTTATCCAAGTTGATTCCTGTTTAAGACTACATTGAAGAGCTCAAAATGAGAATATGCTGAGTTATACATGTTTATCGATGGATCCAGTTAATGTTTAATTTATTTGGCCTTACAATACTGTGCTAGAGCGTGTTAATGGTCGGGCAGCTGAAACACGTTTTGAAAGGTTACCCAAACCTAAATTGTTTTTCAGTCAAACCCACGCGACTCCACCAAACACTCTCTTCCTTTGACGAGCTGTGAACTGTTTTGTTTTTTAGCAACGTTATTCAAAGATGATGATGGTCCACAGTTAATGCTGCTAAAAACGAAAATAATTCCAGTGGGGATGATCGATATATGATTGCAAAATACATGTTTCTTAATTTCAAATGAAAAAAAATTATTGTTATATATTTCAAATCATTGCCCGCTTTCTTTGCTGTGGAATTATTTGAACCAGAAGTTTACAAACAAATTTTGGGAAATATAGTACGTTTCCTTTAATTCCTGTCATTAAGTAGGTGTTTGAATATTTTACCAGTATACACTGCATCATAAGTTCAACTTAGCATTAGTTTCAACCAAATAAAACTACAGAATGTAAGCTCACTATGGTGAAAGATATCACGTTTTGCTCATCTTAAAACTGAAAATTTAGAGCACATTCGATTTTGTAAAGAAGGCGATTCCCTGAAATTTTTAAGTAACAATGCACACAGCTTCCTGGAAAATTTCTTGTTGTCTCGAACTTTTAAGAGAGCGTGTCGTACGCTCCAAACAACTCGATCAAAACAACTTTCCCTTTCGTATCCGGTCCTGCAACAATATTTTTTCTCCAAAAAAGAACGAAAAGATTCTTGAGTTGGGCATGTATTTTCTGATAGTTTTAACTTAGTTTCATAAAATATCCAAATATCCAAATATCCAAAATATCCGGTGTAATAGTAAGTGTAAAGGACGTTTCGTGATAAAATGCTCATAAACGTCGTTAAAAAATGACATTTTTTCTAAGCAATTGGCAACATCAACTGGTCTAGGGCTGAAGTAAATTAAATTTGCGGTTTTCTTAAAACTTCTTTAAAGTGAGCTTCTGTATGTTTATCCTTTGTTTACTCTAACAAATGATAGTTTCTTTTGTTTGGCAGATACTTATATGCCGAGCAAAGCCTACAACAGCTATTTTCCAAGCAAATTAGTACGTTTTTGCGTGAAGGCTGAAATGAATTCATCTAAGACTGTCGTGATTTATTTGATAGTTGTGGCTGGAGTCCATCTCTGTAATGGCCAGTGTCTGAATGGATGGGGTAGTGTTTTTGGCTGTCGCAAGGTTTGTAACAAAACTGGCTGATCTTTCCGCTTTAAGGCGAGGAAAAGTGTTTACATTTAGATAATGAAAGGTTTACACTTAAACAGATTTTTGGTTTCCTTCGGAATTGTACGTCAATATTAATTATATTTTTCTAGTGGTGCACTAACTTCCAAAGCTTTAAAAAACCGATAAATTCATCTCAGAATTTCTTTTCTTTTCTGGCGCTACCTCTAAGACTATAGATTAGAAGACAAACCTTAATGTGTGCAAACAAATAGCCCAAAATTTATAAATTTAGTATGTTTACTGAGCGCACTATCGCCTCAGCAAGTCTTTGGAGATTTTAGGATATATTTCGCGTTACCTACATTGTCCACGATAACATGGATAGGGATATGGACAACAAAATTTAGCACTTAGCACCTTGAAATAGATGCAATCCTATACCAGCAATAGAATATATGCTCAAGATGTGAATTACATTGTTTGATTTTAAAATTGATGGTCATAACGTGGAATCAAATTTTGGTCATCAACCCCTCACTGTGACATATCTGGGGAGAAAAGACAAAGATTAATTCGCCACCCTTGAGATATTTTCTCCTCTAGTCGTGGGACATTACAAAAACCCTGTTCCCCTTCCTGTTATATAGAATTTAACCACCATGATAGATTGCCAGTTCAACTGAAGACGTATGCGTTTTTTTATTATATTTCTCATTTAGTACGCGCGCTGTGATTCGTCAATTTAGAGGGACGTATTCTACTGTACGGCTCGCTAAAATTTAAAGATGTTTTTGTTGCCAAAATGTTTCTTGATTCATCACCAAGTGTTCTTAACTATTTTAGCGAGTAAAGTTTAAAACTTTCTTTTACTTCTGAAATTGTGAATTAAAACCTCACCAACGATTTCAGATTGACTCGTTTTGCTTTCGAGGTGCGTCAAAAATTTGAAGCCGTTCCGCAGGAATAGAAATCGTTCCCGGACCTGCCAGACACACAGTAGAGATATAATAAATATCTTACTAACCTCGTTTTCTCGGTTCGTACTGTAAGTTACGGATCCTCGTTTATCCCCTTCGAAAAAACTCGGTCCGTAACTTATACAGTATGGGCCTCGAACTCGGTTAGTACAAGGTACATCACTTTCCTTTCCGATAATATTTCATTCCCATGGTTAGTTTTGTTATTAAGCGAAGCGATGATTAAGCGAAGGTCGACTTGTAGCAAGTCTAACGTTTTTCATACATAAAAGTATGGCTGAGGGTGTTAAAGCAGTTCAGCTATTAGTTAAACGAATTCTCAGATACCTGCTAGCACTTAAGTCCATTTCTTATTTATTAGTAAAAACTTTGTAGGTCTCAGATCTCAGCGATCCGTCTAAACATTGTAAAATAGAGGGGAATAGTTACGAAGCCCGGCAAATATCAAAGGAGCAAATAAAGATGACAATGTTTATGTTGGAAGGTCCACCACCGTGCACGATCTTTTGTTTTGCGTTCATACACTATGCGTGAGTTACGTAATCAAAACATTTCTATTGGTTAGTTCCTCGGTCAGTAGTAAACAACTATTGTGTTTTGTGCACGGTCAAGGCAATAAAAGAGAACAAAAGCATACCATAAAGAACTTTGTCGAGTTTCATAACCATTTCCCTCTATTAACTATTTAAAAAAGAGCTTTTCGAAGCTGAAAAGTCAGACCCTCAGACCATCCAGACCCTCACACATGTTCAGCTTCGTCCAATAGCATGCCAAAAAGTACATTAAGTATGTACCTTTGCGAATATTTTGGCCAATTTGGGGAGCATTTCGGACGTTCGGTGACTTTTTTACGGTTCCACAGGGCCACTAGCGATCGGGTTTCAGCACATTTCCAAATATCGAAAAGATAATTGAAACCACAACACACAGCAGAGTATTGAAATCAGGTAAAACACTCTCTGGAATATTTGACACATCTTCTCAGTCTAAACTAAACGTAAAGAGCAATTAGAGAAAATCATTCATGATTGTTAAGGTCAGACATACAAACATCGTCACGATTATCAATCCAATTAAATTTTAACTGAATTTCCTACGATAATGGGACCCCGGGGGGGAAAGTTCTCCCAAAAGGTTGGGTGAAGTGTGCGGCCCACTTCCCAAAACCGTTACACTGATATATTTACGACCAAAATCTGTGATTTTTTGCTACCCTATTTATAACCTGGCCAAAACTTCGATACCCCATTTGTGACCGTTGCGGCACAGGTGCCCTAATGATCTTGTTGATAATGATGAAAAAGTAGCTTCTTCTAAGAAACATATCCAATTCAAGACAGACTAGGGTGCTAAAATCATACCCTATTTATGGCCAAAATGGCCAAAATCGATGCCCTATATATGACCAAAACGACTGAAAAACCCTACCCTTTGGGGCCGCACATACCTTTATAGCCCATATAAGGAAGCACCTCCGGGCTATGGGATGTTATCTTGGAGTATCGCCAGGTTCTTCACATTCGCGTTCAACGACAAATGTATGGGACGAGACATCTAGCAGTAGCAAGCTTGAAACTGGGATCTACGTTAATCAAATGAAGATGTTTGACTATCTTATTATTTGCTTTTTCATTTAAGAATGATGTGAAAAGAACAGATTCTATCAACTTTGCAAAAGAATATCGTGGCTTTTCAAATCAAGATCAACAACAGAAGGCGGTGGAAAGTGACGAGGTCTACTTGAAAGGAATGCCCACGAATTATGGATACAAGGACATGAAAAAAGATTTGTTCGCATATTGATTTTTAATACAATAAACTAAGGATCGTTAAGTCACCGACATACTATTCCAACAACTTGCAACTCGTAAGAAATTGTAAGAAATTGTGTCCTCTTTCTCGTAAAACCACAAGATATTTCGTTGTCTGAATTAACATCATTAAATTTAAAGGTGCACCCTCTATGTTAATTAACTGATAAAATGAAAAAAAAAAACGATAAAGGAATTGTAAGTCACGGACGTACTATTCCAAGAACTTGTAACTCGTGTAACAGAAATTTAACAAATTGTGTCCTGTTCCTCGTAAAATCACAAGATATTTCGTTGTCTGATTTAACATCGTTAAATTGAAAGGTGTACTTGTACTTTCTATGTTAATTATAATTAGTGGCTTGCTTTTCAATAATATCAATAAAGATATATGGATAATGAGTATGTCGTGGCCATATGAATTTTTTAGCTCTTAACCTGATATCAAACAAGATAAATCTTCAATCATCTGGATCTGAGGTAATTTGTACTAATTTTGGTCCACCTGAAGCACAGCTCGACCGGAACTTCAATGCTAGATGTCGCTGCCCCGCACTTGATTGATTATACTTCATCTACAATTAAGGGCGTTATTTAGCCTTACAGCGGTCACATATATAGCACGTCATACACCTTATTAGGAATGCCACGAGCTAACAAGGTTAAAATCATCACGGTCGTATAAAATTCGGCTCTAGTAGGTCACGAATTTGTGTTTAAGTTGATTAGAACAAGACACATCACACAAGGATCAATGGTGGTTACAGTTAAAGGCGAAATTTCCCCTCATGGAAATTATCTTTGCTGTTAGACGCTTACAGCGTCTTATAATTAAGGAACTCTTAATTTTTAACTGCACACTAGAGATCGACATTAGATAAATCTTTCTATTCCATAAACACTGATTTATCTCTTTTTTGTGTCGACCCATCTCCTCATTAACTCGGAATAAAATACAAGTTTCAGACAAAGCTAGCAAACGTACTTTCTTGATCTAGGAACCGTCAACAATGTCGCTTTGCGGAGAAAATGATCTAGCTAAAGATAATCTAATAACGCCGAAACAATCAGGAAAACAACATTCAACAGGATAATATAAAATTTACATAAAATCATTACTTTTCCACTTCATGCTTAAGAAAATTACTTATTTACAATTTGATACCACGCGTAGCTATTAAGTGTCAAGAGGCCTTTTCAGCCAAGGGATAGTCAGAAAGTGATGGTAAGCATAATTAGGTGTCGTGTAAATGGCATCCGTCTCATCTCTGAGGAACACAAGACTCGAGGAGCAGGTGGTAGTGAAGCATCGTTATACTTATGGAGAGATCCTCAATGGTATGAAAGCAATCAGATAGATATATAATAGTTATCTTGGATTGCATGCCAATAAATTTGTTATGAGATAGTCGAGTTTCCTGCCGATCAATAATTCAATAATCCAAAGGAGTTTTAAAAGCACCATGATTCCTCTGTGTTTCACTCTGGTGGAATGTTGAAGATGAACGCTCTAAAATTTCTGGTGATTCTCTCCCTGCTTCTGACTGTAGTCGCTGGACGGAGCAGGAGGGGATGCAGTGATTGGGGCATTGCCATGGGCTGCCATGAGGTGCGTGTGAATATCAATTAATGTACCATTTTTTGCTTATTGCTGATCTTTAATTGGTTGATAATCGCGTCGTAGTGGAAACAGAAAACATTTGGAACGTTTACTAACGGAAAGAGGAAACTACAATCATGCGTGAGGATTTGTTTATGTCGATTCATTAGACTCTTCTACAAATATCACGTCTAAATATCTTTCCGCGAATTCTCAAAAAATCTTCTAAATATCTCATATTTTTGTTGCAAAATAGTCCGATTTTAAATTATTTGGGCCAAAATTTCCATGCAGTAGTAGAAATTGAAGAAGAAGATTCAGGGGCTTCGATGTTACCACCATCCGCCATTTTGGAAATTTGCTGCTTTTTAGCTTTTAGTAATATGGAATACAGTTTACAAGCGAGAAACAGCTGAACTGGATTGTTTCTAGCATAGAACTAAGAATTGTCTCGAGTAAACAGCGAGGAAAACACAGGGCTAAGCCAAGAAAAGCTATGAATATTTTTAAATACAGTAGAACCCCGGTAACTCGAACTCGGACAACTTGATCGTATGAGTCATAGTGGATGCGGTGCTGAAAGATCAGCAAACTATCAATTATTAACATGGCAAGTTGGATATTCAATCGAACCCGATAACTCGAACCCCCTAACTCGAACTGTTTTTCGTTTCCCTTCAGAGTTCATGTTATCGGGGTTCTACTGTATCCTCAAATTTTCTAAATATCTTGGAAACTTCTAAATATCCCAAAAAATATCCGGATGTTTGTGGAAAGGCCTATGATGCATGTTATAAAGGAAAT
>Ga0126339_10001851_pt1 | contig 14789 bp, 8 predicted proteins | sample OrbTmetagenome_2_FD_92532 | JGI IMG/M metagenome (GOLD analysis project Ga0126339, IMG submission 92532) | Coral microbial communities from Petempiche,Puerto Morelos, Mexico - Orbicella T R C metagenome | ecosystem: Host-associated > Invertebrates > Cnidaria > Coral | place: Petempiche,Puerto... | reverse complement strand
CTCCCATCTTGCTTCTTTGAGGTGAAAAATATTAAGTTTCACAATGTAACGATGCTGTAGGGGTTCGTTACACCAAGCCATTTCGTGCAAGAACTTAGAATCACAGTAATATTGTTTTTTTTTAATCTGGAAGAACAGGCAATCTTTCCAGATTGATAGTTCGTTCTTTAGAGAGTTGTCGCTGCTTTCATTCCCTTGCATCTATCTTTCTTCGTGAATACTTGACTTTTAGGAGGTCGCCCACTTCGTCGATTGCTTCCAGAGCCTGTTGAATGATTACAACACCAAAGTCAATACCTTGCACAGCAATTGCAATAGATAGTCGCGAGTTGGTGGGGTGCGTGTGTGGGAGGAAACGCGTGTGGTGTGGAAATACGCGCATGTCTCTCGCGCGCGCGCTTCCCGCCAACTCCCATCATTGCCCCCGCAGGGTTTTGGCCCAGACGGTCAAAACCCGAGGAGGCACCCTAGAGGTCCCCGCGTAGAGGGAGAAAAGTTTCGCCGTAGCAGAAAAATTTTCGAGTTTTGAGAACACGGCTCGCAAAGGATTACCCAAAAGGACGCAAAGGATTGCCGAAAGTTTGCTGGGGGTCGAATAAACACACCGCGATCAAGTAAATTCTCTTCGAAATGGCGGAGATTCTGGTATAGAATAAATTGAAAACGATTTCAAAGATCCTGAAGATGGATTTTCGGATAAAAACAACTCAAAAGGTATCGTAAGTAATACTGAAGTACCGGTAAATCTCGATATTCGAGGCGAGTGTCGCTTCGCTCGTGTTCAATTGTGACTACAATACTTCCGATCGCCAGTTCTACCTTTGGCATGTCGTTTATTCAGATCACTCATTTGTGCTGAGTTAACTTACGTGTCGTAGAGCTCATGTCACGGCTGGGTGACGTAGCAGGAATCCAAAGGTAAATGTAAATGTTTTGCAACGTTTTCGTTGAGCACAAAGAACTTGACTCTAATTTGCAATTATAGTTTAGAGGTGACAGTAACTCGATACTTCTAATAACCTGAGTATCAGGCCTTTCTTAGCAATAGGGTAGGGGAAGGGGGAGAATTGCAGAGAAAGGCCTTTTCTTTACCGGGTGCTTTCTCCTCCTACCCGTCTCAGAAAAAAATCGTGAGAGCAAGTTCCAGATGATTTTCTAAACTGCTGTTCTGCTTTCGAGATACTTTTGCTTTTATAGTAAGAAAAAATGGTTTGTTTCATCATCAAATTCAAACAGCAGAGTGGTTTGATATAATATTTTGTTGCTCTATAATTTTGTAACCATTTTTTCTTAAGTTCTACTGAGTGAAATTTTTTGAAACAGAAATATTACTTCCCATGAAGGAAACATTTTTTTTTTTTCAGAAAGTACTTTTTGTTTCCTTTCAAACGAAAACTCACGGTTGTCTGGAATGGAATGAGTTAAATAGAAAGTGTTGGTTTAGTTTACTTAGTTGAATGTTTGGATATAAACCATGATAAGATGTCTAAGTTATAGGAACATTATGAGTGATAAAGTTTACAAAAAAAAAGATATAGAAGTTTTAGTTCATACAATAATGTTCAATTGTTTTCAGTCAGTAGAAATAAAAGAAAGCGGGGGCAGCTTTAGTGATAACTATTACTAGTGTATACAAAGTGAACAGGGTGCTACGGAATCGAACAGCAATACTACAGGACTGGTCCGAAAAGCCTGATTGGCCGCAAAAGCATGAAAAGGCGGGAAATTTCGTGTAACTGCAGCCTCGACTTAAGTCTGACACCTGACTGGTCAACAACACGATCATGCTGTGAGCTGATTGGTGGTGGCCTAAGTCAGTTTCCCAAAAGCATTGCGACAGTGCAATCCAGAGTTCTTGTGATTCATCTCACCTTATCCAGCATTTCCCTGGTGTGTGAGGCTGAAAGACAAATTCTTGCTCTCGCCTCAATCAGTGAAGTGGCCGGAAACCCCGCGATGACTACAGCTACGCTTCTTTTCAACATTTCACGAGAAAAGGCTCTGCAACAAAATATTGAACACTTGTGAGTGATCAAGTTTGGTTATGTAAAGAATCCCTCAAACGATAAAGCATTTTAGTCACTTCAAGTATTATAAGCCACATTCTTCCTTAGCTTGAAAGGCGTCGGAGTCTGGACCCTAAAAATGCCATACTGATGACGTCATTATAGAAGTCCGTGTAGCGTGTCTGATTGGTTATTACTCTTTTTTGAATTTTCACGCGCTTTTAATAACCAATCATATCTCTGTAGAGCCACAACCTTATTTGCATACATCTTTGGTAATAAAACTGACTTACACAGTTTTTGCCGGCATGTAGAGAAGAATTGGTACCACTGCCGAAGCATTATGACCGTACACAATAAATCCCATCTTTTTAAGCCTTTGTCTGAAGTACCTGTAATGTACAGAAAACAGCGCGTTACCTCAAAAGTTGCACCGTAGTTAGGATCACTGTTGCAAAGTTTTGTGAGAAGGAAACAGATATTTTCCCACATAGCCGCACCTCACGTTCAGGTTTGATGCAAACTCGCCCGAGGCAACGTGCAATAGTTTACGAAGGAATCCACCAAGAAGTTCGAGTAACAAGTGGACAAAAACTTTGTACCGAAATGATTTACATCATATTGCAAACTTCTGTGAGACTGTTTTAAACATCTTCTCAAAAAAATTAATTTCTAACAACACCAAATGTCGAAAATAAATTTTGAAGTTCATATGAAACACTTGAAAGTACTAGTGAAATGAAAATGATGATGAAATTTTACCTGTGTTTGCACAATTTCCCATGGGAGATTGTTTTCGGTGTTGTTTCAGGCAACTGTTTATATCTTTAGCTTTAGGAAACTTTAAAGTACGTAAAATTATTCTGGTGCAAGGTTTTTGTCGACTAAAAACTGAAATTGCTCGATTTCCAATCGGATTTCGTCCTCATGCTTTAAGTTAGTACATAGAACTCTGAACTAAATTAAATCATTATAATTTTATAATTACACTTACTTGCAATTTCGTGCTAAAGTGCACAGCCTCTGCTTTCCTAAAAAAAAATTTAAAAAGACAACTTCAGACAAGATCCTGTTGCTGTAGCTTTGAAAAACCCACTGGATTCCAGTGGAATACTTTCTACGGTCAAAGAAAGAACCAACCAGTGACCAACAGCATGACAAAATAATAAATGAAATTACAGGAGAGATTACACAATGTAATGGAGTCTTCATCACACCGTGAACTTTCGTATGTAACGACCCTCGTTAATTTTGAAATTAGCCACCTTTGGGGTTGGCTACTTTCGGGAGGGTCGTTACTTTAGGAAGTTTACGGTATTGGCACCCTGATTCTTCGTTCTAATCGACCTGTTAATTTAGCGTAAAGCGAGCAGCAATGGAAACCATTCTCATCCCCTGAGGCCGCGATCCTTTTGGTTAGCACTAAGAATCCCAATCTCTGGCCAGTCCTCGACCAGTTCCCAGTTTTTGAGCTTGCCCAGAGTGCTCATTTTCATTTGTCAGCCAAACAGACTGCGTCGGAAGTCCGTGGATCATGGATTTTCCACCTGGACTTGGCCAGAGGTGGACAGAGGTCCAATGTAACGACAAGGATCGCGGCCACTGATACGAGGAATGTTGTGGAAATTACCGACTTACTGGGCATGCGTGTTACTGTAACCTTTTCTGACAACTGTCGCTTACCAGTAAGAATAAAGACTTCAGGAGAAAAAGGAGGCCAAAAGAAAAGCGAAATGTAGGCTCCGAAGAATGCGTGGAGTGTGAATTTGACCAACCTTTGTTTGTGCCGTCCTCGCCCATAATTATTTTCATGGATGACAGTATTTGCATGACCACTGGGGGTGACATGAAGGAGGCGTACGCTGCACTGTGCGAAGTACCTCGGATATGGTTTATTATTTCCTGCAAAAATGAAAATACCGACTGTTACACGCTGATCATCTCATATTCAACACGCGCGAGTGGAATAATTGTTTCATTAAATTGCTCAGATACCATGATGGCTAAACCAATGAAGCCTCTTGAACTGTATTATCCAATGATCCAGTTTTAAATAATGATTTTTATCAAATCCTAGAGTGTGAATGACCTTTCAAATGAAAGCTATGGAGCATTATTAACCAACTGCAGCGAATACCGTCCAAATAACAGTACAAATATACAGCGATATTTTACAGTAGAAAACCTGTTTGCCATATTTGTACAGTAGAGAACCTGTTTGCCATATTTGTACAGTAGAGAACCTGTTTGACGTACAGGTCGGCGCGCGCACGCAAAACTGTTACACTCTCCCTCTTTCATTGATAAATTTATTTACTACAGCAGTTGGATAATAAATCCCTTATTAGATGTTTTGGTCTGTAGTATCGATCGCTGTATATTTTTACTCGTTGTTTGTATTTTGACTCGCCCTACGGGCTCGTCAAAATACGGCACAACTCGTAAAAATATACAGCGATACTACAGACCAAAACATCTAATAAGATATATGTACCTCCATGTGGCACTGCTTGTTGTCCTTAATTGAACACAACTTCAATCAATACAAAAGAAGCTCGGCTCCCTCTAACCTCTGACGCAGCGATGTATCCCCCTGCTGCTCCAAAGCTCTTGGTAAATGTCCCCATCATGATGTCGATATCAGCAGGGTCCACACCAAAGTAGTCTGTAACGCCCCTTCCGTTGGGACCCATGGCACCAATACTGTGGGCCTCATCTAGGTATATGTATGCTTTGTACTTCTTTTTAAGGGCCACAATCTCTGGGAGCTTCGCTAAAGAGCCCTCCATACTGAAAAAAAGAAATACAATGTACTAAGTTGTCGCGTTCACAGACGAGCTTGAAATCGTTGTAATTGAGCCCAAATCACGCATATATTGACTCGGACAACGCCTCAGTAAATTATTTTGTCGGAATCCGTTATTTCAGCGTTCATTCGTGGTATGTCCAAGTCGTGGTAACCATGTAGTGTCCTTAAAAATGACTTATTCAAGTCCCGGTGTATGATCCGTAGGAAGAGTCCTTTGACGGTGAGATTTGTTCGGTCTTAAGATCACTAAATATCGAGTAGTTTCGTGGTACTTTGTAGGTCTGAAACATTGTTACATCGGGAAATTCGTCGTGTCACGGGGCTTTTTCGTTATCTCGGGAGGAGCTCGCCCGCGCAGCGTCACTCACTCACCTATAAACACCTTCAACAATAATGAGGATCTTCTTCCACGCTCTGTGTGTCCTCGGCTGTCCCTGCACAACGGATTCTCGTAGTATGTTCTCCAAACTCTTCATATCTAGAATGTTATGATAAATATTTAGACTCTATTTACGATACAGATGTGTAGTGTAGGCAACTTACATGAGAGTATGCTAAAAGGAAGGAAGGTCGGGAGATAAATGCTAACTCTAAGGCGCTCTTGTGCGCTTTGGTCAAGCTCAACTTTTGATGACAGTCAACGTCAGCTGTCGATCGTTTGACTTGCCGAACGTCAACTCAGTCTTGCATCCTTTTCAAGTATCTCGCTTCTCCTTTTCTTGAATCTCGGTTATTCCCAGCTCCCGGTCTTAGGAGACTGTAGAGTCCCGCTTACTTGATTTGTTTATTTGTTTGTTTGTTTTTGGAAATAGGACTGGTCGGTGTCGGTCACAGTTAAGTCTCCTTGAATAAGGAAAAATAATAGCACGGAAAATCCCCGTCACCTACTTCCCTAACCCCTCGTGCTTGCGCTGCGAGCCTTACCATTGTGTTTGAATACTTTAATCTTTGCTCCTGACAATCTTGCTCCCAACACCAGTGATGTGTGGTTGAGTTCGTCGCTAATAATCAAGTCTCCCTTGCCTACCAGGGTGGGGATATTTGCAGAGTTGGTGGCGAACCCCATACCAAACACCATAGCAGCAGGTTTACCAACAAACCTAGCGACAAGGGCTTCTAGTTCGTCGTGAATGGCAAGGGTACCTGGAACGAGAAAAGAGGAAATGTCATCAATACGATACAATTATCGCAGGTGTTTCCATTTAGTACTGAGTCGACTGGGATGTCCATATTTACATAATAGGCACACTGCGGTGACAAACATGACAAAACGACGCCTGTCGAAGAGCTATGATTTTAATCTTGACTTTTCATATGCTACAACATACATCTTCAGAAATGGCCGTTAAGTTAAATTACAAATACTGACTATATAATATGTAACCTGAAAGACTGGTAGCTTAGGACCATGAAAGGAACATGAAATAATCAATTCCTGAGCTAGTTTTTTTTTTTTTTTCTGAGCTGTACAGTCCTCCGCAGGAGAAAAGATTGCGACTGGTAGATTTACCCATATTTCTTAGCGCACGAAAACTGTAGCAAACGTACAGGAATGTTCTAAAATCTTCCGCAAACCCAGCACACACAATGTAGTTGGCACAAGGGACAAATATTGCAAAAATATGGCCTTCTTCAGTCTTTGAACTTTATGGGCTGTGTAAGATTCGCATGCTCGAGCAATATCCACTGTCGAGGCTAAGAAAGAATTAGAAAAACGATATTCCTTCGACACACTTTAAAACATGTAAAAAGTTTTAAAAACTGTTGAAAAACCTGTAACATTGGCACTACAAAATATATTCCGCTAAAACACAAGCCTCATCAGTTGCACACCATATTGGATTTCGTAAATTTGTTACGATAAACAAAGTAGCAGATAGTTCCTTTCACAGAATAGACGTTTGAAACCACTAACGGGCCAAATTCATTTGAGTTCAGCACGTCAGTGGCACGACGTTTGGACTAGGCCTTAAAAATTTATTGATAGCATAAAGTCTAGAAATCGCAGAAAACTTTAATTGATTACTCAGATTCCAGCGACCCTATCCAGACCCTGTATATCTGGGGTCACTCACCATATTCATGTCTTGAGCTGCACCCTGCGATGCCGTACTCGCGGACCGCCTGTTCAGCGGATTCTGCGCATGGTCCAGAATTCTCAGCGAACCCAAGGTAGTTGTACGAAGCAAGATTCACAGTCTTTGTAGTCGTTCCTGGATAGCTGCAAAAATGTTTTATTAAAAAAGTACCGTCGGTATTGATCTTTTGTTTACCCAAAATAAGATAGAGAACAGAAGGGAGGCCAGTAATTTATAGGCAATATTAAAGAAAAAGAAAGGGCGCTTTGGAAATAAACGAGTTCATAACTGGGAAAAAGCTGTTTTATCCAGTTTGCAAGAGATTGGATAAAGGGCAACTGGTAATTAGCAAACTTGGCCATGGCGACTACGAGCAGGGTGCTATTTTCCTCCCATAGTGAAGGGCTGTGACAGCCTAATAAGTGAGTGCATGGTCATGGACCCGGAAAAGGGATTTAAGGAAAAGGGATTTTTTTTTTCCTTCCCTCTGCCGCATACCTAAAGGTCCAGTTCCAGTCATGTGATTGCCTGTCCACTAGATCGATCTCTCCACCAGGTACGCTACAGATAGGTCTGTTAAAACAGTCTCTTACACGAGTGTAAAGATTTCTCGTGTAGAAACTTTCAAAGTCAGAGTAGAGTGGTACGAAGCCCTGAAATATCAAAATAAATCCCTCAGATTTGAGCAAAAAGTCTTGCTCCAAGTGTTTCAAGCTATAAACAGGTTTTAAGGCCTGTTTACAAGGAGGGAGGGTTACCCTAGCAAGCGGGTTAACCCTAGCTGAAGAGCACTAGGTAGCCCGGGTCTACAGGCAAAATTTCACATGTAGGGTAACCCTAGAACCCAAGAAAACTTAATGCGCGGTTACACTCAAAGGGTTAACCCTACCTGGAGTGTTCACAGGGGAAAAAGTTAACCCGTTTGCCAGGGTAACCCTTGCACGCAGATAGGGCAACCCGCCTACTCGGGTAACCCTAGCTGCCTTGTTTACACGACAAAGAAAAAAAGAGGAACTGTGTGAGTGCTTGGAGGCCCCTGTCCGAGGAATTTGAGAACGCATCAAATGTTTTCCATCCCTGACACTACGCCGGAGAAATTTAAAAACGCGACAATACGATCATTTTGGATTTGTGTTTGAGGAAAACTCGGGCAGGGGATATCATGGTTATCGTAACGTCATCGTTTTCGAAAAGCATTGTTTTCAAAACGTTTTTCGTCCACACAAACGGAAAGCCGGCGGTTTTCAGTAGAAAATTGTTCTTGCAACTTTTGTCCTAACAAACTGCATGATCACCTGCAGGCCCGGGGGGGGGGTTACTTTGGGAATTTCTGGGTGGGGATGTGCCGCTGGGACCCTGGAACCCTTAGCCTATACCAGAGCTAGTTCAGCTGAATTTGCTACCCTATACTAGATTAAACTCCCTAAATCCCCTCATCTATCGACACTGTTGAGGCTGATTTGCGTAAATGTAACCTTGTCGATTTGATTTTTTTATATTGTTGAGTGGCAATTCCTGGTTTCCTTAGCCTAGATAAAATCTTCAACCAACTAGTCAGTTTTGTGAAAAGTTGTACCCTATTCTAGACCCAAACGCTCTGATTTATATTCCCTATCCTAGAGTAAACTGCTTGGAAACCATACCCTTCACAGCGGCACATACCTATATAGCCCATATATGGCTGTGCCCCCCCGCCGGGGCTGCAGGCAGGAAAAATTGCCTCGAGCGACAAAAGAAGTTTTTGGCTCAATGTTGACCCATTTTGAGCACTATATATCAAAACAAGAAAGCTGAAGAAATTCGTAATACCGTGTAAAAGGGTGGAAAAACGAGGAAATTTTGACGATCTGAAGTGAGTCTGAGTGTTCAGCTGAAATTCTAAATTGAAATTTAAAATTAAAATTCTAAAATTCTAAAACGTATTCTGTATTAATTATGCACAAGGTTCGCGTTAACACGTGCAATGCTAACAAAGATCAGCTGATTACGAAGATCACGCCACCAAAGAAAGCATTTACGCATGCGTTTAGCAGGAAAAGGTCCATAGTTCAGAAAGGTGGAATAATTTTTGCATAGAAATTTCGAAATTGCATGCATAGCTTGTGTCACAACAGAGATGTAATCAATATTTTTACGACAGTTTAACTTTTCACGCAAAAACACTAATTCGAGCTAATTCAGTGGACTCCTTTGAAAACAGCCATGAAGACCTTTTTGGCAAGACTGTCTTCGAAGCCCGCCAAAAAAATTCTTCACATGATCAAGAAAAATTATCTTCGATCGCTTTGATAACGAAACATGCAAGCATGCTAGAATGCAATATTTTCCTCAAATGTAGAGGGAAAGTCAGCTTTAGCGGTAAGCTTATATAGTTTCCCGGCTCTATGTTTTTTCTCTTTGTTTCCTGCACCGCAAACCGGTTGAGTTTAGAGTTTCAGCTTATTGTTTACGCAATCGAGGGTAGCGTCATTGTGTAGCCGTGTCAAGACGATTTCACTCACTGTTTTGGCTATGAAGCTCCAACCACTTACACTGTGAATCTTAGTGCAACCTACCGTGGAAGTTATTTTCCTACCTTATTGCCTGTTTCTTTGACTGCCTTGGATTTTTCTAAGCCATATTTACGCATGAAGTCACGCATATAGCCGAAAATTATCAGAAAGAAGTAAGACATGTAGGTCATCACGGCGCAATAAAGAGGTGTCTCCTCAAACTCATCCAGCATTTCAGCAGCGTAGTTTTTCTCTTGGCTCGTGAACCCGTTTGATCCCTTGTGGAAGCCATTTTTCCTGGAATGCTGACGTCTTCTCGTCGCGTACGAGCCAGCCACCATATTTGCTTGGCGAAAGGAAATCTACACGCTCGTGCGTGACGAATACAACCCGGCGAAAGAAGGGGGGGGGGGGGGGGGGGGGGACCCTGCGATGAACAAGTATCCCATTCCAGGTGGGAGCAGAAATACTCCTAGCCGCTTCATGCTCAAAATCTGGAGTTAAAGGAGCTCAGTCACGATATTTTGAGTTATTTTGGCCTAGTACAAAGTTACGTTTATATTGAGGGAAACCTGAAAATAACAGTTTACTAAAATAAAAAAGCACCATAGAGATATAATAAACCATAAAGGAAGAAGGATGGTTAAGCATGGAGAAGATTAACACGGATTACAAACGACGAGCTTGAAAAATTTACGCTTAACGTTTCAACAAGCGCAAACCGTGACGTACTGTAGCTCCTTCAAGCGCCGGCAACTAGAGACATGCAGCACTGTCTATTCTCATACGGCTTACGACTGTGATAAATTTACTTACCCTAAACTCGTTATTAATGTATATCAAACAACAGATTTTTCTTTGTATATTTGCAGACATTCCGTGCCAATACTAACAGAAACTCAATTGTCCGTCATTACCTACAACCCGCCATACGAGCGTCATCAATTCGTGTCAGGCCTGTCAGCTGGCGGGGACATATCTCTATGAGAATTGAGCTGTATGGTCGCAATGCAGGTATGAACGATGTTCAAAACACTTTGGAACCAAGCCACTCGATGAATGTTTAGTTCACTTGCAAATTTACTACTAAACAAAAGTATAAATCTAGTAGACCTTTGTTAGTTCAGTACTTTAGCGTTCCGCCCGAGATTACTTCTGCTAGTTTGTACAATGTAGAGGCCCGGTGGCCTCATGGTTAGTGCGCTCGTCTCCGTATCGAGCCGTCCTGGTTCGAGTCCTGACCAGGAACATTGTGTCGTGTTCTTAGGCAGGACTTTACTCTCACAGCGCCTCTCTCCACCCAGGTGTATAAATGGGTACTGGCGAACTTAATGCTGGGAGTTACCATGCGATGGAATAGCATCCCATCCAGGGAGGAGTAGAACTACTGCTAGTTGCTTCATGCTACAGAAACCGGCATAAGCGCTGGCCTGATGGGCCACTTGGCTCGTATGCAGACTTGACCTTTACTACCATATACAATGAAACTGTTTTCTAATATTTCAGTTACAAAGAGACTACCATTGGGAGTAGAGGATCGTCGCATCCCAGACAGTGCCCTGAGTTCCTCCTCACGGTGGGACGCGTACCACGGACCTCACCGCTGCAGACTGAACGCTCAGAGACGAGGCAGGCACAGAGGGGCGTGGTCGTCACGTGCTAACAACCGTGCCCAGTGGCTGCAGATTGATGTCGGAAGCAAAGCCTTTTTGTACGGCATGGCCACTCAAGGAAGACAGGATCTAGGACAGTGGGTGAAGACATACAAAGTCATGTACAGTTCTGATGGCGTCCGCTGGAGGTGGTACCAAGTGCGTCGTAGAACTTTGGTGAGTTGTTTAGGATACTACTGTTGGATTGTTACTTTCTTGGCGAGATGAGAACTTGTTTACAATAGTTTCCCGTAACTCTAAAACTTCAAATTTTTTCACAGCTCTTGACTGGTAACCGCGACAGGAACACCATAGTGCGGCACCGATTTGCACGTCGTCTCCGAGCCCGTTACCTCCGTGTGGTGCCATACACATGGCATAGGCACATCTCCATGAGGGTCGAGGTCTATGGGCGTCGCCTTGGTAAGGAATGCTTTGTTTAATTTCGATTTCGTGCATAGAATTAACACTAAGATCAACAATAAATTTTACCAATAAACTATAGGAGACTTAAATTAGTGGATGATGCCTTGAAATGAGAAAATTTACTTGCGACACGCTGATTTTTATGGCATAGAGAACGTAGAGAGGGAAATATAAAATGCGCTTTGCCCAATGTTTCAGTTTAAACTGACGCAAACCGCCTACTTCATGCACTTTGTTCAATTTATAATAAACATTTTTGCACAAAACCGAAGGCAGCCCACTATATTTAGTTTTGCAAGATAGGAGATTGGTCCCCCAAGATCACAGTGACCAGAAACAAATTTCTCCTAATAGGACTTTAAGAAGTGTGTTGAGACAAATAAGGAGTATTTGTATGTTCAGAACGAATTTGAAGCGTAGTGTCGCAGCACGTACGTGTTTTGTTGTCATTGATCAAGTTTTTTACCCTTTCTGAGAGTCAAAACAGGACGTTGGACGCGGTAGACCCTTTCGTTCTAAGCTAAAAGTTGATCTATGATCTTTTATATTCTCAGTACCCATCTGCATGACATTGTATGGATATTGTACAAAAAAAAATAAGATGCTGATCATTCTCTTTGTTTTGTAGTTCCAAGACCTGTTGTGAAGGCCCTCGGTGTCTCCAAGGGACTGGTTAAGAAGCAATACATCAAGGCATCGAGTGAGTGGGATCGTTACCATGCCGCACACCTTGCAAGGCTGAACCAGAAACCAAGTGGTCGATTCAAGGGAGGATGGTCAGCCAAGAAGAACAACCGTAAACAATGGATCCAGTGTGACTTCAGGAAGCCTGTTAGGATCTCTAAGGTTGCTTGTCAGGGCAGAAGTGACGCTAAACAATATGTCACTAGCTTTGCTGTGGCTTACAGTCCTGACGGATATCGATGGACACCTTTTAAAGTTAACTCAAGACTTAAGGTAATAATGAACGAATTAGACCTCAAGCCGGCCCTTCACTAGGAGAATAGATAAGGGAGGTTCCCCTACAGTTCCCAAAGTAATCCCCGAGCGGAAAGTTATATTATAAGGCTAGGCTAGAAACCGTAGACAATCAGATATAACAAGAAAATCAAAACTTAGCGTTTTTTTTCCTCAAGCAAGACCTCCACCGAGGGAATACATAGAGGAGGTTCCCCTTCAGTTCCCAAAGTAATCCCTGAGCGGTGTTTTTCTATCATAGTAAACTACTATTTTCAGGTTTTCTTCAAAGGTCATTTTGGTCGGGGCCAAAATAACTTAAAATAACGTGACTGAGCTTCCTTAAAGTATGAAGGAACCTGGGCCTCGCGTACATTAGTGCACTAAAAAAGACAAACGAGCCTGTGTGAATCATTTTCGTTAATTTTCTTGAAGGTGTTCCGAGGAAACCGTGATCACTACTCCATCAAAGAAAACAGTTTTGACCCTCCATTCAGATCAAGGTTTGTTCGTGTGTATGCACGAACATGGGTGAACCATATTTCAATGAGGCTGGAGTTCTATGGAGGTCGAGCATGTAAGTGGTATTTTTCTAGCCTGGAGTGCGGGCGTTTTCCGTTTGTTCCCGAGTTATCGGTATTAGCTTCACATTAATGATACAAATTTGATTTGTTTCTACAGCAAGAAAGGATCTACCATTGGGTATCGAGGATCGTAAGATTCGAGACCGCTATCTGACTGCGTCATCTGAGTGGAACAAATATCATGGGGCACGCTTTGGAAGATTGAACACTGTGGCACGTGGTAGGAACAGAGGAGCGTGGTCGGCAAAGAGGAACAACCGACGGCAATATATTATGGTTAGTTTTACCTGCAGTATGTCATTGATCCTATGTTAAGAGCTTCTGGCATGGCAAAGAAATCACTGAAAGCGTCATTGGCGAAATAAATTGAGCTAAAAAATTCTTTTCAGAGGTACACAACAAGGCTTTTTTTAAATGTCCGTAATGTAGGGGTTTCATTGGGGGCCGGGTACCGGGCAAATTGACTAGCTGTGAGGGCGATTTTGCCCGCCTGGTTTGGCCATCTAGACGAACGTTTTTCAGTTCAAAACAGCAGCTGCCGGCCTATGAAAACCAGTTTCCTCCCTGCTGAAAACGTTAATGAAACTGCTGCCGTAAAGACTTTTACAAAGTTTCCTGTTAGGTGACTGAAAACACGAAGCGTCCTTTTGCTTTGCTGTTAAACCTTAATAAACCTTACACGAGTTCAGATATAAATTCATTACCCTAACCAGGTTAATGAGTCGTGAAAAGTCTCATCTAAATTCCAGTTGGTGTTATGAGTTTAAGTTGATACCCTGTTGCATTTATATGAACTAAGAGAGTTTTTTTCTTATCTCTTCTTACAGGTGGATCTCAAACGGCGCACTATTATCAAACGCATACTGACTCAGGGACGGCAAGACATGAACCAGTGGGTGACAAGTTACTCAGTGGAGTACAGTAATAACGGAAACTCCTTCAGACCTTACACGAAACGTGGACAAGTCAAGGTAGGGAGGCACAGAATGATAGTAAATATACAAAGAAAAAAAATGTACACAAACAGAAAAGACGACTAACGGAAAGACTGAGTTTTGTCGGGATAGTTAACGTTTCTGGGTTTTGTACAAATTCATCTTCAATCGATGTCGAAGAACCTCTAATGTAATGGTGTGAGCTAGAGTGAAAGGCCCGGGGGAATCCCACATAAAAAAGACGAGGGTGCTCGTCAGAACTAAGAGGTACCGGCCAAGATACTGCTTTGTGGACGTGGCTTGAAGTTGTTTTCACCCCTAAGAGGTACCAATAGCCCATTTTACAGTTGTCTGCTCAGTGACCTGGCCTTTGTATGGCAGCGAGGCTAGAGTTGACCTTGTTTTGATACAGACCTCACTGCTTTTGTCATGTAAATTCACCTAGTTAGCATCAGAACAACTCGTTTTACACAACAAAAGCAGTGAGGTCTGTATCAAAACAAGGTCAACTCTAGCCTCGCTGCCATACAAAGGCCAGGTCACTGAGCAGACCACTGTAAAATGGTCTATTCTAAAACAACACATTATTTCCCGTCATTTTTTTTCGCCTCAATGCCCCAAAAAGTACCGCAAAAGCTCCTGCTGTGGACCTTTTGATGCTGAACACTCTTTGAGGCACCCAAACCGCTTCTGTAACAATTAAAAGGAACGACGAGTACCCCCGTCCTTTTTATATGGCAGTTCCCCCCCGGCGGGATGAAAGGTCAGGAGGAACATCTAAGATGGTTAATGTTGAGACGAATTGAAGTTGATATATTTAAGCTACTTGTTTCAAACTGCGCCTTTTTTT
>Ga0126339_10001849_pt1 | contig 14795 bp, 10 predicted proteins | sample OrbTmetagenome_2_FD_92532 | JGI IMG/M metagenome (GOLD analysis project Ga0126339, IMG submission 92532) | Coral microbial communities from Petempiche,Puerto Morelos, Mexico - Orbicella T R C metagenome | ecosystem: Host-associated > Invertebrates > Cnidaria > Coral | place: Petempiche,Puerto... | reverse complement strand
TAATCTATAGCAGCAAATCTTGGCATAGTAAGCAGAAACCAAAATCTCCAAATTCCAATTCGACCAGGATATAGAGGACCTGCATGAAAACCAACGAAGGCTTATGTGGCTTCCTCTCTAAATATTGTCATTTATTTTTAGTGTAATAGAGTTGATGAAGGTGAATTAACTAAACGCCGTAGCAATTCCGTGAAGCTGACTGACATTTCCAACACTAACCCTTCGCCACTTTGTTCTGACGAATTGAAGCGTTAACATTCGATGTCTCAACGCCGGTTACTTTACCTTTATCAACTCCAAACAAGAGTGGAAGAAGGATGAGAGAGTTAATCCCTCGTAAAGAGCTTACTTCCAGGGTTATCCTTCTTAAACTTTTGTAAGATGGGTTTCGGATATTCTAGGAGAGTCTAGGAATAGCCAATTCTGTGACGAGGAGTTTCTCACGTGGACAGTCCAAGTGGCTTTACGAGCATTTTTGTCCTCCACGAAAATATCCACGTAACGCGCCTGATAACAACCGCGGAAGTACTGGGTACCATGTTTAAAAATAACTTGGCTAATGTTGGGGAATTAACTCTTTTACTCTTCATGCTCTCAGCGTACCTTTACCAACAGTTTCCCATACATCACTGTTTTAGTGATACTAACATGCTTGCAGTGTTCAATTGAATTTTTCAGATACGACGAGATTCTGATGGAATTGCCGAGCAGAGCAGGTAATTAGTGACTCACTTTTATTTCTTTTGAACCAACTCAACAATTTCTTGTTCATTTTGGAATCTCCTTTTGCAATCTCTCTCTCCGCGTTTCTCGATCTTTCGTACAGAATCGTGGCATCAGCCAAACTTCGCCCTTTCCTTGTGCACTAGTCTTCACAAGGTCTCTCTTGGGCTGCTTTTTACAGCTCTAACCATATGATTTCTACATAAAATTCTTTTAATATCATCTTTCTTGTGATGTGCTTACTCAGCTTGCAAACACAGGCTGTCTCTCGATAATTAACAGCCGCTGGTCGGGAGCCCGCACTCCTTCCCCAGAGAGAGGGGGTTGGGGGGGGGGGGGGGGAGCGAAACCAGACTAGAGCCGGGGAGCGGCAAATAACTAGCTTAGGCCTGCTCCATTTTTCTAATCTTCTCTACCTCTGACTGGTGTTCTTCGATCTAACTGTTATTATGTTTTCTTTTGTTTTTTTTCGTACAGGTTGCGTTGTTTTTTAACATGTATGAAGTGAGTTATTCATCCAAAGTCCGTCATTTTCACATTGTTTTTGAAAAGATTTCTATTAGTGATTGGACGAATCTGCGTCGATTCAAACACGAGTGTGCACACCGGCATGGTCTGGAACCATGACAGCAGGTGATAATCACATGTGATCAACCGGCAGGGCTGGTTTATAACCTTAATATAGCGATCTTCTCCTTATATGGAATAGAGTTTATTTGTAGAATCATGAGGGTTCGATTAGGGTTGGAAGCAAGAGAGCGGGCTTAGATTTAATTTGTTGGCAGCCTTTTATATAAATTTATACAGATTTGTAAATGTTTTCAGTTACGGTGAAATCGTTTGGGAAAACCTTTCCTTAGCAATTAGGTAACAAAACCGCGCGGAATGAAAAGACTAGAGAACCGGTAAAGTGTGCCAATTCGAAATAATTTTAGTGAAAACATGAGTTATTTGTGCTTACCTTTGGCACTTTCCATCTGGTATTGTGATTGTTTTGGTCGTAGACTGAGAATGTAGGTACAGACGAGCGTTTTTCATTTGGTTCTTCAGTCTTTTTTGTTCACTGTTGTAGGTTGACTCGAAAGTAAATCTCAGATTTAAGTTGGCAGGTCACTGGAATAAAAAGCATGTCAAAAACCTCGCTGTAAAGTAAGCAAAAATATTCATTCTTGTAGGGGTTTTAATCTCTTTGTCAGAATCTTTATAATGGGTATCTGCGTAAGCAAGAAGGGCTTTTCAGAGATCTTGTAATGATTATGTAAGGATCTTTAATAATTCAGAGATTTAGGACGATATAGTTTTAATCTTCCATTTATTTAGAGTCACTGTAATTCAAAGTCAGTTTTAAGTCAGTACAGCATACAATTGTAAATGAAAACAATTGACTTGATGGGGGGGGGGGGGGCCTTCAACTAACATTGAAAATCAAAGGGAAGAGAAGTGAAAAGTTAGGTACAGTTTAACCTTGCTATCTTGAACTCCCCGCTATTTCGAAAGCGTCTTTTTTTCCTTATTTTTTCAATTATTTTCTATCGGCTCTCTTCTACCCCACTCACAGGAAGTGGTTTCATTTCCCTTGAAATTTCAAGATTGCAGGTTTCAACTGTATTCCTTAGACTGAAATGAAATTAATTGAAATGTAATGTAGAAAAGAAATGTAATTGTTGTTTATAAGGCTGCTTTAATTGATCGTTGGCAATCGAGTGTAATTCTGTTGTTTTTGGTTTCTTCGTTTCTATTGTTTGTTTGTTTGTGTTGTTTTGTTTGTTTGATTGATTGTTTGGAACAAATCTCTCAGTGATAATGTCTCATTCTCTTGAAAACCATTGCGATTTGACGGTGTGTCCAGTTTTCGAATTCGGTAGCTAGCGATCATTGAAGGCATTACTGTGTATCAACCGTTTGTCTTATAATGACAAATGAAATATTCAGCTTGTGAAATGCTTTGTAATATGTTGTTTTCCATACCTTACACCAACTGTATTGAAATTCAGGGTTTTATATATTTTATGTACAATAGTAGATTGAATATAACTTTTTGACAGCATTTTAAATAACGAACACAATGCCATGCAAGAGTAGCAAATTAAAGCTCAATCTTTTGCTGTGGAAAATTCCAGTGGTTTTTGTTCATCCTTGGGTGAGTCATTGAACCTTAACTAAACAGAGCTTCAGTTATGTCAAACTGCCTTGCTTTACGCCTTTCAATCGGCTCCTTGGACAATCTTGTCAGTACTCGCAATCGAGGCCTTATCTTCGGGCGGAGTGGGGGAGGTATATTGTCAACCTTTGGGCGCTGGGACACTGAAACTCTTACACTACACTAAACCATGATCAGCTTGTTTTGGAACCCTATTCTAGACTAGGCACCAAAAACCACTGCCCTATCCGAGAATAGTTATCTTCCATGCAGAACCCTTATCACTATTGTACTCCAACATACCCTAACTAAACCAATATCTTACAAAATTACTTCCGAGTGTCACTTTCTATTATTGAACCTCGGGTAAAGAACCCCTGTTCTAGATTAAATTATTTCTACAGTTACCACTTTTCCGTTAAAATATGCCCTATTCTAGACCAAAACTGTCTGATTTCTACGCCCTAGCCCAGACTAAACTGCCTGAACACCATACCCTTCACAGCGGCGCATACCCATACATAGAGGGGCCCTGTCTTCTCCGTGCAGTCCTGATATTCTGCGATATCAAGTCACTAATCTCCGGCCCTGATATTGCCTGGTATTGGGCCTAATTTATGTACGGTAAATATCTACAATCATACATTTCTGATGCGCCTCGGTGGCATAATAAAGGGAAGATAACCCCCCATATCTCCCTCTTCCAATCTCTTTCCCTCCCCCGTCAAGTTCGAAGTCATACAAAACTGGCACAACGTACTTAAAAGAATACTTTGCAAGAGTGTGGAAAAGTTTGATAGAATAACGAAGCTTGATGTACGCCTGTTTATTACAATACACTGTAAGATTTAGCTACGAGATGGCGGCTGTTTTCGGTGAGATACTAACAACAACAACAACAGCATCTTTTATTTAAACACGGAGTTCCAAAATATATTTTCCCCACCCTACCGGGCCATAGTAGAAAGATAAGCAAGTTCTACCCACAATCCTTTTCATCATACTCAAAGAAAGATGGCGGACAAAACTATAGATGACATCTTGGCACTTCTTTGTAGTCACGTCAAGCTTGAAAGAGACAGGGGCCTTCAAACTTTAGAGGAGAGGTTGAAAGACTCTTCAAACTTCACTTCAGATCTTAAAAAAGTTGAGGATTTGCAAAACTCTTTAACTGAATTTGTCACATCGATTGACCGAGGTTGGGAGACAAAGCAAGGAGGGCTGCTTGGATCAAAGGCTTTAATTTTTAACAACCTTGGGTCTGAGGATTTCAGCGAGAACCTTAGAAAACAGGCACTGCAATTAATGCACGATGACGAAGCCAGAGTCAGGATTGCTTCAGGTAAAACGAACTTCACAATTCAGATTTTATAAACGCGGATCAATATAAAAAAAATTTTGCTGACTGAGCTTAATCTGTCAAAAATTCCTGAACGACTAAACCCTGGTCACTAAACTGTAAACCCAAGTTAAAATCATATACTGTGTACTCAAAACCCTGGCCGACGCCATTTTATAGGAATTGATGTTTGTGTAACTGGTTTACGTAATATTTATTTTGAAGAGGTTGGAGGGGATACAGTATTAGAGGCCTTTAGGGATGGACCATTAATTTTTTGAGGGGTTGTTGGGCATGAAATTCATGTCTGGACCATGACATTTTTTTTCTCACCTTTAGGTTGTGCATGATTTTAGCAATAGCTCGTGCAAGATTTTTTTTTAGTCAAACACAGGACCTGGTTAGTAGAAAGCACTTGCCTGACCTTTTTCCCCGTTGGAAATTACCCAACTCACCACCCCCCTGAGAAAATAATGCTCCATCCCTTAGATAGCAGTTTGAGTACAGTTTTGAGTATGAATTTTGAATTCTAATCCAGTTATGTTTCCTTGGCCCTAACTCAGTTCCTCTCTCCTGTAATAAAAGTGTCAACCCTTATTAAGTGATTTTCTGTTTGATTTAAAAGGGGAGGTGCTTGGAGCTCTTTGTGCAGCAAAAGGACCAGCAGTGTTTATAGCTTGTCGTGATGAGATTTTAAAAAATGTCAGTGAAAATCTGGATAGGAAACTGCCTGATCCTTGTGAGGTAGCTGAGGGACTTGTTTATAAACTGACTGGTGCTGAAAAGGACACAGAACAAGATACTGTAAGTATTTTAGCTTGAGTTAACAGTGTCAGGAACAAAGAGTTGGTCATCTTCTTTAGCCTGCAAGAAGCTCTGTTTTCAGCCTATTAAAACCTATTAAGGCCTTGGCAATAGACTGCTTTTGTAGTTTAACATGATGTGTTGGGAAAGTATAGTTTTTCATAAAAAATGGGTTGCTAGTCTATTGCATGTTGTTACTTGGCACTTTGTAGGATTGTCATCAACATCCTTAACAGCTTCTTCTTCTTCCATGTATAACCCAGGATAAGAATGTAATATGTAAAAAGTAGGCGTAGGGATTGCACGTGCAATTTTTTCAATTTTTGTAACTCTAGTCTTTTCCCGCTGTGTAAAAACTGGTCAGATAGTTTTCCCTGAAAAACTGGCTCCAAGTAAAGTAAAATTTTTATCGCCAGTCTGCCAGATTTCACCAAATTTGTCTTAGGATATGCAAGGAAATTCACTCTCAGTCTTGCTTTTTGTGGTCATGTTGACATCACAAAATGCTGGGAAACCTCGATGTTTCCTTTGAGCGCAAGCAGATTTACAGCTGATAAAGTTTTGTCCTCAGCTAATGTGCTGTTGTAAACTTTAAGGCAGCATCATGCAATGATCCCTACCACATAGCCTGGTGCTATGTTTTTCTTTTTGTAAAATTTTTCTTGCAACTTCCTAGCACAAGAAAGCAGATGCAGCTCAGATATTCCATGACACAGCAGGCTGGAAACATCTAGAGACGAGTATGAGGTTTGTCTAAAGCTCTTTATAAAGTTGATAAAGAAACACCAAGGATTTTCTTGTTCCGGGAAAGTTATAGAAATGTACTCAACTGCAAGGTTTGTGGAGTTGTAAGAAATGCTGTGGTGACACAATCCCCCAAGGCGAGTGTTTCCGCTGCTTTTTTTTTCAGTTGAGTCTCTCCAAACATAAGCACGTCTGGAGTTTCATAGTTTCTGTATAGAGGTACAGAAACAGCTTGTGATATCAACATACACATTCAGGGGTTTCATTAATGTTTTCAGCAGGAGGACAAAACTTTTTTTATTGAACATCTTTATGAGAAAAATGTTTCTCTAGATGTTCAATCCGGACGGTCAATTTGCTCGGTGCCCAGACCTTAATGAAAGCCCTGCACATTCTCACATGGTGTTTTCTTAAATTCCATTTGTGACAAATTATTATAGATTAGTTATGTGTACGCTGTATGTCAAGGGAAAAAAAAGATTTCTAAAAGTAACATGTTATTCTTCAGATGTCTTCAGTCAGTGATCGAAGGCTGTGGCAAGGCATTTAATGAGCACATCACTCAGAATCTTCTGGATCTCATATTCCAGGCTCTGAACCACACAAACAGATTTGTGCGAGAAACCGGTTATCAACTTTGTGCTTCACTTGTTCGACTGGGAAGAAAGCAAGGTAGGATTTCAAAGTTTTGTTAAAATTTCCAAAAAATATATAAATTTTAAATTTTGCGATGTGTGTTTTTCCGCTGGCTGAGGAATGAATGAAGTGGAAAACAATTTTCTCACACACAGCTGGGAGTCTGGGTACAAGTGTATGAAGTGGTTTAGGTCACGTGGTTTGTACATGGTTCAGTTTTTGTTTTGCCATCGGCCATTGCCTGACATGCCCCACCCACCCAAGTATTTTTAGAGTCTATTTAGTTGCAGTGAATCAGTTATTTTCTAGTCACTTTTTTGTGCCATTGTAAGACAGTTAATATGTTATGTTGCTACATTAATAGAGGTCAGGCTGTTTGGTTCAGCTTGGCATCGCTCCCAGCAGTATGTGAGAAGATTCCATTTACAAGACTAAAAAATTTAAAATTTAAAAAAAAAACTGAATTTTTCAACTAGTTAAGACATCTTCATTTTTTCTTCAACCTGAAGATCACTTTTATGAAGAAGATGGCATTTTAGAAGATGACTTAAAACTAGTCGCAAACGTTTAGCTGTGATGGTCAGCTTGAAGTGGCTTCTAGTGGTGTTGAACATCATTTTTCCATTGTGTTTGTTTCAGATGAAATCTCTGAAGCAGCAGAGGCAATGGTGGTAGATATTGAAGAGAATGCTATTCTTAAGCATGGAGAACAATTTGCAGATTATCTGAAAAAAGGATTGTCTGATAACTGGAGTCAAGTAAGATATATGTGGAATGACACATGACTGTTTCTAATATTTATTTGCAAAAATTCAGTTCCATAAACATATCATAAAATTTATGTCAGTAACTTAAACTTACCAATTACAGAAAGGCTCTTGTTTAATCAAGCACTTGTTACCAGAATTATGTAACAAGACATAATATTTGATCACCAGAATTTTGTTGCATTGTCTCAAATAAAAAATGTATGCTCATTAATATGTCAGAGGGCTGATAGTAAAGGAATAATTTTGTGATGTCAAAAATGAGAAGCCTGGCTTCTAGACAAGTATTATTTTCCACATATAATTTTTTCTGTTGTTCTGTCAAATTATGTCTGTTAAGTCCTACACTTTGAAGTTAGCTCCCTCAAAATTGTTCATACTCTGTTCAATTCTCTGACTTCTAGCTTCAGCGTATACTAATGTAAGAGTTAGGAAATTTAGGAGTGAATGATGCAAAAATATGTACATGTATTCTCTCAGAACTCAAATCTAGTAAAAATAAATACACAGATTATTTTAGATATCATCAAAATAGAAGGGCTTGATTATTATAAATAGCAATCCTTTGTGTGTGTGTGTTTTTTTTAAACAAATTACTTCTGTCTCAATGAAAAAAGCTCTCAACTTTACATCAAATGTTTTTTATGTTAGGTTCGCCTTGCAGCATCTGTGGCTACCAGGCAGTTTTTGCAGACTTTGCCAAACAGTGAATCAAGAGAAAGATTTTACCCTAAGGTTTTACCAGCCATGTGTCTTAACAGGTTAGATCATATTAGCTTTAGATGTTAAACGTTATTGTCATTAGATCTTGGCTGTTAATATGCTGGGTGACCTGGTGAAAAACTCCTACTATAGGATCTTTGAGGATTTTACAAGGGAAAGATCTTTCAAGGATCATTAAAAGATCTTCAAAAGATGTTACAAAATGAATATGAAATGACAGAGAGATCTTGTGAAGGTCTTTGCAAGGTTTATCAAGATCTAAGAAATTCTTAGCAGGATCTTTGGGCAGGGGTAGGGTAAGGGACTGAGGGGGGATGGGTGATGTGCATGTTGCCTCCATAAACGGGGAAGAAACTGTGTCCATGCCAACGATAAAGCCACTTATACCAAAACTTTGTGACAATGCTAGAAATGAACTGTATTGATCTTTGAAACAACTGTTTTTGATAAATGATATTTGTTGAAGGTATTATGTGGCAGAAGGTGTAAGAATATACTCCCAACAAAGCTGGAAAATGGTTGTAGGAACTGAAGGGAAGCACATGGTGGAAAAATACATCACTGAAACAGTGAGTGCAGAGTTTTTTGCTTGGTAACAGTCATTTGTGCTATATGACTTTGTTCAGGCAGCAATATCCTCATACAGTAGTTGAAGAACTTCATGTTTTAGTTTTGTTTCTTCCTTCACCCTCTTTGTGTTGTGTTAAATACTTTATGGTGTCTCAAGTTGTTCATGAATATCAACCTTGGAGGAGTAATTTCAGGGGAAAGTGGAGTTAACAATAATTTCGAGATGTGAGAGTTTTAGCCAGGGGATATTTTTTACTTGGTACAGATGAAGTCTGTAATTAAAATATTTAATGTGTGAATTATGGATTGTTGTTTAGCATAGGGGTAGGAAGAGTTGTTAATATATAATTTACTTGAATGTATATTTTGCGGTATATGTTCCATTTCAATTTTCAAAAGACAATGATAATAATTTACTAGTTGTATGTTTACTTGAGAGCAAAATTAAATGAGCCTTACTTAACAAAAGTGTGTTTGCTTCCCTGCTCAATAAGCACAACAGTTTGACAATCTGATCAGTTAAGACAATTTCTTGCATTCATGATGTGGATGTCTATTCTGCTTGCTAAATACAGGTGGAATTTTATATAAGTCAGACCAAGGCAGATAACCATGCCGTCAGAGAGGCTGCTTGTGCCTGCATAGCTGAACTAGGAACTAAGGTTAGGTAACTATTATCATCAGTGATTTTATATTGAAGGACATCTGGTCTCAAAAATGCTTTGTTATTATCCACAACAACTATATGGTTCATTTTTTGAAACTTACTAGTATGTTGAGAAGGGTTAGCAAGATCATATAGATTTCACCAACTGTCCAATATAATTTACATCAAGAATATATACCAATATAATTGTGTTTTTCATTTGATTGTTTTAGGTGAACCCTGATAGTTTACGGCCACATGTTTCAGATCTTCTACAAGCTTTGGTGTGTTGTTTCAAAGATGACAGCTGGCCTGTTAGGGATGGTATGTCTGACAGTAATGTTCCTTAAATTCTTTTTAATTAGATGTTTCAAGCATATATTTTAATATTTTCTCTTGCAGTTTTCACACATTTTCCATTGCTTTTTGGAGAATATTGTTTTTAGCAAACCTCTTTGCACTTAAAAGTTATTATGAAATACTTCATTAGGTCATAATTTGTTAAAAATTCGTTTTGATTAACAGAAGTTAGATATAAAAGAACAGCCATTGCTGGAGAATTTAGAGATTAATATAGTTCTGTTATTTCTAGCTGCTTGTGTAGCTTGTGGAAATTTTGTTCTCTGTTTTCCTCAAGAGTGCAGGTAAGTTGAAGTAATATAATAAGTAAATGTTAATTACATTTTCAATTTGACAAGCACTTTGAATTGTAAAGTTAACATAAAATTTTGTGATTATGCATATGCACCTGGTGGTTTCAAGTGGGACGTTGAGATGATAGACTATTTTTCAACTGCAGTACATTTTTCAAACAGAAAGGAATTACAGTGGAACCCCCATTAAGGCGGTCACCAATAGGGCAGAAAAACCTAGTCGGGGTGGCTATACTGAAAAGGGTTGTTTGAAAAAGAAAATGACTGCCCGAGCTTTTGTTCGGACCAGAATAAAATGGCTGCAATAACAAGGTGGCTGCAATAACGAGGTGGCTGTATTAATGGGGTGGCTGTGAGGTGGGGTTCCACTGTTACACTTTTTTCTTAGGTAGATCAATCTTGTGACTTATGTGATATCTTGTTTTTAGTTCCAGCATGGATGAACTTTACTCATTATTTTTTGAGAATCTGTCAGACAGCATCCCATCAGTCAGACAAGGGGCTGCCATGTCACTGGCAAATGTTGTTAAAGCTTACGGTAGGTACAGAGTGTAGAAGATTCTGAAGTAAGAATCTTTAACATAAAACAATTATTATTATTGCGTACATTTTCCCAGCACTTAAAAATAAGTAGCGTTGATTTTCTAATTTCCAGCCTCTTTATAATATCTCCGTATTACAGTCAAACCAAGTGAAGGGTACCTCTCAAGATTACATTTATGAATTGATTATTTGAATATTGAACCAGCTAGTCATTTCAAGAATGCAATAATGAATTGATTATTTGAATATTGAACTTGCTAGTCATTTCAAAAATCAATATAAAATTGATTATTTTTTTAACATGAAACACATTAGCCATATTCTTGGAATGACAAGTGGGTTCAATTTTCCAAAAAATTAATTCATTATTGCATTCTTGAAACAACTAGTGGGTTCAATATTCAAATAATCAATTCATTAATGTAAACTTAAAGGGTATGCTTCACTTGGTTTGACTGTAAAGAGTGTATGCAATACAGTACACCCTTTCACCAATAATTCATTTACATAAACATACAGATGAAATAGCTCATGTATGCTGCAATCACTGTGTGCATAATTAAATGGTGTTTGTTTGATCTAAGTTCTTACTGGTTTTATTTTCAGGTGAGAGTGCCCTAGGTATTGTGATAAAGAAAGTAACAGAAGGTCTACAAGGAGTCGAGAAACAGGAAGCTACTACAGAAAAGTAAGTTTTATTAGAAATTACCTTCAGCCAAATAATTATTAATAAATGTTATTTCTTTGTATCTGACATCCATTATGAGCAAAGGCTTATAAGCTCACCACATTTTGTGTGATTTATTTTTCAGGTATGCAGGAATTGAAAAAGGTCCTGCTACATTTGGTGTGATCAAAAGATTACGAGACAATGACATGGAACTGCACACAGATAGACAGGTATGGTGTAATTTAGGGCTGATATTTTGTGTCCCAACACATTATATCTTATTGATAATTTTAGGGCCTCACGGTGTTTTAACAAGCCTGGAAGGTAACCCAAATGCAACTAAAAAGTACAAATTCAGGGCAAATCTACACACAAGTTTATATCCAATGATATTTTTTAATCTTTATTTTCCATTATGTGCTTTGACACAGTCAGAGGAATAAGATGAATGTCAACCCAAAATCCATCTGGTATGGAGACCATGTACGATATTCAGACCTGTCCCAGTTAGAGCACCAAATCTCCCAGGAACTACGTACTGTGGCTCTTGTTAAATTTTTTTTTTCATTAATTTCATTATTTTCGAGACGTCGGGAACGTTCGGAAGGCGTTCGGGTGATTGTCGGAGAGAATTCAGACATTGTCGAAAATTATATTCTTACAATGCAAAGATTTCTAGCCGTCTCCAGGTTTTTGTACTCTGGGGGTTGGTAGGTATGGATATTTGCTGTTGTATAAAACTGTACTGCACACTGAGAAATGTAGTTATGTAATAATATCTCTTTTTGATTTCTGCAGATGTACTCCTGTGGATCTCTTGCTCCCAAGATGAGGAGAGGAGGTGGCTGTGCTGATCATTTGTTTAGAAGGCCTGCTGAGCCATGGGAAAAGGCTGATGGGTGAGTTATTTCACATGAGATGACTGAAAATTGGATCTGTTTATCACAGATTACTGGTAGTCAAAATAGAGAAGCCATATGATAGTAATTAGCCTGACCACATTCGCTATTAGCAAAATTGTGTCATGAAAGAGACATCAAAGTGATCAATGTACACGAGCGTAGGACTACGTTTGAACGGGCAGTGTAGAGTATACATTTGTTCAATTTTCCATTCTTCAGGTGTGTGGACTTGGTTGCAGAACTGTCGCAGAACCCCAAGGCTCAAAAAGAAGTGATTAGTTTAATTCCACTTGTGGCACAGGCTGCCCATTTCAAACATTACACACAACATCTGCATCTGCTGGAAACTGTGTGTACACAGGTAACCAACTTCATGGTAACAATGTTGCATTACTGTGTACTTTAGTTTAAAGGTAATAGTACGAGGGAACAATAGAGAATTTACTTGGAAACTTTTGGTATTTTGGAGAACTGATCGCTGAGGAGAGGTGGTCGCAACCAGAGGTTCAACTCTATTTTTACTTTATGATAAATGGTAAACATTTGAAATACACTAAATAAAGTGTAACATTGATGCTTCAAAAATGTCTGACTGTTTGCTGTGTCTATTTTGTTGCATAGTTGCCAGTTGTAGCCAAAGGGATTGGAAAGAATCAATTTAAAAGACACTTTGAGCTGTTCATTGACATAATATTCTACAGCCTGGTAAGTGTAACTCATTGTGTTAGCTTGTTAAACCCTTTGTTAAAGAAGATTCTCCATCAAAGTAGGAACTCTCTTTATTGTCGTTCATGAAACAGGTAGCATATAGGTGTAATGTTGTTGTTTTTTTCTATAAGTTAAAACCTACAGGGATATTTATTTGTGCTATTAATAATACATGAAATAAAATTACTGCTATATAGAGACTGGTAGTGGAGGTTCTGCTGTACACAGTTCAAATCTTCACATGGTTGTACATGTACTATTGTCTTCAATGAGATGTTTGTGTTCTTCATTGCCCAGGTCACCATCATTGATATCAACATTATTTTTACAGAAAAGCGATAATGCCCTCACATCAACAGCTGCTTCTGAGTGTCTTTCTCAGTTTAGCACACTGCTGGGACCATCAATATTGAGAGGACGAATAGAAATGTACAACCCAAGGTAAACAATTCTTATCACATCATGCATGTGTCTGATTGTTACTCATTTTGCATGAGGCCATGCATTTGTACTGTAAACTTGGTTATGACATGCAACTACATCCTGTCAGCACTATTTTACCAAAAGAATAGAAAATGCCTCATTTACCACAGGGGGAGAGGGGGTGGGGTACTCCCTAGAAAAATTGTGTGGGGGTGTGCGGCCCACTTCCCAAAACCTTACTCTCTTTATGACCAAAATCTGTGATTTTCCCTACCATATTTATGACCTGACCAAAATTGTGATAACCTATTTATGCCTGTCGTGGCTGGCACAGTGGCCCTAAACATAATTTATGAAGGGCTTTAATTTGTTGGTGTTCTTATCGATAATGATGAAAAAGTAGCTTCTATAAAAACATACCCAGTTCAAGACTAGAGTGCAAAAACCAAACCCTATTTATAACCAAAATGGCCAAAATCAAAACCCTATTTATGACCAAAACTGCTAAAAAACCATGCGCTTTGGGGCCACACATACCTATATAGTTCATATAAGGGAGTACTCCCTTCTGGGTTTTTTACAAAGTCTGATGAAAGCAATTTGAGAACATTTTGCAGACTCATCCTCTGTGGCTAGGGTATACATAAACTTTCTGTTTCTTGTGTTTGCAACAGGCTGTGTTTAGATTTGCATCACCTTTTTGTTATCTCTCTACTCTATTATACATATGACAGTAAGATTTTAATGTTAAAGAGAGATTGAATCAAGAGAGATCTTATTTCAACATGGCTTCATTTGCTTTGGGTAATACAGTGTCCTGAAAAGGTATTGAAACAAGTATGGGTAAAACTTTTAAGTGGATTTAGGTAAAGTCCTTCTAGAGGATGTGACCACATACTTTTTCCCTCTCTTGTCCCTTTACAGAGGTTTGACTGTACTTCCCAAATCCAACACTAGGATATTTAATTGATTTCTCTCTTTGTTTCTCTTTCAGTTATCTCGATCTTTTACCTCAGAGTTCTCTGTGTCCTCGGTAGCTATCATGGCCATGATGATATGAATAACAAATCTTATGACAGGATTTTTTTTCAGTTCATTGTAAATAAAATTGAGAATCTTTAGATGTCACGTTAAAAAATAATTATGAACATCATGTAACATCACTACTTATGTTTTATTGTTGTTACTCACAAGGAACTGATTAATGTAATTTTTTAACAAATTGATCCTTCAAATTACATATTAAATGAGTTTGACATATTTCCCTTCAAGATAATACATTACCATGCTCAGCCCATACATGATTGACCATAAAAACCTTTCGTCAAAAGTTTAAATCACTGCATGATGTACCTTCAGGTTGTTACAACAGTCTATTAAAACTGCATTCAGGAAGAGTTTTGGGGGCAAATGGGGAAAAGAAAGAACTCCGATCACAGGTTACAACCATCACTAATGAGGATATGTGTCAAATGAGATATTTTTATTAATCGAAGTTAAGACTTCTTGCATAATAGAGATCCAGTGATTTACATATTGCAAAACATCCCAGTCTTTTTAGAGCCTGAAACAAAAAAAAATATTCAAGTGGATATCTGTTTCATTGTATTTTCACATCAGTTTGTTTAGACTGGGCCTACACAGTCAGCGATAGGAATTTCTTCTACCCATTTAATGTATTATATTTCTATAATTTCTTTTGTCTCTGTTACGGGATTTGTAAGGCATAGCAAAGGTAGCAAAAGTCCAAATGAAACCTGTCCACCTAGCCTTGCAGAGTGGGACGTGGGAGGGGGGGGGGGGG
>Ga0126339_10001848_pt1:0-12500 | contig 14796 bp, 6 predicted proteins | sample OrbTmetagenome_2_FD_92532 | JGI IMG/M metagenome (GOLD analysis project Ga0126339, IMG submission 92532) | Coral microbial communities from Petempiche,Puerto Morelos, Mexico - Orbicella T R C metagenome | ecosystem: Host-associated > Invertebrates > Cnidaria > Coral | place... | reverse complement strand
CAAATATGATAAGACGCAACTTTTGGCAAAGTTAAAAAAAATTCTGTAGGTAGGGTTCAGAGCCTCCTTAATTTTTTCTGGTGTAGTAGTTTTCAATTAGATAATTTCCAGTTCTCAAATTGCCCCATTTTTGGGAGCATACTCCATTGATTCTGCAATCCCAAGATACCAGCCACCACGCTAGAAAAAATCCTGGATCCGCCAATGGGTTGGGAAGCACCCTAGCTAGTTGACCTTTAAAACCCATCTGGTCTTTAGTTCAGTTGCACAGAAGCTAAAACTATTAAAAGCAGAGTATAAATTGTCAACACATTTGTTTCCGTGTTACCTTTAATGTTCTCAATATTTAACTTCCTAAGATCTCCACAAATGACCATAAGCACAAATGCGAGTATCTCATGTCATGTAAGCCTCATTATCAGCTTTTTTTTTTTGAAAGTGGTAGCCAGGCAATTCTCTCAGGAGTGTGCACTCGAGGAGACGCCATAAACTTCAGGCTAGTGTCAGTCGTGCCATAGTTTAAAATGTTCTTGCATACAAAAAACCATTTTAAGGCATGCATAAAACAAATAAATTTTTCTATAACTTAATACTTAGTCTAAGTCTGAGGTTTTAAGCACCTAATGTTGTCAAATAAAGAACCTAAATATCTTGCAAAACATGGCTTCTAATGAGTTCTGGCATGTTTCATAATCAAAGATCCAGTTACTTTAATTTCAACCTTACTGCCATTAAGCTATGGTAAACTCCGACTTTAACACAATCACACTCCTGGTACTTCTGAACAAATGGGGATAGAAAGGTTGCTTTTATTTTGCAGTTCAATAGCTGACTCAAATGCTAGATCATGATATCATAAAAAAAAATTCTTGAGAGAAAAAAATAAATGTATTGTGAGACTGATCCCCACTTGTTACCGTACATCATTCTTACAACCTTGCTACTCTCTATAGCTGTATCATAGCATTCAACTTTTGGGATAAGAAGTCATTGTCACTCCACCATGATCTAGCTTGCAGCATCTAAGACTTTCACATCATAAAAACTACAAACATAGAAGCTAAAAGTGATCTACAGCTAACATGCAATGATATTAAAACCACTTTTTCTCAGCATTCAGTCAACCTCTTCAATTGTTGGTCCCCCTGAGCTGGTTGAGTCAGAAGTGGGAGCCCCACCCCCCTGGGGAAATCCCCCTGCTCCTGGAGGGGCACCACCAGCACCCTGGTACAACTTTGTTATCACTGGATTACAGATACGCTCCAGTTCCTTCTGGCGCTTATCATATTCTTCTTTGCCTGCATCTGGATTACTGTCAATCCAACTGACTGCCTCATTGCATTTGTCAACAATTGTTTTCCTGTCATCCTCTGAGATCTTATCTCGCACCTGAAGTGAGAGGCATTTGTAGATGTGTCAGAATGAAAATTCTATAATACTAAATTTAGCTTTTGGCTGAGCAAACAGATTTCTGTTTGTGTTTGCCAGTTTCAGAACTTATTTGATGGTTTGACAATTGATGTGCTGATATTCTACAACTTACATAGAATTTTCCCAAGCCCAAACAAAGCAATGAAAAACAAACAATGAATAAAATGTTCGTGCGGAGCATCTGTCAAACCATGGAATAATATGACTGTTTTATCTACCTTGTTTTTAAGCAAACCAGGACCCTACAGTGCAACATGGAATAAGGAATTTACAATACAACTGTTTTATTTTCCTTGTTTGTAAGCAAACTAGCACACTACAGTGCAACAGGGGTTCGTATTTGCATGTTCTAATGACGTCAAATAATAACAAAGTGCAAAAGTTTCATCACGCTTTCTAAATAATCTGTGTAAAAATAATATGTGTTCAAACCTTCTCATCCTCCACTGTACTCTTCATGTGGTAGGCATAACTCTCCAATGAATTCTTGGCCTGGACTTTGTCACGTTGTGCGTCATCTTCTGCTTTGTACTTCTCTGCCTCTCGGACCATGCGATCAATGTCATCCTTGGACAGTCGACCTTTGTCATTGGTGATGGTGATCTTGTTTTCACGCCCAGTGCTCTTGTCCACAGCAGAGACATTTAAGATGCCATTTGCATCAATGTCGTAGGTGACTTCAATCTGTGGTACCCCACGAGGAGCCGGTGGAATTCCAGACAGCTCAAACTTTCCAAGCAAATTGTTGCCTGATGTCACACCTCTCTCACCTTCAAACACCTTGACAAAACAACAAGGGACAGTTAGGCCACAGCTAACACAACTGTTGGTGTTACTATTTTGACACATGAGCATAAAATAATAAATTAGTACTTTGTAACTGAAGAAGGACTTTTGCTCTTTCCCCTAGACAAGATGTTAGGCCAAGCTATTGGCAACATGTGTATCCATTTATATTCGTGCAGCATAGGTTAAAGTATGAAAGACACAGACACTGACCAACCTCAAAAACACAGTTCTCGTCCTAGAGTTCCTTGTACCAACTCACTGACACATTCTAAATTTGAGGGAATTTGATGCTTTTCCCAGCTGCAGTACTTCACACCAGCACCTGTCACCTACAGTCCAGGGTATGGAATTCTACTCAATAACCTAAGCATATAAAATTGCTTCAGATTATAAAGTCTCATTACCTGAATAAGAACACTGGTCTGGTTGTCAGAATACGTAGTAAAGGACTCAGTTTTTTTGGTGGGTATGGTTGTGTTGCGTTTGATGAGGACCGTCATAACACCTCCTGCAGTCTCAATTCCAAGGGACAGGGGTGCAACATCAAGCAGCAGTAAATCCTGGACTTCACTGCTCTTATCGCCACTCAAAATTGCAGCTTGAACTGCTGCTCCGTAAGCCACAGCTTCATCAGGGTTGATGCTCTTGTTGAGCTCTTTGCCATCAAAGAACTTCTGCAGAATTTCCTGAATCTTTGGGATACGGGTTGATCCTCCAACCAGCACAACCTCGTGAACCTTCCCTTTCTCAAGCCCAGCATCACGTAGGGCCTTCTCAACTGGCTTTTTGGTGTCCTCAAAAAGAACATTATTTAATGACTCAAACTTCGCGCGGGTTAGTGAGGTGTAAAAATCAATCCCCTCAAACAGTGAATCAATCTCAATGCTAGTCTGAGTACTGGAGGACAGCGTTCTCTTTGCACGTTCACAAGCGGTCCGGAGGCGGCGCAATGCACGTTTGTTGGTTGACAGATCTTTTTTATACTTCCTTTTGAATTCCTCTACAAAGTGGTCAACTATGTTGTTGTCAAAGTCCTCTCCACCTAAGTGAGTATTGCCAGCTGTGGACTTCACCTCAAAGATTCCATCTTCAATGCTCAAAATAGAGACATCAAAAGTGCCACCACCAAGGTCAAAGATCAGAACATTACGCTCAGCACCGACTTTCTTGTCAAGACCATATGCAATAGCAGCGGCAGTTGGTTCATTGATAATGCGCAGAACATTGAGACCAGCTATCACACCTTTAAAAAAAGGGAAAAGCATTGAGCTTCATCGAAAGTGAAGGAGCAAAGAGATATAGGAAATTTACATATGGAAGCTGACTGAAAACGAGTTTTCATCTAGTTTGCTGGTCCGCAATGCAAATGAGATCATTGATATTTTAACCTACCTGCATCTTTGGTAGCTTGGCGCTGAGAATCATTAAAATAGGCCGGCACTGTCACCACAGCATCTGTTATAGTTTTGCCAAGATATGCCTGAGCTGTTTCTTTCATCTTTGTCAACACCATGGATGAGATCTGAAAAAGATGTCAAACTGCCAATTAACAATGATGGCCTGAATCAAATCCTCATCGAGAAAGCAACTTGAAATGAGGCTGGATTGCATGTTGATTATCAAAATTTTCCTACAGAATGTACTTCACATACTATCTTGCTTGAAGTAGTTAGCGAATAATTTTCTTTTGCTGGCCTCATTAAAACCCTGTGAGTGTACATGATTTAGCACATGAAAGACCACATTTGAAGATTATCAATTCATTTATGAATGAATATTAGTAACAACTTGTGTTGAGCTGCAAATATGTAAAATCCATATAAAAATTTGTTCTGGATAGGAAAACAGAGGAATATCAATTTGAAGGAAGATCAACTTTGCTATACACGCAAAGATTTTACCATTCTTTGACAAACATAGCTGACCTTTGAATAATTTCATATATATAATGTGCAGTTCCAGAAAATATCCATACCCGTGCCAACAATTCTAAGGGAAAAGTTTTACAATGCTTTAAAGAAAAGTATAAAGATAGACCAGAATTTCCAGGGGCTGGGGGTTCAAACTAAAAATCCTTCCATGGGAGGGGTATGGATATTTTCTGAACAACACAATTTACTCTGTTTATATTTGTCTAAATAACACTATTATTGCCAATTCTTCAGACTCTTGATTGTGTGGAATTTATACAAGTCCCAGTTGACAAGTCCAACCAATCAAGATAAGGTAAGGTAGGGTAAGGTAACTTTAAGTTGTAAACGTGGGGAGTGGTTGTCCAATCTCCCGAGCCAGGGGCTCATGACAAAAACGCACGACTATTTCCAATAACAATACTACTTACAATAATTATTACTATATTCGCTAAGATAAATTCACAATTTAAATATAACATATTCCTAAGAGCAACTATTCCTAAGCCCCTGTAATGCGCAGTTCCAGAATATATCCAAACCATTCCAAGAAAATGTTAACGAATTCTAAGGGGGAGGAGGGTTTCAGAAGCCAAAATTTTTAAAGGAAGGTGTGAAGCTAAACCAGAATTTCCATGGGGGGAGGGGTGGAGGGTGGGTTCAAACTAAAACACCTACTGTGGGAGGGGTATGCATTTTTTCTTGAACAACACAATCAGACCCCTAGCAAGCAGCTACCAATAAGTAACCAATGTAAAGAGATGATTGACAAACTTGACCTTCAGCCCAGTTTAGGCGTCGTAAATAAAACTACACCTGAGTGAGCATAATATTTAGTACAATATATGATCACCTGGTGCACCATATAAAAGTTAAGCCTTTTAATACCTCTTCTGCATAAAATGATTTTGTTTCTCCTTTATATTCCACGCGTATTTTTGGTCTCCCAGAGTCGTTGATGATCTATTTAATCAAATGGGAAATAATTATTAGCTTACTTCATCTAGACAAGCTTATTCAACAACTTACAGCTTGTGCATTAAGAAAATGTAAGCTAAATGCTACTTAAATTGATACCTAATCATTTACGGCGTTCCAATATATTCTTTGAAAGACTTAAAATCTTAAAATCCCAACTGAGGATTCAAGAAATTAAGCCATGTTGTTCAAATACCTTGAAAGGCCAATGTTTCATGTCATCTTGCACAGATGGATCATCATAACGCCGTCCGATTAACCGCTTTGCATCTGCAAAAGAACGCAAGCGAAAATTCAGAAACAAGTGTTCGGAGCGACTCTTTTCTATCAGTAGATTGATGGAAACCTACCGAAAATCGTATTGCTAGGATTCATAGCCACTTGGTTCTTAGCAGCATCGCCTATCAAGCGTTCAGTGTCCGTGAAGGCCACATAGCTCGGAGTTGTTCGATTTCCCTGGTCGTTCGCGATAATCTCCACTTTCCCATGCTGAAAAACTCCAACACAGGAGTAGGTGGTACCGAGATCGATTCCAACTGCTGGTCCTTTCGACATGTTGACACACAAGATAAAAGAAACTACGCAAAAAGGTTCGCACCTCAAAACAATCCACCAACAGGCTCTGTTCTTCCGCGATAACGAAAACGACAACGTCACGTGACTAGATCTCACGCCCTACCCAGCAATGAGCATTATTATATTGTCTCGTTCTTGGAACTGTCTAGAACATCCTATTTGTAGAATGTTTTGGAATGTAACATTCTAGTGTCGGTGTAATAAAAAAATTGTAATTAATTTTAAAATGTGAAAAAGTACACAATGATGTAATGTTTCTAAAAATAGGATGTACAGATCCTTGGTACTCGCATCACGTGATATTTCAGGTGAGTTGGTCACAGAGGAAAGGAATGATCTCACTGCACGTCGCACCGCTCCAACTTGCTCCCATTATTACTCGAGTCCCCGCTAGGCAGGCTAAAGGCTTGCAAGATTTATAATGAATATATTAATAGGCCTTTTTAATAGTTATCTACTGTAATTATCTCTTCGTCTTATCACGGGGGGTGGCGGGGGAGAACTCCTAAATGAAAAGGTTGGGGTTAGGGGTGTTCGTCGTCTCGCTTAGAAGTGTAAATGAAGGAATCAATGATTCTGGTGTCACTTAGGGTATTCATGACGAAATGCGTCTATTGCAAGCTGCCAAACTATCTTTAAGGGTGCAGTAGAAATTTAAAAAATGCCTTTGTATCCCCGGCCCCGTTTTTAGGCTCGATTTCCGCCGGTCTCTCGAGTCCGGCAGTGGGGGCTCCCTTCCTGAACAGCGGCTGTTTCGTGGTATCTTGCTCTAGCCGACTAGCCACGCCCAAATTGGCCTCCATTAGGGGTTTAATTCACTATCTTATTAAAAGAGCTTAGAATTTGTAATTCATCATTGTTAAGAGTGGTAGTTTTACTCTATGTGTACATTAAGTTTAATTCACCTTTATGATTAGTATTTCAGTATTATTACATGACCGAGAAAATTGCTAAAAAAAAATGATTTGCTGAGAGCAGGCCAATTTATCGTTAGTTTTTAATTTGCACTTCACGCACGCGCTCGTAATTTTCTCAGATAATAAATGAATAACTAGACATTTGAAAATTCTTTCAAATTACACTCGCCTGAAGTTTCGTGCAATATTGCACTTGTATTCAATTACAACATTTCCTCACTTGAGCGTGGGGCAGTTATTAACTTCGTTCCAAGTGTTTCGTGCAAGCTGCAATAAAAGAGATCTGGGAACAAGGTACCTATCGTATGTCTCACAAAGTACCGTGCAGAGGTGGGGTAAGGAGTGGTGTAAGCACTTTTCAAGAGTGCTTCAACAAAAGTCACAAAAGGTGGCGATATTTCTTTCTTCCTATGTTATCTTGTATATAGAGAAAGTGTGTAAATAATAGCACTAATCCAGGAGCTGCACTAATCCCAACACTTGTTTATTTATTAATGTACAAAACTCAGAACAGCATAACATTCCGTCGTCAGTTCCTACTCTACACTGATACATTATGGTTCTCTTACATGAAGTACAAAGATCAAGAACAGGACTTTAAAAAAAATAACAATAACAAAAACAAAATTTAACAAAGTGACTAAATTTCAATACATTTTCCGCTGGAGGTGTCCATTTCCACAGTCACTAATGTATCTTATTTTAAACGCTCAAATGAAGGTTCCCTAAATAAAGACTATTTTTTGTCTTAACCCTGTATGTTGTCACTTCATGGGATGAAAGTATTTATTCTTTATTATTTAAACCGTCTACGGCCCTATTTAGCATAAAGTAGTATAAAAAGTCCCACATTTAAAAATAACTTGATAAAAATAGATTTCAAATTTCCACGGCGTCACTTCACACTATTATTTCTTTTTAAATGTATATGTAGAAATGTCTGGTCCATTAGCACCACGTGCTTGTACATCTTCTATTCCCCACGAGCCTTGTTCGCTCATCAAAGCTGGGGAACTCTTCCTCAAGATATCCTCGAGTTGATTGGTTTCTTTCTTGTTCTATGTGCTGGTCGTGGAAGACTGGGCCTGCATTAGAAACCTTCTCCAATATAAACTTTTGACACACTGTGGATCAGAGAAAATAAATACGCAGGTTTCGTAAGAAAGACTTATCATTTGATTTGTTTTTTGATAACGTTATGAAAGTATTAATTCGCCGAGCCAAAGAGAACTGAAAGCCAAACTAACGCACGTAAATCGAGGGCGTGGTCGGGAAACGTCATGACGTCATGTTAGGAATTTGGATTTGATTGGTCAAAATGAGAGTGATTGTGGATCATGCATCATCACTCTCATTGCGTATTTTTCAAACTACAAGAAAATAATTAAATTCACAGTAAAAACATCGTTATTTAGCTTGCTAACGTATCTGCCATGATCAGCCTAAAACTGCGTCATCTGCTGCTCTGCGTAACACTGTCATTTTTCTAATTGAATTTGAATGAAAATGCTCCTCAAAAATGTTTATGAAACAGACGCTTGCTATTACGGCTAGATAATACTGTAAACAGCAACAATATCAGATGCCAATACTACGACGTGATTCAGTCCTTTTATGTTATATGGGATTGCATTTGGCTTGGAAGCAGCGGAGAAGAAAAAAATTCTGCTACTTAAGAACTTTACGCGAAAAAATTTGTTGGTTCACTGATCAATGACAAAATTGGAATATTATAAATTTTTCAAAAACTTATTGTAAACTTTTCTAGGGTGACGGCAGAACTAATCTCTCTTCTATGATTGCGTGGGAATTTACTTTAAGAGGGAGAGATGTAACCCTAAAAGTGAGCTTATGCAATCGACCTCTGTATCCTTGTGACACATGCGTAAAAATTAAAAGCACTGTGGCGTTAACATGGTCGCGGGCAATACAAAACCATTATGTGATGCAGGAAAAGAGTTAACCAATCCTGAAATGATCCCAAATACAATATCAGGTCTACATTATTAAGAGAGAATCTTTGGCCGTATCGTTACTTATTGAAATTCCGAAATCTGTTTAAAACAAACTCCCTTAATTAACCAAGGATGCAGCATATGCCCTCGGAAAAGATAGTTATAAGACTAGATCTGTGAATTGCGGGAAATTCAGATTGTGTGTTGAATGATTTGATATTATAACCAAGTTACACAATGTATTCTCTCGATCATTTTAAAAAATTTCTCGTACGGGTCGGAGATAATAAATATATATCCGTCATTAATCGTGATATAAGAACGCCAAATCAGTATTCTTTATCATTACAACGCTAATGGAATTCTTTAAAGCAAGCATAAGATAAATAAACGTTGGTAGTAATCAAAAAAATGTTTGGTATTGCGTTTGTTAAGAGGTGTGACAACGACTGAATTATTTGTTTATCTTGTTGCTTAGCGTATCAGTCAATGGAAGGAAACTTTTAACGCACTGTACACCACACGAACTTCACTTCATATTATATTTCCGCTGATTCATCTTATAATTGTCCCTTGAAAAAATTAGTTTTCTAAACAAGAGTTCAAAGATATTGTCCTTTAAAGTTAATTAGCTTGTTATCTCATGTGTATCGATGGGAATATATGTTCAGCTAAGGTGAATTATGATAAAGCAAAATTCTTTTCATTGAAAACGAAACAGTGGCCCAGACAAAGGCAAGTCGCTTCCTTTCAGAGATAACTCTCGAAATTGGCTCAACTATAGCTGCATGACTATAAAACAGTGAGCAGTAATTCACAGCAGTTTAATACAGATTCCATATCAACTACAACTACAGACCAAACGCTATGAAAGTAAGTACGATAGCTATTCACAGATCTCATGATTAACCCGCCCGGAAAAGATAACAGTCAGAGACTTCGTAATTTTTTACGAAGCTGTATAGCTTTAATCATTGAACCCGAAACCTTACCCCCCCGCGCAAGGGCAGTTTCTAGGATAAGATTTCGCTGTGACTGAGAGAGATTGAAGTGTTCCATACTGATGGAGGAAGGAAGAAGTAGAAGAGCCTTCGTTTTTAAACGATCTAGCACTCAGTTTATCGGCCAGGTAATCAAGTAAAGTTAAAAAGAAAAATAAATAGTTACGTTGGCCTTTTTACCAGTTCCATGCCAGTGAGTACCGGATAATATTGTAAGAATTCTTTTGGTGTTTATTCAACTCATTAGCAAATGAACACAGATATATATAGGACTGACTTAAAACTGGCTCAGGTTTTTTAGATGAGGTGGAGGTGAACGTGATAGCAAAGTTAATTAAAGCTGCTGCATGTTATAAATAAGTTATTAACCTACCGTAACAGCCACAAGGCCACAGGAAATTTCGTGGAACAAATCCTTGTTCCCGATGTACATTCTCGACCCACCACCAGTCATTGTCATCTTTGCTAAGTACCCTGACGAGTTCCCCTCTCATGACGGAAATATCATCATCGTCACAAGCTTGGAAATCAAACAAGACCCGGAGCATGGTCTGTCTTTCACGAACCCGCAGAGCTTCCCGCGGGTCAAGGCCACGGGATTCCCGAATTGAGCATCTCATCTGACCTGCCCGAGTGAAATTTACTTTGTCATCATACACTGGCTCCTCGTTGACACTGGTGTAGCTTTCTGCTGGTAATATAATATTCACTGGTTCTGTATAATTTTCTTTCAGTTTTACCTCAGGCTTAGAGAAGGTACCTTTTTTTCCTTCTTCTGGCTTCCTACCAAATATTCGTTTGGTCTTTCCAAATATCTTTTTGGTCGCTCGCTGAAGGAAGTTTCCTTTCCGTGGGCGGTCAGAAATGCCATTAGTTTCGTGTTGCTCCTTCAGTTTTATTCCCTGTTTTTTCGACGTGAAGCAGTTCCAAGCTTTAGTTTTGTTAGCGGTGGACATCTGTCCTGAGTAATAGCTTTCGTCGCTGAAAGCGATGCTCGAGTCATCTTGAAAACCAGAGTCGTCATCCACCTGAACGACGCTGTACTCTGAATAGAGAATCAAATTAAAACAACAGTCATTCCTTAATACCATAGCGTGGGAAATAACTTAGAGATGTTACAAGCGAAATAGAGACTTGTGTTATTAGTGATAAACAAGACAAGTGACTAAAGTTAAAGAACTTTTAGAGAAGTATTTGTTTTTTAGGATGCAAAGCAAATCTTACCCCGCTTCATCACCAAATCTCGTCTGAGGAATCCAGGTGCTGACAGCGTGATATATCGCCTCGCTTGTCGCAAAATATCAAATAGTATATCTGTCACGAGACTCAGTGATTAATTACACTTCAATTATGCCCGAGGGAAGTCCAATAACACAATTTAGTAAAGCGACTGTAAAATTTCTCGCCGTGTAAAGGCTCCAGCAGGGATAATTATCTTTTCGTTTTCACTACTGGACTTTTCACATGCTAATTGTCAGTTTTGACGTACCGCAATATTCTTGAGAGGGTCACGAGCATGCAAGCATGTGATTCACTTAGACAGACAATACAAAACCACATTCAGTGTTTTTCTTTAATATTGTTAGTGAACGCATCATTGAAATCTGCACCAAGCTCAACGAATAAAAATTGACTAGCTTTGAATTTAGTGTCAGGTTGAGAATTTGGCGGTTCCGTTCACACCAGCAAAATAGCTGAGTCAGTTGCGACTGAACCTGTTGTGTAAAGAGAAATTATGACTTGATCACACGCGGAAGACAAACAATTTTAGAATGAGATATCAAGCTTGCTCTATAAAGGGAGTTTGACTCATGAATCGGGTGTGTTTTCCTGTTTTTCAGAGACGGCTGTTGTTTTTTGTTTTGTTTCTGTTAATGTTAGTCTGTCGGTTGGCAATTAAAGAAATGTGTCTCAAAATAGCACTGTGGAGCAAAGAGACACTTCTGCCCATAAGAGCTCCCTCTTGGCTTTGGCAAACAAAGGTCAAGAATTGGGTTAGAGCAAAATAACCGTTTCTGTTTACAAGAATCACAGCTCCTTAGAAGTTGTGGTTCCACTTGAAAAGATGTCTAGAAAGTTTCATGCATTTTTAGTTTTTACAAATAGTCTGTAACTTGTATGTCGCGGCCGAAGAACCGACAATGTATATTGCTCAGGCGTTATGGCCGAATATCTTCAGAGGACGATAACAAAGGGGCTAGTGTTACAATATTTCACGATTCAAACCTTTTCTTTGTTACAAAGGCCTGCCGATAAAGTTTGCCTATGTGTCGCGCCAGTGCTCGGCTCAATACGTAATCAAAGTTCAGAGCGCATTATTCGCGTTGTCCTGAAAACAATGGCACGATCTTTCCTCTTTAGTATTTTATCTAGAAGGAACATCTATTAAACGGAAAAACAAGCTTGAGATAAACAAAGATACACTAATATCAAGGATCCACGCAACTTATTCAAGTACATACGTCACTTGTCAAGTGACCTCTCTGTTCCGCTCACGCTGGAGTGATTCAGGAAGTGTGCGGTTGTTTTGGTCTGATGAAGATCACGGCATAGTACCAAGGCATAGTATGACATAGTACGACACGCTAGAGTCAGACATCTCGGTCAGCAGCAGGTGCCAGGAACTTATGAGTGACCAGGAAGCCTGATCTGAAGACCAGGCACCCTCGTATCCAGCGTCTTCGTTCCCTTTGACCAGCGCTCGTTTCGTCAAGCCAGCATGCACAGTAAGGAACGAAGACGAGGTACGAGATTGAAGACCGTGCAGTTTCGCGGTCTTGCCAAATATGTTGAAGGGATTGGTTAACGCTGGCCGATAACGACGGACCCAAGTGACGAAAATGAATTCTGGGAGACGACTGAAGCAAGATGCTTCATTGATACCATGAAGGTCCTGGGTTGGAGATCGAATCAACAAACTCTTAACCTTTTAGAAACCTTCTT
>Ga0126339_10001847_pt1 | contig 14799 bp, 12 predicted proteins | sample OrbTmetagenome_2_FD_92532 | JGI IMG/M metagenome (GOLD analysis project Ga0126339, IMG submission 92532) | Coral microbial communities from Petempiche,Puerto Morelos, Mexico - Orbicella T R C metagenome | ecosystem: Host-associated > Invertebrates > Cnidaria > Coral | place: Petempiche,Puerto... | reverse complement strand
GGCTTGCTGTTGCATTTCCAAAGCCACACGGATAAACGCTACAAACATTGCTTGCTCAAAACAATGATTCATCCTGCATATGCCCTGTCTTTTACAACTGAAGCTTTCAATCAAGAATGCAGTAGACTTCGCTCTATCTTTATTCAACTTGACTATCCAATAACGACAATTAATTTCACCATTAACAAATTTATCCTGAACCTTTCATCCGGTGTATGTGAAAGACAAGTGGAAGATGGCCGTGTCTTGTGAGTTAGTCTCCCCTTCAAGGACCAAACATCAGCTAACGAGGTTAGAAGGCAAATGCACGATCTCAGTCACAAGATTGGCACTACCCTACAACCAGTATTTATTAGCAAGAAACTGGAACAAGATCTCAAGCCCAAAGAAATCAATCCTCCGATCATAAATCAACAATGCGTGGTTTATTTATTTTCATGTGATCTGTGCGATGCAGATTATGTTGGCTACACAGCCCGACACCTCCACCAACGTATTGGTGAACATAAAAACTCAGCGACTGGAAAACACCTTTTGGAAGCCCATGGGGACATAAGCCTCCTCAATGAAAGCCAGTTTCGAATTCTCCGAAAGTGCCAAGGGAAATTTGATTGCCTTGTCTATGAGATGCTTTGCATAAAGGAACGGAATCCAAGCTTGAACATGCAAACTGACTCCATCCGTGTGAAACTCTTTGTTTAATTTTAAACATTTTAACACATTCATTGAACTATTGTTTTACTGACTATTTATACATTCTTTATCAACTATTATTTTGACTTGATAATGATGTTAGCTCAATGTCGAAACGTCGTCGTTTTTTAACAAAATTTTTAACTGTCTCAATATGCTTAGAAATATTTTATCACTATTTTTTATAGTTAAAGGTTTTTTTTTAATTTATTATTTTTTTTTTGGGGGGAGGGGGGGTGTTACAGACATTTTCTCGAATGCTAATAATATGAGATGGACTGACCCTGACTGCCGAGATACATGTATTCTAACCTCACAAAATACATTATCAAGACCAATACACCAACCTAGTCTTTATAAACTCAGTCATTAGTTTTCACAAGTTATGATCAGATTTTCATGACCTCTTAGTAATATAGCCTTTTTCAGGCATTGCAACTAACTGAATGCCTGGAAAAGGCTATTTTAAGTGTAGCAAGATTGAAATAATAATTATTGTTCCTCAGTGAACTACACTTAGAAACACAGTACAGAAAATGGACAGGTGTATGTTTTGACTACATAAACATACTTACAGAGAGCATAAAAAGGATTGGAAGATCCATGAGACGGAGAGATTGCTGTAAATCATAAAAATAAGAAAACGTTAGCTGTGTTACCTTCACTTTGCCAGTTTTGCCACATGACTTGGGGTGAGAACTAAAACATGGAAGCTGGGAAAACTGCCTTGCTGAAACTTTTTATCACCTTTTTTTGTCTGGTTCCAGAAAATATCAATACCCACCAAATTGAGGGTTAATGGAAATTCCAAGGGAGAGGGGTCGAGACACTGAAGGCCAAAATTCCGAAAGGATTAAAGTAAGAACCAAACTTGGAATTTCAAGAGGGATTGGGAGGGGGGAGGTTCAAACCAAAAATCTCCCTGTGGGAGGGGTAAGAATATGTTCTGGAATATTACATGCACATGTTTTCCCAGTCAAAAGTAAACTAAAATCTGTTTTGTCTGATACTGGACAAGGCTATTAAAACCACTATTAAGCTGTAAAAAATGAGAGTCCTCGCGATATCACGAGGTCCCTATAATCAGTCCCTTTTTATAAACCTCTGTGGAAAAGGATGCCTTGTTCCACATCATCAGAATGTTTAGGAAAGTGTGAAAATATCTATGGTGTTATATGTGGGCACACGCTAAAATTATGGACTAGATTGCCCGATAATGCCAATACATACATACATATATGTGAGTAGACCCCAGTACATTTAAAACTCAGAAATTTGGCGAAATGGCTGAACCCCTCCTGCAGCCTTCCAAAAAGGCCAAGTCAATCACTTCTCATGTGGAGACTATGGCCCTGATTCTGTCTGTGATATCAATGGAAATCCTTCTTTATACTTTTCTAAATGTGTCCCATTCAGCACCATAGGGAAGACTATTATGTAGTTCTTCCATATCAAATCATTTTTTGAGAAATAAGACACTGACCATGTTTAAGGTTTACCTATGGGTTTCAATTAATATTTTGCAAAACTTAATTATCAAACTTGAAAGTGTACCTCTCTGTTGCTATTCCTTGGATCTGTCTGAAATTTTAAAAAAAGCTTCATAATAAATAATTTTGACAAAGGAAACTTCAATGAGAATTGCTATTAATTGCCTGAAAAGATCGTTTATTGCTTCCTTGCATTTGTTAATCTGAGAGTGTAATTCAATCTTTTCCACCACAATAACATTGTGTAACGTCCTGTTGTCTCATTGTCTGGCAGGGTAAATTGACTTGTCATCGTTTTTGGAACTTGCATATAAATAAATTTATCTTTTAATTAACAAAATTATTGATGATTACGGAGACCTGGAGGAGCTAGAAAATCTTATAGAACTGGATGTTTTTAACTGTAAATGCGTTGCGTTGCGTTGGGTTACGGTGCGTTTACGTCGCGTTACGTTCCGTGCGCGACGGGACCTGAGTATACCCCACTAAGGTGGTCTTTGTTATGTAACAGAAAGCTAATAACTATTATAATGGTAATTTATTTATTAATAATATGTTGTTGTTTTGGTTTTCGAATGTCAAAAATGTCAGAATATACAAAACTTTTCAAGATGGAAAGAATGGAGTCGAATAAGTGGGGTACAATGAATCTAAACTTGAGTTTCACTTTAGTCTGACAGTGCACGCTAATCCAGAACCACGTACACATAATAAGCTCACACGGGCAGTGACGTCGCAGCGTCTACGCTGAAGCTAAAATCAATTTGTAAACGGTATTTATACCTGGCGTACAATTAACAAAGTTTATTGTTTTATAAATAGATCTTCTGTAACCCTCACCTCAAACAATCCTTCAGGAAGATCATTTAATGTGGTGGCATCGCCATACGCATCAAAGTATGGTGGATTTCTAATGAACTCAACAACTCCAGCCCAGAGGAAACCCATCGCTATCAGAAAATGAACAACTTGCAAGGTATCGAAGAAATATTCCTTCCAGGTTTTATGCCTTCTTAATCCTGTTGCTAAAATCGGGGGCATTCTGGAACATCGAATGATCAAAAACTTTGATGCGGAATCTATGATGCAGAAGGAGCTAGGAGTTGTGACGTGCCAGCGGAGAAACGGATCCCTGGAAAACTGGGAACGAAAGTGAAAGTAACGCTTTTGGGAACGGTTTAGTCGCGTGACGCCTTCCACGCGCGTGGCGCTAAAAATATATTGGAAATCTTCCTGTTTAGCTGATTTAGGAAGTATTTTTTTTACTGTTGAGCGGACGTGCTTCCCTAGAATGATCGTCTTAACTGTGGGATTTCGAGAGAGACAGAAGAAGGTCTTTGGTCGCACGTTGTACAAGTCAATCAAGTCGCGTTGTTTCTGTTGTTTACAAATGACTCGAAGCCGCCTGCAGCTGACTCTTGCAATTTTAAAACCAGACCTAATGATGCATCCTATGAGAACTAAGGTACGTGGACTGTCTTAGATGGTTTGCTGATATTCAATTTGTAATGCACACGTAATTATATTAGTTGTGCGATCATTCAGCAAATGAACTGTACATAAACATTACCACCAAGGAAGAACAATAGTTTTGTATTTTTCAACCTTTGAAGATAACCAGGGTGCATCTGAATGTCAAATTTTATATAAATATATTATAAGACTGTTCTTGAAAGATTTATAGAGTATATCGAAGTATTTACAAGTTTATGTGTCTCCTTCAGCTGTCCAGTTGGTTTTATGCGTTTTAATTTGTCCAAAACAGTAGTCTTGTCGTGAGTCAAATTTTCGCTGGGCTCCCTGCATGTTGCCCCTGTGCATTTTGGTTTCAGGTGGTCTACAAAGCAGAGGTTTGTTTTTGTTGAGTTTGGATTACAATTAATTTCAAATAAGAGACAAAGAAAACAACAATTTATCAATTTGCCTAATAATCCTTTAGTATGGGAGGAGAGGCACTCCCTATAATAAATTCCATCTTAAAAGGGGTACTGTTTCAGGCTGGAGGTATATAGAAGGGTTGTGATTTCACCAGTTTAAGTATTTAAGGCTAGGGAAAAGTGCAATTTCGGTATTTAATTAGAAAGCTTTGAAAATATCATGAACAGACACACAATGACTGATCCTGGGGGAAGACTCCCATAAGAAGACTGTCATATTTTTTCTGCTCAATACATTAAAAAGTACTGCAAAACGTCCCACTGTGGACCTTTTGAGACTGGACGCCCTAAGAGGTACAAGGCTAGTTCTAGTGGCACAATTAGATTAAAAACCCTCAGAACTGCTTTGGTTTTGTTCTTATTCGTTTTTATTTGTTATTTTATTATTGTGAGAAGACATCAGAGGTTCACGATAGATGGCTTTAATGGCCCAGTTGATTTACTCAATCAATTTATTTGATGTATAACCTATTATAGGAGGTGAAGACCATCATAAAGGACAATGGATTTCTTGTAATTCAATCAAAAGTTACAACATTCTGCCGAGAGGAGGCAGAGAAGTTTTATGAGGAACACAGAGGTATTCATTAAAACTGACTTTAATCACACTTTTCTGTTGGTTTTGGAATTTGGGAGAACTGTGATTTAAAGGTCAATGTCATGTATGGATCTCTCCTCACCTTGTGCTGGCACGTTGTCGTTAAGAGCTATTGCTGGAAGGGACTTCAGTTCCTGGTAGTCTAGCCTTGCCAGTGAGATTGGTCAAGGGGCAGAGGCCTCACCTGATGAAGAGCAGCCTGCCTGGTCCTTCAAGTTGGGAGTTTGGAATTGGGCTATTCACCCATCCCTTTAAAACGGCACTTGATTATGGAAACCTTCAGCACTTGAAATCAAAAATCTCTTGGGGCCATTGTACTGTGGTTTCCTTGCTTACCACAGTAAGCAAGGAGAGCAAAATCTGATGCACTTGGGCAAAGCCAAGAGGATGCCCAGGGGCAGAGGAAGACCACTAGTGTCCCCAAGAGTTCAACTTAGAATAGATTGAACTTTTATGTGCCACTTGACATAAAGAGGACAGGTGAAGGTGAAGGGAAATCTCTCTCCCCAAGCCCAGTGGCAAGCCCAGGCAGGGTTTTTTTTGGGTTTTACTCGCACAGTGTTCCGCTCCAGTATTAATAAATTATCAGCCAGCATTATTGGCACAAAAGAGTATGCAGAAGGAGGAATGCATGTAGGAAGGTATAATTTGTAGTTGGAGCTATTTGCACGCGTTGCGAGCCTATAATAGTGGACAGCATGCAATGTCTGCAAAATTGTGGGCTTTTGCTACTAAGGCTAAGTATGGCTTATTAGCAAAATATTAAATGCAGAGTCATATCATTAAGTCCTGATAATAAGCCCCTTGTTGATATGCATTCCTGATCATAAGCCTTGCAAAGTTTCAGACACAAAGTTTCTACCCCGTACCCACCCATATGAACCAGGTGCATATATTTATATTAAGATCTTAAAGAAAGATTTCAGTTTCTCTGATTATAAACCCACTATTGTAGACCTTTTTACTTGATGTCATGAGAGTGTGCATCAGTACTTTTAATTAATGACTATAGAACTATTTTTTATGTGATATGATTAAATTTTAGAGAGTTTTACAACAATGCGCGTTGCAGAACAAATGACGTGGGTTGGCTTCTAAACTTGACTCTCAGGCTCATCTCATGTGTCCCTCTCATGTCCTTGGCCCAAAACATGAGAGCCTCCACGCAGGCTACTATTTGGAAGAGTGGGACTGTAATACTCCATCTGATAGCAACAAAATTTTGCTTGCATTTTCTAGTAAAGACAAAGCATATCAATGTTTACTAACATCATTGCTTTTTCTTCTTCTTGCAGAGCGCTTTTTCTTCAACAGGCTTACTGGATTTATGAGCAGGTAATTAATGTTTTTTTAATTCAGTTTGAAAAAGTAACAGATTGAAAATGAGCATACATGTATATATACCTCTGTGTTGCCTGGCTATGGTGGATAGTTTTAATTTCAGCCTCATCACTTTAACAGCTCATTGCTTACCTTGGACGTTCATGGACTCAGTTTGTACAGGCTGAGGGTGGGATGGGAGGGGGTGTGCATCTCCCCAAGTTTCAGAAATTTGGGAACATTTTCAGGCAAAATGCTCATGATTCAGGCAACAGTTCTCGGAAGAAAACTTTCCAAAAGGTTTCAAAGTCAGACTTGTAGGCTACTTTCTCTGACGTGTGCCTCTCCAAAAGAAAGTCAAATGATATGAGGGATCCAGGTTTTCTGTTTTGGAAAATCCACATATATTGGTTAAATGTGTATTGTAGAAATCCGCAATATGGATATTATTTCCACTGCTAGTTTTCTATCAACAAAGCAATGACAAAAGAATTTTGTTGCTATGGTGGCTTTGAAAAGAGCCGTTTTGAATGGCTCCATTAAGAGTCTTGAGCTTTTCTTACCAAGAAGAAATCTCTTTTTCTTTTATAAGTTTCTGATTTTACACGGCTGTCGATCGAGATCAAAGAATTTGCGAGGCTTCAAAATACCGTGTGGCAGGAAAATTTTGCGGATTTTAATTTTTGCGATTTTTGCGTTTTTTTCCACGATCCGCAAAAATAAGTTCCCTCGAAAAAAGTTTCCGCAAAAAAATTGCTCCACTGGCGAAATTATACATACAAACATCACATATACAAACATCACCTTTTGCCATTTATTAATTAAAACGTCTCTTTCGTTCAGAAACAAACCTCGAGGGATATTCATCAAGTGGTGCCGTAGCTTTTGCTCACAATTGTCGGAGCGTTCAGCCACACCAGGGAGAAATTTAATTGTAATAAAGTGACACTGATAACCGTGCCTCACATCTCTTCATGTTGTTTCACAACTCAGAACCGAAAACCGTTGTAATTTCAATTAAACGCGACTTCCTGAAAATCACAAAAATTAATACCCACCAAGAAAAGCCAGTCTTTCACAATGGCAAAAATTAGTTTCCGCAAAATACGAAAATAGCTGATCCATAAAAATAAACTCCCGCAAAAATTTCGTGCCGCGCGCGCATTTACTTTTGGAATGATGACAGTTCCTTGAGGCGTTAGAACTGTGAAAGTTTTTGTTTTTTACCGCAATCAATTTGAGTGTGTTTGTATCCCGATTTCAACACTCACGCATTCGGGCACTGTGTATTAATCAAGTCCGTATGCCTGTGGTAAAAAAGCTTAAGTCTGCACACGAGCTAAGTGGCTCACGATGCAGGCCGCAGCTTATCCCGGTTTCTGTAGCATGAAGCGACAAGGAGTATTTCTACTCCCCCCTGGATGGAATGCTAGTCCATCGCAGGGTCATTACCAGCATTAAGTTCGCCGGTACCCATTTATACACCTGGGTGGAGAGAGGTACTGTGAGAGTAAAGTGTCTTGCCCGAGAACAAAACGCAATTACCCCGGCAGTGGCTCGAACCCGGACCGCTCGATGCGGAGACGAGCGCACTAACCATGAGGCCATCGCGCTTCCACTAAACACCTACAAGTCGCTTTTTATTACAAGAGAGGTTAAGCATGACGTTTAAGGCAAATGGCAAACGGCAAAAATGAAACTTTAGCCGTCTGTCTTTAGCTGTCTGTACAATAGAGTGAAAGTATTTGTATTTGCGATGAATAGTAGGAGACATTTTTCTGTTTTTGTGTGATTTATTTAAGGTGGCTCCCTATAGTTTCACGATCACGCGAGCGCTGAGGAAGTAATCTGCGCGCGCTCAAAGGAAAACGTCAGCGTTTTTCGATATTTTATTACGTCAACATGAGCACAAGAAAGCAAAACTGACAATGAATTTTCTCGCGTTTCCTTCGATGAAATTCCGTTAAATTTGGCAGATTGTTAGTATATATTTTACTTTAGTCGGAGCTCGTTTTTCAGGGAAATCTATAAGACCAGATTTTTTGCAGCGGTAAAAGACATAAATTTGAAAATATCAAAAAAACTGCCTTTACAAACACTACTTTTTTCGTGTTTAAAATTCGTATTCCGCCGTATTCAATGTACTATAAAAAGTTTGGAAAATTTCACCGAAGGAAATTCAAGAAAATCACAAATAAAGCCCTAAAAACTGTAAACAACGCATTTGTTTGGGCATTTATGATTCAACATTAAAAGCCAAGATTTTAACAAAGATGATATTAAATCAACATATCATCATTGCTTATTACATTTAATAAGTTTGAAAGGACTGGGTGTGAAAACAAATGCACAAACACCATTCAATGTGATAAATGATTACCCTATGGAGCCACCCTAAGGATCAAAAGAAAAGAATAAAAAATCAGAGGTCATCTTTGCCGTTTGCCGTCTGCCGTAAACGTCATGCTTAAACTCTCTACAAAAACCGGAATTCAACGCCGGGTATAAGCTCGTGACCTTATTATAACTTACTTCCTCCTCTTCACTATATTCTGTTTATCACCAGAAAGTGGTGATCAGAAATTGATGCATATAAAATGTATTTTTCTCCTTTACACAGTGGTCCAATGACAGCCATGGTCCTTGCTAAAGAAAACGGCATTGCACACTGGCGAGATCTAATGGGGCCCACAAAGACTTACAGGTATTTTAGCATTGTATTTTCCCTATCATCAATCTGTTTGTACGGACTGTATTTCATGCGATCATTTGGCACCTACCGTGTGGCACTAGATTTTTGCGGCTTTTAATTTTTTTGCGATTTTTATGGTGTTTTCCGCCATCCGCAAAAAAAGTTCCCGTAAAAAATCCAAAACTGAAAGAAAGTTCTCACTTTAAGTTTGGCCGATTTAGTTTTGGCATTTTTGGGGAAAATTTTTTAAATATTTGCCGATGCATTTTTTGTGGTTAAACCGGTAGAGTTATACTTTTAAAGACGTTTTTAGGGTCGAGAAGGTAAAATTGGCGAACAACTGGATTTCGATTTTCTTAGGCTAGCATCTCTGAGTCTAGGGGCCACGAGGGCTGCAAAGGTTGAAATCTTAGCTTAGCGTACTTACAGGATGCGTGACTGGTTAAAAAAAAATTGTCCGTGACGCGTGATATTACAGAAAAATTCAGCGTGATGCGTGTTTGGTACCTTCTCTCCATTGCCACTCTCTGTAATATTGGTAATGAGCTAGCAAGTCTCACAAAATTCTCTTGCAAAAACGATTGCCTAATTAGAGGTTTCGACTTGTTTCAAGAAATTTAACTGAACCTATGACAAAAAATGATTGTGGTGAACTCTCATCTACATTAGATGATGTTTTTTTTTTAGGGCCAGAGATCTCGCTCCCACAAGTATCAGAGCGCTTTATGGCATAAGTGATACTAGGAATGCTACCCACGGTTCAGGTATGCCGCGCCTTTTTTACCGTCCCCTGCGATGGTTTAATTCAAATCAAGGGAGTCCCCTGCGATGGTTTAATTCAAATCAAATCAAGATTCCAGCCTCTCTCCTTTGCCTCCTTTGTTGAGAGAGCCTGGGATCGCGGTTGGAAAATCTATAGAGGGTCTAGAAACAGCCGATCCTGTGAGGCGGAGTTTTACACACGTGGACAACCCAAGTGGTTTTACACGCATTCTTATCCTTTACGAAAATATCGACGCAACGTGCATAGGAATGTTGTGCGCGGAAGAACCTAGGTTCTACCTCTCTAACTTTTTGATCTCTTCTCTTAATTTAAATGTTACATGGATTGAGTTTTGAAGGCTAGCTGACAACCATTTGTCACCCCCCGGCTCCCTTTCTCGATCTTACCTGCGTTAGAAATCTGGCCGAATTCCTGGAACTAAGGCCTAGTCCAAACGTCGTGCCATTTCCGTGCCGAACTCAAATGAATTTGGCCCGGCGCGGCAGTGGCATGACAGAAAAAAGCAGTGGTTACAAACGTCGATTTAACTCAGTCGAGCTGAAGATCGGATGAAATTTGCTTTGCTGAAGACCATTTTAAATGCTAGAAAGCAACGGCAGCTGATGCAGCAGGCTATGATTCAGTTCGGCACGACAAGAACACGCCGTTTGAGGCCAAGTTGCGTAACTACCGTGCAGCACGGCAAGACTTACCGTGCTAAGTAGTCGTGCCGAACTTATTTCAGTCTGCCAAACTGAGTGGTTTCAAACGTGTCGTGTAGCTGCCGTGTTTAAGTCGAATTTAATTCTTGAATTTAGTTCGGCACGGCAGTAGCACGACGTTTGGAATAGGCCTTAATTAAGGATTCCTTCTCTTCTTGCAGACTCAGATGACTCTGCCAAAAAAGAAATCACTTTTTTCTTTCCCGAGTTTGACTGTGATACCTGGTTCGATACACACGAGGCGTTGTATCGCGAAAATAGGCACAGAGTGGCCTGGGACGATGAACAAGGTATTCACTACTTTAAATAACAGAAACTTTGTTTTGTCGGCCGTGGACCCAGTGAAGATGAAGACGTAAGCATTTGCAAGGTATTGGAGAAACAAAGACTGCGGGCAATTTTGTCTGCGCTCCGGGACTACTCAATTCGTGCCATAATGATATGGTGGCAAGTGTGTGTTAAGTGAAACTGAACGTACAGAGAACTGTTTTGTCAATTAACAGAAGTGGTTCTCGTGCTCGCACTCGAAAGACTTGTCAAGCACTTCACTTGTGAAGGCAACCTCGTTTCCAGGGTCTCTCATCTCGCCGCCCTCCCGGAGCGTTCAGAGCGGAAAAACGTACTGCGCAGCTTTCTGCGCATCCCTAATCCTACTTGCGGGCTCAGGTAATAATACACGGCGGACTGCTAACGAGGTACGCGAGGATGTCGCTCGGTTGATTTATTTATACTTGGGCAACCATAATTTTTTTCGGCATTTCTCTGTTAAGAAAACAAGGCTCCCCCTGCCTGCCTGCTGAAAGGCTCTCTTGCTTATATATCCAGTGGTGTGCTTATATGGATGCAATACGTAAAGAGTGTTGGTGAAAAAAAAGTCTTCGCACCGTGATGTCTTGTATACCTCGGGGAAATAAAGGGTTCGGAAACCTTCTTCAGGTTCAGTTTATCCGAAGAAAATTGATTCCCCACGAAAACAATACACCAGCTTTCCCATGGTCTTCCATCAGTGACGTTAAAATGTTGCTACTTTCGATCGACGAAATTCCCGCCATTTCTTCAAACTTCGAGCCTGGCGCGGTTCCGAAACTCGCGCATGCTTATTACGTTTTTCCGCTCTGCACCCGGAGCGAGGGAGAAGGGCGGCACGACAAGAGACCCTGGAACGAGGTAGTTGTCATCGTCGTACATAGAACACCACGTGAATATCTGTTATCACACACATTAACCTGATGTATTTATAGTTATGTACCAAAATACGGTTTAGTGTTTCGGGTGAAATATTAATGACACTGACATTCCAGGAATCGCGGTTTCGCTTTCAAAATAACCATCCTCTATTTAGAATGATGTTTCGACACAATTCGAGAAAACGTTGTTTAAGAAGCAGTTCATGCCCAAAATATATTTATTTTATATTGCCAGGGGTTTAGGGTTAAAGTTTGAGAATCACATTTTTTCTCATTTTATTTTCTCTGTTTTCCCAGAAACTTGAATTATGTTGTTTTGTGTAAATAAAGGCTTAGTTGATTTATTTTTTGGTCGCATTTCTCCACTGCCCTACATTTGGTTCCCTGTTTTCCCAGAAACTTGAATTATGTTGTTTTGTGTAAATAAAGGTTTGGTTGGTTTATTTTGTGGTCGCATTTCTCCACTGCCCTACATTTGCAGGCAAAAACTGCTGAGATAAATTAAAACAAGAGCATACTTTTACTAAGACCCTTGATTGAGATCAAATGTGAGCCATTCGTTTGGTGTAAAAACAACATTGATTAGTTGGGCTAGGAGAGAGCTCACTGTCAACTAGCCCCCCTTAAAGTCCTAAGTGAGCTTTAGGTGTAGCCCAGTCGCTTCAATGCGGGTCACGTAAGATTGTGTGCGTGACGTAAGATTGCGTATGGGACTAATGCAATCCCTCTATTTTGCTGCACTGAATCATGGAAACCAGATTTTTTCTGTAAACGACTGCCTTCTCTGTGCGCTGTTGAGCCAGGCAATGTTCAATCTGCAGCCTTAACTCGCTCTCCGGGGCGCGGAGATCCTGCCGGAGGCCCCGGCGAAAGCTTTTAAAACTGGACGGAGTCAATATTCCGCGCAATGCCCTTTCATTAAGTTGCAACTTTGCAACATAGTGCCTTACAACAGATGACGCACTTGTTTGGTTTACCCTCTTGCCCCCCCCCCCCCCAACTTCCATTGAATGCTGAGGTCAAACATTGTACCGGGGTGGGGGGGGTGCATTTGGTCTTTGAAGTGGATGCAGAGAGAAGGAGAACAGAGGCTAGAGACGAAAACAATATGACAATACGGTGCAATTTGAGAAGGCATAACATAACTATATTTTTTAAAAAAGCTTTGTTTCAAAAATTCCAGACTTTGCGGTCAGCAGGGCTCATCCGGTATTTACTCTTTGTAGGTTTCCTGTCGTCCTTAACGTAGTCATGCGTATGTGACATTTTAAAAATTCCTGTTCCTCACATTATAGAAAGTTCATTTGGTCTGCAATCTGCACGCGCCGGTTTGGGTGGGTTTAAGAGAGTGCCCTTAACCACGGTCTATTTTAAGGACTTGTTTGGGATAAAAATAAGCCTCGCGTTAAACGTAAAAGGAAATTTAATGATTTTATTTACTAGCGACCGAACAAAAAACACTTGTGCAGTTTCGTGGCGCATATCAAGATCTGGGACTTGACCCGAGAAGTAAACAGCACTTGCTGAGACCTGTTCAGAACAATTGGTCATTTTAAGATCATTTGATCACTGTTCAGTCGATAGCACGCCTTGTCTTGTAAAAGCCACAAAGCTGAAATATGGTTTGGGAATTGCCGTCCTGTTGTGAAGTCGTTTAACCTCAAGAGATCAATCAGTTCAGTGGAGCATTGAAGAAGAACGTCATCTGCCTAATGCGCTGTATCATCTCAGGCTTTATAGTAATCTTTGGTTTTTAGTCACGTACCTAAGTTATGTCAATACTGTCAATATTGTGTTTATTGCCAGCCAGGAGCCACAAAGGGAGCTTGACACATATATTATCTACTTCTCATGATGTCGGCCTGTGTATTGGTTTTCTTCAATTGCGGCAGGGAAAAAGGAAGAAAGCGATAAACAGGCGAGCGAAAGCGTACGAAACATGGGCGAAAATTCTGCGCGTGGCACAAATGACCCATGGCATGTCTAACTTTGTCGCGCGTGTGCGCGTTGGAGACACTCGCGATTCGTGGGTTTCGCCACTCGCGCGCAGCTCGGGCGTGTCCAAGCCGACTAAGAAGTAGTGTCACATACAGTGGCGTCCCTTGATCAGAAACGCGATAATCCTGACTGTTCAAGAGTTTTAAAATTGTTTGTTTACACCGATCGTAGTTCAATTAGTACTTTAATTTTACTGAAATTGGTAAGAAAATTTCCGTTCATATGGGCAAAAACCTGCGATAAACATATTTTTGCACTGCATTTTGCGCACGAATTACTTGCATTTGACCTACCTCGGCGGGGAGACTATTTGAATTATTAATTTAGAAAGAGATAAGGAAGCTTCCCGCCTTTTTGGTCCGGAGTGTCTGGGATGGGGTACCAAAATAAACATTGTTTTGGTCTGCAAGACTGATCTAAAGTCTGCAAAGAACCTTCCTTTCCTCCGGCAGCGAGCACGCGAGGGCAAAGGTGGCGACGACTGTAGCCACACAGTTTGTGTGCATTTAAAGCATATTTTTGGACAGTTAAATCGCATAATAAGTGATGAGGTATTTCATTTGAAACGGCGCTTTTTGTATTGACCATGTGACTTCCCAAAGGCTTGCTTACTGTGTATAGACCGACAAATTTTATAGAAATTCAAAATGATCGGACTTAAAAATCTCTTTGAAGGAAAAATAAAATCAAACCCTGATACATTTTGAAAAGTCATTTGCAAGTGGTAATTTTCTATTTTTAAAATTATGATAGCAACGTTTCGCGAAGTGAGGGAAGCTTTGTATTCTAAGTTGTCCTTGGAAATGTCTGAAACTCCGGCGAGCGTTTTTTGCACCTCCATTGATCTTCCGTGCGAAATCATTAAGCGAGTTTTGTCTTTCCCGAAATAAGTTAAATGACAGACCTCCTCGAAGTGATTTTGCACCTCGACGTTTTGGATTTGGACTATTATTAATCGATATGAAGTAGAGAATTTCTAGTTTGGGACAGAGGTTGGTAAAAGGGTACGAGAGAAATGTTTTTAACGTTAGAAAATCGTACGACCTCAGTAAAGCCCAACTCAATGGGATTTTCGCTCACTTTGGGAAACCAATATAGCAAAGTTGTCTTTACAGTGTGAATTCAGAGAATGAGCTAGAATGGATTATTGACGTTTCTTTATTGTCAACTTTTGTACGACAATCATGTTATAATCTTTGAAACGCTTATTCGCTTTGAAACGCTTATTCTATGGCTACAGCCTTTCAGCAGCAGTGCTCAGAGGTTTAGCAGATCAGTTTTCTCCTTTAAATAATTCAGTCCCCTTCATTTTTTTTTTTTTTTTTTTTGGTCTTTTTTGACGGAATTTTCCCCCTTTTTTACAATTTTGTGTTCACTAAAAAAGGTCAACTCACAATCC
>Ga0126339_10001844_pt1 | contig 14807 bp, 8 predicted proteins | sample OrbTmetagenome_2_FD_92532 | JGI IMG/M metagenome (GOLD analysis project Ga0126339, IMG submission 92532) | Coral microbial communities from Petempiche,Puerto Morelos, Mexico - Orbicella T R C metagenome | ecosystem: Host-associated > Invertebrates > Cnidaria > Coral | place: Petempiche,Puerto... | reverse complement strand
TACCCGTCAACGAAGATACTGTTCACCGAGTGGTATTGCCATTTAAAGATCAAACGTCGGCCGATGCAGTGAAAAAACAACTATCTGACCTGAGCAAGAAAATCGATCACATTCTTCAACCAGCATATATTCAAGAGTCGCAAAATCTGTGAAGATCTCAAGATGCGTGAACCAAAACCATCTCTAATTAATCAACAATGCGTAGTGTACAATTACCAATGTGATCTGTGCGATGCAGAGTATGTCGGGTATACCAGCCGGCATTTGCACCAACGTATTGATGAGCACAGGTTCTCCGCAATCGGAAAGCATTTAAAGAACGATCACAGCCTTTATAACATCGACGACCTTGCCAATAATTTTTCCATCCTAAAGAAATGCAACGGAAAACTGGATTGTTTGATTTACGAAATGCTGTTTATTAGAAAGAAGAAACCTAGCCTGAACACGTAATCGGATTCCATTCACGCGAAACTATTTATTTAAACAAATATGTTAATGAACAATCACACCTGCCACCGCATATATAACACTGTTGAACCGTTATTTTCTTGTCACTTGATAATGATGTCATGACGACATCGAAACGTTGTGTAAAATATCTATCGCTCATTTTTATTTTGAAATGAATACCGCTAAAAAGAGAAAAATGTCATTTGCATTTGAAAAGATTCCCTGCATTAGCCTCAGTTGCAAGCTGGTTCCAGTCCAATACCGGGAATACGAATATGGTCTATTATCCCGAATAGATGCTAACAACACCGAACACTAGACCTTGTACGAGAGAGTCCGAAGAATCTCTTAACGAGAAGAGAATGTATGCTTCAGTGCCATACATCAAGGGCACTTCGGAACGCCTATAAAAATATTCTTTGTATCACACGAGTTTAGACTTGTCCACAAGTTTCTCAAAGGCGTGGAACAGTCCATCACATCCATTGAGAACAATTTGGCGAAATTTATCGTTTATTGTAAACAAGACTTAAGGGGACATCATTCGAGGGATTTGTCAGCCATTCTTGAACATTGCCAGCTCACGGGACGTTTAGTGGATGCCAACAAAGCAAAAGTTCTTTCCACAGAAAGGCGAGAGAGCAACACGTTCAAACGTCGCGTAAGGGAGGCGACTGAGATCTAGTTACGAAAGCCTTCTTAATTGAATAGAGATAATGCCTTCGAATTAGTTAACACCTATGACACTATCTAAGCCCTCGAAACCCCAGTGAACATGACATAAACCTTCTATCAAAACCATTCACATTTTCATTGTGGCTAATGAAGTTTGGTCCAAGAGAACGATATATTCTAGCAGGACCAATCTTAAGAGGTTTTTAATGCGGACAATAGCAACTGGCTAAAATTTCAACATTTAGAATGATGAATTGTGGGAATGGGGAATGTCATGATGAATTAATGGACTGGGCCTGCGTCAAGGATGAAGTAAACACTATCAGTAGATGAATGAGGTTGCTTTCAATAGTCCGTTATATAGCTTACTCGTTTAGTTGACTGTAACTTCAATCTCGTCATTTCATTCTCAGGTCAGAGCAAAGCTGAAAGGAAAGTTCACAAAGGACGGTTACCTTGAAATTCCAGTTGTCATTGCTTGCTCCGCTGACGAATCAGAAGTTCCCGCTCAGAAAGAAGCACAAGTTAAGCCTGCGTCCCGGCGTCCAAAACGGAGAAAAGGGACATTTTTCTGCGTCACAGGAAAGACCTCCTTAATGGGGGACCTTAATGATTTAAACTTACAATTTTGGGATCAAAACGAAGGAGATAATTTTATTGTCAACCCCATGTCCCGACGTGTTAAGAACCTCGAAGGTAATTTTACAGATATTCTTAATCAGTATGATTTGACGAATTCTTATCGCGAAATTGCAACTAGAAAAGAATCTGATACAACGCATTTTTTAAATAATGGTGGATTTAAGCTCATAAGTATAGTCTGACTGGACGACAAAATAATAATCGATTTTAATGTGGGACATCAATCAGATTTCAAAATTATTGCACTAGAGTTTCATCGACCGAACTTTGTACTACACATGAAATTGGAAGTCGAAGACGAAAGACTTTGACAAATAGTTTTCCGTCCTTTAAGGCTGGTTCTCATTAGCGCATTTAAGCATAAGCATAAGCATAAGCCGACATAGACAGTTCCAGTAATTTGTTGATAATTAGCGCCTTTTTTGGGGGAAAATTCGTTGCAAAAGGTGCCGCGTCTGTGTATGTCGGTGTATGCTTATGCGCTAGTGAATACCACCAGCCTTAAGAAGTGCCACACTGAGTTCGATTGTTTAGAACCTGAAATGTTACTAATAGATCAAGTTCGATATATCAATATTCTAAATAACATGGTTCCGAGACTTTCGTGACAAAATTGTAAACTTTTTAAGTTTCGTTTGTCTCTCAATTCCCAAAAGAGATTTGAATACAAAGAAAATAACACCAAATATAGACGTTGTCCTGAAAGCCTTGGAGCCATGTTAAAATATTGATATATCGATCGTAACCTATTAGAGACTTGTCACCATCTCTCAATGTCCAACCAGACTCAATCAGAGCAAAACCTATTTACGTGTCATTGCGTGTTAAATAATTACTTAATATGTTTATCTTTTTCTGACAGTTTATTTTTTATCTTTTTGAACTTGAAATTGGTGTGATGACGACTCTGAAACGTCGTTAGTTTTATCATAAATTGTCACTTGCTTGTGCATTACAAAACCTTTGCTTATAAAGCAAAGATATCTCAAATAAGTGTTATAAGCTCTGCTTATAGGTTTAATAGAAATAATCCAAATTTTCAAGAATTCCGCAATGATTTGTCATTTCGTTAATGGCAAGTTAAAAATAGTTACTTGAAGTCTAGTATCTAGATTATTCATTTATACTGTACGTACATGTTTACTTAAGCTTGCCTTATATAATAGCTACACGTGAAAATAATCACCCTAGGTTAACTATATCACAAAGACTACGAGGAAACAAGCAGACTTTATTAAGCTCAGATACTACCTCATCTCTCCCAACACCCAAGTCAGCAGCGTAATAGCTGTTGAAAACTCTACACAAAGAAAAAAAAATCAAGATAAAAATTCAAATGCAACGTACCTTCTGGGGCTGTTGTCGCTGATCCACACACCCGAGTATAAATACAACGTCGAGGACAACGTGGAATTGAAAAAAAATAATTGAATTTAATTATATTACGGTGCTCGCACATTTGCTTGTTTTGCTGTCGAATTTCTAAAATGAGCCCAATTTAGTTGATAGACATATTTTTACCCAACATGGAGGATATGTGAACCATATCGTTATTTAAGTATAGGTTTATAGTAATAATTAACAATCAGTCGCCTCAGGCTAATTGTACATTGACGAATATTTACTGAGACGTAGATTCAAATAAATGAAAATTTCATTCAGCAACTGTATGGTACGTTTACTTCCTTTAGCGAAATGTCATATTTACAACATAGTGCGGCGAATATAGTGTCTCGCAATCCATCAAATATTTTCGATCGCACGCGATATGTCTAAATGCGTCATGTGACTGAACATGCTCCAGCTTAAACTGGGGAATATCCGAGTGATACTACCCAATTATATTGTTTATATAAGCCGAGTTTTCGACCAATCGGAATGTCCAATTCATGACCAGTCAAGCACTAAGCAAGTAAATAGTTCTGGTCCCTGGGAAATCCCCCATACTTCTTACCTGTTATAAATACAGATTACTTTCAAACGATATGAATAACTTAAGATTAAAAGTCATCGTTTTAATACAAGAGTGGTAAAAGTAAGTGATCTTGACAAATTTATGAAAATAGAGAACAGAGATCACTGCTTGGAATATATCTTTTTTTTTTCTACCGAAAATTAGATTTCTGTTTTGCCAAGATCACAACAAGGGAAAGAAAACAAAACGGTGATAAGCGTATATTCCTTGCAGAAATTTCGATGTTCTCAGTTAATCTCTCTACGTCTCCCCTCGAGTAGGTTTTTTTACAATAACTGTCTAATTTCTTGCGCGCTGATTGGCTCATTTTTATCATCAATAGTACGCTGGACAAGACTGTTCTGGATCGACGCTTTACAACAAAAAATTAAAACGAACAACGTGACACAAATAATTTTGTGATTGTCTTAAACTTTACTAAATTTCACACATGGAAACTTAATTTTATATGGATCACGCAAGAAAGGCTTGCGTTACACCTTGTCTAAATTTGGTAACTGAGTCACAAAAGTATGCAAAATCACGCAATTTCTGAGAAAAAAGAGCCACATTTGGAGTGTTGTTTTGAGAAGAAACTCTTTCCGTGCTGGCGTTTTTTTTTTTTTTGTCAAGATTTTGACAAGAAAGTATGAGAAAGACTTACAACCTATTTGGCCACTTAAATATGATACTGTCTTCAGAAACTTGAAGCTGTTGTTGCCACTAGATCGGTCGTCCAACTGCTTTAAAGATGGCTGCCTTTAGCTCGAGCTTCGTAGAGGCCACAGTTGCACAAAACACTGCTGTGTTAAAGCGTTGTCGGTCAAGAACCTCAGACACGGCTATTTGTGCTTTTAGGAAAGTTTCCGGACCTCTTTCTAGGCTCATCCACCAAAAGCTTGCCATTTTCTGGCAGTTTGATGCATAAAAGCATGAAATGTTTGTTTGGTTTGCCTTCTGGCCCTCCAGTGGTAGCACTACAACATGAATCTTTGATTCTCTAAACCGCTGATGTATAACAGGATTATAACTACTATTTAGATGGATTATCTCTCCTCCATCATACCCTGTCCTCGCCGAATTCATGAAAAAAATCTACTAACACGTAACGATGTTCTTCGCACAACAACACTGGTCTAATTACCCTACGATGTGGAGGTAAACTATGAATTTTTCTCAGAAACCGCACAATTTTCCGTACTTTTGTGATTCAGTCCGCAAATTTAGATACACCGTAACGCAAGTCTTCCTTGCGTGATCTATGTGAAAGTAAGTTTCCATGTGTGGAATTTAATAAGGTTTAAGACAATCAAAAATTATTTGCATCACTTTGCTTGTTTTAATTTTTTGTGGTAAAACGTTGATCCAGAACAGTTTTGTCTAGCGTACTATAAGGATACAGGCGGATAAAATTTTGATATATGCCCGATTTCAAGTACAACTTTCAGCTGTCAAACTGTCAACTTTTTAACCAATGAGATTTTATGAGGTTCGGCTTGTGGTTCCACAGCCACTTTGACAATTTATGTCGCAATTTATCATCAATAAGAGGACAGACGCATAAAAAACAGACTTCAATTTGTTAAATTTCAACTATATTTTACCTGCCGTTTAGTTTTATAAAGAGTGGTTCTTATTTCTTGGCGACTCTGCAATAGGTGCTGTGCGCTTGCCAATTTCGCCAATTTCGTGTCCAGAGCCCATTCGTTTTTCTGTCGGCGGAGATTGGCCAATTTAAAAACCAGAAGCAGAAAATCTCGGTTCTGGTTTGCGTGCATACATCTGAATTCAATAATTGTATCTGAACATGCATAGAGAGGTCAACCGCTGCTTCTAATGGTGGCTGAGTTGTTGACTCAGCTCTCCTTCTCCTACTCAAATTCAACCGAAGGATCCGATTCTTGTCGCTGACCAAAAGGACCGTGGCCTCTAGAAAAGAAATCGATGTTATTCCGCCATTGCATTAAAACAGTTTAGTTTGATTCCACGTCAGGGGCCTGTTTCTCGAAGGTCCCGAAAAGTTTTCGCACCCAGGAAAGCCATAGCAAAATCTCAAAGCTTATGATTACAGAGCTGTTTCATTCACGTAATTTTAATATGACGTTTCAGGCGTATACACTTCTCCGTTTTTAGATACAGATGAACTAAAAATGGCTTAACGGCCCCGAAAAGTTTCCGGGACTTTCTAGAAACAGGCTCCAGGACTGAGAAAGAATCTGTGGTTTTCAAAGATTGCCACACATTTCTACAGCCTCTGTGGCGATCGTCCCGTTGTGGTATCATAAACAGATCCCTTACATCACGCGGTATAATAGATATCTCAATTCAGAAATAAACAAAATTCAACAGCATTATTATCCAAAATATTATTTAAAAACGCTTTCTATCAAATGAATTTGATGTTTTCGCCAAAATGTCAAAGCAACGCCCATCACTGTTAAATTTTTTGAAAAAAAAGTCATGCCATCGCAGGAGAAATAATTTCTCTAGCTTTATAAAACAGCTTTTCGAAATTCAAAATTAGAATTGAGAACAACGGTACTTTTCTAGCTCAGTTTTTTGGTTAATTATGGCCGGAAAGTATCTCTTTCACTGGGTCAATGGATGCAGTTTTTGGGTTGACATGCAAAACTATTGAGCTTTAAAACTGTTTTAACACAAAAGCTGTTTTGGAAAACCGAATAACTACAAAACTTTAAGTTCTCATAGTCACTCAAGGAGGTGTTGAAAGTAGCAAAACGTTTTACAAGATTTGCTCACAGCTGTCTAGTATGTTAACTGGATTGCTATGCAAATATGGCAAATCAATTATGAAACCACCTGGTTATACTTCCTAAATGGAGCGTTTTAAATTAAGAAATAGTCAAATCATAAATCCTAATTATATGCTACGCCAGCGAATCATACTTGTGATCATATAAGCTTAATATTTGATGCAAATCTTTACTTTTTTTCATGGAGATTTGACTGAAACCGCCACATAGAAGGAGAGCGAGCTGACTAAAACTGGCTAGGTAAGAGTCGTACATTTTTTTGATATTTAATTGTTAACAGCAAAGAGGGAAAAATGAGAACTGTGATTATTTTAAAAAGAATTCCATTCAAATATTTTTCATACATGTAGCTGAGGAAAGAAAAAAAGAATCACACTAACCAACAGTGCTACCTCTGTATGCGCAGGAAAATTAAAATGACTGTAATCATCATTATCCTTTACCGTATTTTGTGGCAGCTTTAAGATAGTTGTCAGTGTGTAGCCTGAAACTGTTATCGGAGATTCAAAGGTATATACAGTCTGGTCTACGTGACACTGTGTGGTCCAAAGATGTCGCAAATGCTCACAGAAACCGCTTCGGGTATGGCTCTTCTTCAACGCTAAATCTCTGCAAAGACATTCGCATCGTTATCTAAATAGAGAGAAAAAGTGTTATGCACGGAACATTATATAAATCTCGCAAGCAAAAGAAGTCTGAATGGCATTTGTCAGTTTGCTAAATAATTTGGCTTTTTATATGTTAATGATATTGCTTTTTAAGGCCTATTTATAAGCATAAATGTAAACATTGTTGACGCTGACAATCATTCGCCCATTTTCTAAATTTGTTTATGTCCTGATCGCAGCTGAAGGCAAAGCTAATTGGCATTTTGCTGAAAATGATATATTTGAAAATTAATTTGAAAATGATATATTTGAAAATTAATTTTAACTTTTAAACATATCGCCAGAATTCAGCCAGCAAAGGTTTAATAACAAGTTAAGCACCGTCGTTTAAAAGGTTGGAAACTTTAACCTAGCAGCCGGAGGCTAAATTATACGTTTGATACGTCTAAGGTCCGTAGGTTTATGGTCTCGGCCACCGGTGACAACCCCCGAGGCAACTTTATTTGAGAAGAAGCAAACTTTATATGAAAAAAAGGTGTCTCTGTCGGCCGAATCAAAGTAGAACCCGGGTGTGATTATTTAACGCTCTTTCAGCTATTCAAATGCGTAGTTATCTCACTGTATTTGTGTTTCCTTGATGTATTCGTTCCCTGTAAATTAAATCCCTGTTTTAAAACCTAAAATCTAAGCCTTACGCAACATTCAGCACGCCATGAGTTGCCTCAGCCCTGAGACACAACTTGAATAAATTCACCTTTGTGTGTGTGTGTGTGTGTGTGTGTGTGTGTGCGCGCGCGCGCGTTTTAAAGTCGACGGGTCTGGCATACGGCCGGTGCGCCTGAAATATAAATTGACCAGTCAGGGCTCAGCACGCAGGAAGTACTCTACAGTCTTGAAGTTGCTGCAGGCAGGAAAGGCATTGAAGTCGGTCGACTCTTCTCACTGGTGACGGCATTTATAATTCGCGAAAAGGAACTTACTGTACTTTTCCAAAAAAACCGTATCAGGTCGTAAAAAGTGAAGAAATCAAACAATTTGTCACTCTAAGCTTGCCATTTGGCGCCAAAAAGGGGTCGCCCACTTTCGGCCACTCGCACTTCGATCATTGTCGGCAGGTAAGATAAGAGTTCTTTTGAACAAAATATGTTGTTCTTCGTCATATTAAATCCAGAATTCTCGGGTTAAGCATTAAAGGAGGCCAAAGCATTTTTCAGTACTGTTTATATTTTTTGTCAGCTACAAAGAAAAAGACTATTATCGTGTCGTTTCGGTGGGACAGCTCGGTTTTGACTGGCTCTCGTACTGCAAGCGCAGCCACCGTATGTGGATCAATAAGTGAGAGAGGCGTAAATGTGCGTCACACCAATCAGATTGCAAGTGCCATGAACAACCAATCAAATTGCTGCTTATAAAGATGCATCTTGTGTGAGAATATTTCATCCCGATTTCAGGACCGCGGTTTTTGTTTTTCTTCAAATAGGAAGATGAATTCTCAAATTGGCCGTATTTCGAAATTGCCGATGCTGCGTAATTAGGGACTTTAAGATACGCTGCGACGAGCTACTACTACGGCTACTTTGCCCGTGAGGGACTAGACTGGCAACATCGTTTTCTCTGCAAAACTCAAACGGATTAAGATTTCACTGCACGGCAACGGCTTCTGCAGCCTGTACGTGTCTTTACAAAAATGACTTCGTTCAAGAAGACCTTGGACTAAATTCTACTTTCATACGATATAGGCTTGATTAATGAGGAGGATTTCCTTCTCCTGTATCCGTCTTACATCTCCCAGAACTTAGATTGCCTCTCAGCTTCTTTTGGAACTAACCGCCTGTAATTCCAACCACGAAACAAAATAACACTGATAAAAAGCTCGATTTCAGCTAGGACAGGGAGTTTGTACAGCATGATAAACCCGAAAATAGAAAACTTTGGATTCTAATAAAATCCGTCTTGAACAGCAATAAACAATCATAGCTCAACCTGATACATACGAAGATTTCTTATCTGTGGCTGTTCTACCCGGTACTAATATGACTGTCGCTCACGGTAGATGTTTAAATCGTTGAAATTTTCTGTACAAATGACAAAGAAACAATTATCATCGAGCGGATCATTTATGATTTAGTACTTTTTTTCTTTAAACTAGGCTGTTCAAACAGTGAAAAAGCGTTAAAGCAGGCTTATAGTCACTTAGTGCAACTGGTTATAATTTTTCAGATTTTTAGTTTTATTTTATTTTTAGTTACAAATGGTACCTGGACACTTGCCTTTTTCATGCACGAGTTGCCGTAAATAGAACTGACGAATCGAGTACTCGCAACCGTTTTAATATTTTGCACTTATATAAACAGATTATAGATTTAGCCAAGCCTAAAAGCGAAGTTCTTATAAAGTAATGATCATTAAAGCCTGGCTTCATTACGTCACAAGCACAAGCACAGACATACGCATAAGGGTAGTGAGGACGTCCACAACACAAGAATAAGCACGTAGGCATGCGCAGAAAGGATAATTACCATATTTTCGGTTCTATACATCACCGTTACGCTAAACAAGATGGGGGACTTTCACTTTTGCTTACAGCTGTGCGTTCTCACTTGCACAAGAAGAGCAAACCTTATCGTCCACTGTCGAGACACTGAAGATCATGATAAGAATATAAACAATGTGTTGGAGTGACTAAGTGAGAAACAGGTTACTGTAAATGTTGAAAAGTGCACAAGTGGAGTTGATGGGTTATATAATTGCTCTGTAGCCCAGCAGAAACATCATGCAGCCTGAAAAAAACATCATGCTGCCACCAGTAAAAAGCTTTTTTAAATTTTGACTGTGTCCAGCGATACGACTACTGACAATAGCATTCCCAAATCACGTGAACGTTTTTAATCAAAGGCCTACTCTGGGACCTTAAGTCGCTTAAAGTCGCCTAAAGTCGCCTTAAGGTTATTCCACTGAAATAGAACCTGCACTGAGATTTTTGTGAAACTTTGCCTATTGATTGTTTATATTATAGGAACTTACATTTTGAAATAAAAATGAGGGGTCCCCACGTTCGTTTAGGAGCAACAGCACCTTGTTTATACCCATATAAATCCTTATAATAGCACCATGATTGTAGTCACGATTGCTCGCTAAATCCACGTTTCCGACGATTGCTTTTTGTTCTACACTGAGAATTGGTCCATATTTATTTTACACAGCGAAATTTGTTACTCAACTCAAAACAACAGAAAAAAATGATAGGTCACCATACTCGTTTGCGAGAAAATGACGATTTACCTCTGTGGCGAGGTCCAGCTGTAAAGAAAAAGCCGCCATTTTTTAATGCGCGCGCGCTAATCACGCGTGAGATTATGCGCAGTAGGGATACGCAATGCAATACTGGGGAATAACCGTAAGTCGCCTTAAGTTGCCTTAAGTTGCCCTAAGTCGCCTTAAGTTGCTATCGGCTACGCAATGTTCAAAAGGTTCCTACACACTCAAATTGCCCCCTGTACGAGGTTATTAGACATATAACTGTCACGTTAGGGTAAACTCCACTCCAACCGTATGGAGGAGGAGGCACGATGGCCCAATGGTTGGTGCAATGGACCCCTACTGGGGCTTATTACATTGTGCCAGTAGAGTTTGGCTATTGTATTTTATTTGGAGCATGTCAAAGCAAAGAAAATCACTGTGAAACTACTAGAGATAAAGGGACAATCACATACTTTCAGGAACACAACTTACAGTAATGCAACAAGACTTCGCCTCACCATGCAATATCAATAATTTTGATGGCATCGAAAATAGCAGAGGCTGACTAGGGTCCTTTAAGAAGCAATTATTGTATTATGCCTTAAAGCCATGGTTCCCTTATACATAAAAAAACCCCTAATATTATAATAGTCCTGCGCCTGTCTAGCGCCCATGTTAGCAGAAATAATGTCTACATGTAGACAATACCTAAATAGGAATGACAATCTGATCTATACTCTCTCACAGATGGCTTTGTATTTCTATTAAGTTTTAATTTTTTCTTGTATTTCATTGTAAAAGAGTTAATAAAAAAGATGTCACTCTGTGTTATCATCAAGAAATATCCTAAATATGGAGAAATATAACAAATGACTATACTGCAATAATTTTATTTAAGCTTATTTTAATGTTTGTAAGATATTACTGAATCAAATCTTTCGAAGACCTATAGTGTATAATTGATAAACAACAACAGTGAGAGATGTTCCAGATCATCAAGATGAAAAGAAAAGAAAAAAAAACAGAAAGATATTTCTGGGTTAAGGCTCAATTCGTTCTAATCACTTTTACACTAAGCAGTAAAAAACCAAATGGTCATCCAAAGTCAATTGGACCGAACTGAGTCTAGGCTTTAAGTACTTTACTTACCCAGTGTAAAAGAGTGACAAAAGTGGGCCATTTCTCCAGCAAAAGTCATTGCATTTTACTTCCACATTCGGCCAACTCTAAACGTTTGAATTTCGTAATTGGACGAACCAACTTGCAGCATAATATCTATCCTTTTCATACATTTGATGAAGCCAGGTATTCAAATCATCTTATACACTTAACGTGGACTGCGCTACAGTTACTATCGAAAGCTAAGGTACAGAAAATTGTCTATGATCAATTCTCGGTAAACATGGCCGCCAGGCGAATGTTTGGAACACGTGACTTAGTTTGGCCCCGTGACCTAAGTGTACGCGAGCTTACGCGATATGATTACTCCGACAGGCCTTTAGAAAAAACAAGAAAGAAAACAAATCGCCAAACTAATACTCTCCGAAATTTGAATATAGTGATTTATTATCGGGTGATTTGAAATAAATCTACATTCGGGATCACTTAGCAGGAGAACTCGAATTTTCGTGGCACAAGGCGATATATTGTCTCTTTGAAGCATGGAAACCAGTTAGCGGCGCAAGGGTTACTGGTAGAATCAAAATGGTGGAGACCAGTGTGTCTGGCATCGATATATCAATTTCTAGTATTTCGTTGTGAAAATGTCGTTGTGGGCATTTGGTATGTGTCAGGTGGAAACTAGTGAAAGCTTGGAAGGTATATTTCCTGGTGGTCTGATCAACCGTGGTAAAAAACCTTCTAGAAAGATTGGATTCACTGTCAGTAAACTTGCCAGGGTCATCAAAGTTTTCTTGAGCCAGATAAGTACATGTAGCTGGTGAAATTTGGCAGGAAGTGTTCTTACGTAGGAGCTTAGCATGCGGTACTCATTACGGTATTGGGATGTTTTGTCTGACTGAGGTAGGAGAGCAACAAATCGAATGGGGCCCTGAAAAGGACTGAGCAACTTTGGAAAGCCATGCCATTTGTTAAACTCCCATGCCAAAAGTGACAATGGAGATGCCAAAAATATGGCAGATAAGTCTACCAAAATACTCATTTTTATAATTTGGGAAGCATTGTAAAATAAATGCATGTAAATAAGCTAAATTAATTTTAATTTCCCTGTCTTTTGAATAATTTATGGAAAATATACAGACATTTCAAATTAAATCAAGAGATATTAAATTTAAAACTTTTGTCACTGTGAATATATTTTTATTAGTTTTGTTTGATCGTTTTATTGTGACATCTTCACTAATATTCATGCTACCTTGCCGGTATTTATTGTTATTATTGTTCTTATAGTAGTAACTGTTCAGTGTTGCGGTAATTCTTCTTTTTAGTATTTTTTTGTAATGGTTTGAAATCTGTCCCGGATTGTTCGAAAGCCGGGTAACGCTAACCCAGGTAATATATTCTTTTTATAGAAATATCTTTCACTGCTTATGGTTGTGTAGTTTAGGATGAATCAAACTCAAAAGTGAAAGACAAACAACATAAACAGAAAACTGGACCAAAAAGCTACAAAAATGAAAGTATTCAAAATTCTCTCTAATCCTGGGTTAGTTTAATCAGGCTTTGAACAACCCGGCCCTGGATTTTTGAGACTGTGGTGACTTAATTATGTACCAGTATTGGTACAATGTTGGTTTATTGCAAGAGATACATGGAGAGACTGTTGCTAAGTTTAAACTTTTTATCACTCGAGTGAAATAAAGTCTCCTCAAGTCGCCTTAAGTCGCCTCAAGTCGCCTAAAATTGCCTAAAATCGCCAAAAGTCGCAATGTTTTTTCTGCCAATTCTACTTAAGTCGCCTAAAGTCGCCTTAAATCGCCCAAAGTCGCCTTAAGTTAAGGTCCCAGAGTAGGCCTAATCAAGACAAGCGATAATTTAGTCACAAGCTAACGTTTATACCCATAATTGTGGATGCCACAAAAATAGATTAAAGTTTTCGGTCTCGGCGACTCGATTCTGATTTTGAAAATAACGCCGGAAGATTCAGCTAGTGATCGTTTACATTTAAAGGAAGCCAAACAGCGCGCTAACTATGTACTTATATCATTATTCATAGAGAGAAAAACTTGTGCACGCACAATAGCAAAAACTAAGTGGGTGTTGTTTATATTATCATGTTCGCCTTACCGCGAGAGGCCACCATCGGTTCTATATCAGTTATTATTTGTAGCTTACAATCAAAATCTGCCTACTCAACCGTAAATGCAATTAAGTCTTTGATTGAAAAAGCGAGTTTTCTTATTCCAGTTTCGAAAGGCAGGTTTTCGAAGACAAAAAAACACCGACCGTCAAAATTATTCTTTGTAGTATTTTGAAGGCTTCTAGTAAATGATCGAAAACATACTTTTCAATCATGTTGCATCTGTTTTCAGTGCTTAGCATTTTTATGAGAAAAAACACGACACACGATCTCAACCTAAACAATGTCAGTGCACATGACGTAATTTTAAGAACATTAGAGGAACATTTACGCAGACATGTCACCGAATATCTATCTGTGAACTTCCGGTTTAGAGATGATCATCGCGGAAACGTTTCAATGAAACTTCAGGTTTCGTGCCAAGATTGCCAAGTGAAAGGCTATAGCCCTTAGATAATTCAGAATCTAAGTTCCAACTTCATTCTACGCTGGAATCGCGAAGGAAACCATACAATGGTGCAGTATACGCCAGCGAAAAATGCTAATTAACAATTGAAAAGACGGCCAAACATTGGTGAGTGTGTCCGCATCCTTCCTTTAATTTTTACCATGCCACTCTTGAAAATTTGAGTTTAATTTTAACCAAGGCATTTTCGAAACCATCTCATATTGAATTTGCTGATGAAATTGTCATCTTTTTTTCTGGGAGTATATTCTTGCAGTTCGCCTAATATAAGAAAGTTTTTAATTAAGGTGAATGATCGAGCGACACACGGTTTATGTTATGTGGTCCGCTGCGACCACTGTCGACATAAACGCATTAATTAGAAAAGTGGCCACAGGATAACTCTTAATATGAAAGAATTGTCGCTTGTTTCTAATTATTTCTTATCATTTTAGACTCTTACATTTAACTTAGTTGTTATTCAATCGGTCAATCAATCAATCAAGTTACTAATCTCATGCGTGGGAAGAGGTTGCCACCGGTATCCGAACCAGGGCTTCATGTATAAATTTATAAAACGCATGGCAAAAATAACAAAAGGAAAAACTAGTTAAATATCAATCAATAGATAAAATTATAAATAAAAGTGTGATAGTGAAATATAAATATAAAATATGAAATAACTGCGTTCGACAGAACGCAGTTCTAATCGCGTAATACATAAAAATTCGAGATCTGTGTTTCTATCTATCTATCT
>Ga0126339_10001842_pt1 | contig 14827 bp, 13 predicted proteins | sample OrbTmetagenome_2_FD_92532 | JGI IMG/M metagenome (GOLD analysis project Ga0126339, IMG submission 92532) | Coral microbial communities from Petempiche,Puerto Morelos, Mexico - Orbicella T R C metagenome | ecosystem: Host-associated > Invertebrates > Cnidaria > Coral | place: Petempiche,Puerto... | reverse complement strand
GAAAAGGAACGTTATTCTTGATGTTTGCCATAAAAATACTTTAACTTACAGGTGACCTTTAATAGTGTGTACCAAAGTAATTACTCTACCCTTCGTCGCGTTCTATAAACGATAGTCAATTCGACTTCCTAGGTAAGACCTTAGGTTTACATATTGTCTTTTGTCGACCCTTGCTCACCTTGAACCACTAGAATCGTTGTTGAGCAAAGTAAGAACGGCGTGAGAGAGTTTATCTTCTAAAGTTGCGCCTCGTTGACTGCAAAACGGGTTATTCTTAAGTTAAATATAATCCTGATGGAGACGAGTCCGCCCGGATGCAATACAATTGGTAATTTGGCGGGGTCTTTTGTGGTAATTTTGCGGGGTCTTGTACCTTGTTACGACCCCGACAAGGTAAAAGAACTAAAGGTAGTAATGTTGTTTGTGAGTTTTTGTTATTGATCTCAGGAACAGTTTTTCATAAGTCTTGATAGTCGTGCAGAATAAACCTTTTTTCGAATTTTTAGATTAAACGCTGATTCAGAAGTTGCAAGAATGTATGGCTTAACAGCAAACAATGCCCATGTTCTCCCAACGAGAGATGACGTCATTCGACATCGTGTTGTGATCACCACTTTAGCTATGTCTAAGCATCTGCTCGAACTGCAACTGAACCATGGCTTCTTCACACACATTCTGGTAGACGAAGCTGCCCAAGCCCTGGAGCCTGAGGCGTTGATGCCACTGGCTTTAGCTGGGCCGAATACGAAGGTTGTCTTTACAGGAGACCACATGCAGGTGAGTCAAGTACAGTGAAATTCAATCATATATACCATCAAGACGATAGTCTCTTGATACAATGTAATACACGTAGTTTATCATGTTTAGTTTAGTTTTGGTGTACTTTTCGTTCAATCGTCGCCCTTCTTGTCTATTGTCAATGACTATAAGGAAAATCACGTTTTTCTCTCTGGTTATGTGAGTCAATAATCTCCTTCGCAGTCGATATTTTGGTTTTCAGTGACGAGACACAAAATAATAATCATAAAAGTAATGGTACAAATGATACAAATAACGAATAAATTTGGCACCGAGAGATTGTCGAGGTAAGAGAGTGAATCCCGCATATAGGCCTTATACCCAAGGTTGATCCCTCTCAAGTCTTTTAGACCTGATACCCAGGACCTCTGAGGATGTTACCCACGCGATGTGTGGACAGCCCAAGCGACTTTCTCACAACTACCTGAGACGAAATGGTGGGAACTACGAAAAGTAATTTTAATATGTTTTCATTGTCGAAAGACGGTTCATAGCAGAGTTCTTTCTGCACCCTCACCCGTCTTTTTGTTCGGCCGGGCCTTCGTTTGCTTTGTGCTCCTTTGGCTGTTCATTATTTTGCCGTTTATTCGATTTTAGATAGTTGAAGGTTATAATGTACTGTATACTTTCAGATCAGCAATTTCCTTCAAATTTGGATTTTAGAGTCAAAGTAATGGTCGAAGAGTAATCTCTAATTGCTGAAACAAAATTGAAAAAACTAAATATTGGCGGAGAAATGGAGGTTTTACGTTATGGCCGGAAGTAAAAGTCCCCTCTTGATTGACAGCCCTGTAATGTGTATGCAATCAACCGAGACAACTTTCGCGGGAATATTAGCTATATGGATACCACGAATTGGCTGGCTACTCAGTTGATCAGTATTGTCAATCCAAGCATTTTTCGTATTAGGTGTAATTCTATTAAGCTATAAGTAAACATGGACCGCGGGAAACTCCTTGGACAAGTTCGAAAATGCGAAAACCGCGAAGAACGAATGAAAATACATCAATGAGTGAAGAAGCGAAAGTTGGCCTCTCGGATGAAGCTATAGCTATCGTATCAAGCGGGCAAAAATGATCGAGTCAAGAAAAGAGAAAGATTCTGTGAAAATTTGGGAACTTGACAGCGATAACAGCGATGTTTACAATGACTGTTCTGTTGAGTCCGATACCGAGGAATCGTCGGACTCATTGAGATCCATTGGAATATTATTCATGCACATTGGCTCTGCCGCGCTTTCTTTTGTTTGTTTTCTTCGCCCAGCCACTCTAGCGTTCGTATCCTTTTTCGTCTTCCCCATTTTGCCAGACCAGCTTCAAGAAAAACCGAGTTACAAAAAAATTCTCTCTCCGTCTTGAGCGCATTGCGAAACACAAGGGTTTTTTGGAGATTCACGCGTAAATTTCACCGAGAGGTTAATGGTAGTAAACTTTCCGAGCGCTGATTGGCTCGGTGATCTAAGAACCCAGTTGAAGGCGTTTGTGGGCGGAGTTTGTTTGCGAAGCAAGAGAGTAAGTTTTCTTAGCACTGTTTTCTCGAATAGCTTTTTTTTTCCTTGAAGCAGACACTTTAAATAGTTACAACTCAAAGGGAATTTGTTCGATTGCCCTCAAATTTTGACAGTAGCTAGATTAACATATAATATATAGATTTAGCCAAGCCTAAAAACCCGATTAAGCTAACCTAGGATAAGCGAGAATTTTGATTTCAGTTTTGTAACTTGCGGTGAGGTTTTCTGTTTATATTTTTGGCCTTCTGTTTTGATTTTGAATAATCTCAAACTACACCAGGAGCCCTGACCCTAAAGCAGTGAAAAACACTTGTATAGAAGGTAAATTTATACTTCGATTAACCTTTAATCCTGGGTTGGCTGGCGTTAACCCAATTTCCGAACAACCCGGCCCTGATTACAACAAATTAACCTGATATGAGCCCGCGATCCAATCGAAAACTAAACTTGGTCAGCGGTCAACTTTAAAAACACAACCTGAGCCCGCGTTGTGGTCACGTGATACCGGTCAGTGGATACTTTGTTTTGACAGGTGTCAATTGGCGATAACATGGATGTCCAATGTCAAAGATATACGCTTTTAACCAAGACTGCATGACTTGGTAATAGCTGGAGTATGGCCGCCATGTTGCGCGACGTCGTTGTTAGCGCCATGTCGTTGTCGTTGTTGTTGGGCGTACGCGCCCGCGATCCATGCCACTAGCCATGTTTACCATGAGTAAAGAGTTGCATGGGTTTCTATTTCTATGCATGCATATGATCCTGTTCCTATAGTTATGGTGCTCCGCTTGGTGGCCCTTCGAGCCGCCGGATCTCCTCTAAAAAACAAAAATGTTTCTGCGAATTGTTTATTTCGAAATATTTTTTCTCCTAAAACGATTTTTGTACGATCACTTCATATTTTTTAAATCCTACTTCGAAAATGTTCTGTAACGTTTTACTGCAATTGAATATGGCAGAACGCAGACACGCTTTTTAGCGCATTTTGTCCTGAAACTGAGGAAAAAAATGAATTGGCGAAAAAAATTTTTGATTTGACCCGTAACTTTCAAAAGGTGGTAAGGGCGCCCGCATTTAGTGGTCGTGAAAAAATTGGCAATTCATATTATTTCAAAATTCTGGGAATAGTTTGATAGCCAGCTCTATAAGCTTTAATTTGATATAGGGGTTTAGGTATCTACAGCTTAAACCGGACGCACTACATCGCTTGTACGCGAGACACCCCTAAAGGTATACGGTAACCTCAAAGCAAGCCACAATGGCAACAGCAACGCGGAGTACAATGGCTGAGTAAGCGTGCGTTATAATTCTCTGTTCATTTCTTTGCCGTTCTTTACAAAACAACAACGTGAAATAGCCGCATTCTGCAAATTCGAGAGAACGTAAACTACGACGGTTAATTTTTAAAGTCTTTTTTTCGAATTTTGACGCTGTCTTAAATATTCTGTTTGGGATATTTCTGACAGTGATAGACTTACTGAATGAATCCAAATTCTCGGCGAGATTCGTGGGCTGAATGATATAAAGTCGTTTTTTAATCGACGTTGTCTTTGGCGTGGTTGCCTTGTTGCTTAAACTGCCTTTTGCTGCTTAGGCGTCGAGCGTCTGTCTGCATTTTTGACCATCCGTTTGTTCGGTTGCCTAGCTTGTGTTTGAGCATGACTTCCTTGATCATCGCGTTGTAATATGCCATCCGCTCTTTAAGAGGAATAAATTTCTTAATTCTACTCAGAACAGCGATGCGCTGAGAGAGCGTCTTATAGAGGTCATCGATTTGGGCATCGAAGGATAGCTTGCAGTCAGTCTTGACCCCCAGCAGATTCAAGATAGGAAGCATTTAATTTAACTTCCAACTGTTGGTTCCCTAATCTTTTGTCAAGCCGTTTGCCTGTAGCGAACATTATTTTGGTCTTCGTTTCATTAAGAAACATCATGTTGCTATCTGACCATTTCTGTAGTCTGTTTAAGTCAGATTGAAGTCCATCACTTACAGCCTGAGGTGCTAGCTTGTAATCGGTCGAATAACTTATTGTAGTGTCATCGGTATAAATGTCTGTTACGGTGCTCTGTAGTACCGAGGGTAAGTCGTTAATGAATGTGAGAAAGAACACGGGAACCAGGATGCTGCCCTGAGGTGCGCCCGAGGTAATTTCTCTTACAGTTGAATGAAATCCATCTTCATACGTTTACGCATTGTTTACGACCACTCAAGTAATCAGCAAATAAAGGCAGGTAATCCTCGCCAACGCCTAGTGCTCCGAGCTTGTTTAGCAACAGGTGATGGTCAATAAGACCAAACGCCTTTTTGTAGTCAACAAAGGCAACGCCCGTAACTTTGTCACTGTCAAGATCAAATAAACTCTGATCCACAAGTCGTATCAGAGCCGTTTCAGTGGAGAATGTTTTCCTGAAGTAAGACTTGAACCTGTGAAGCAAATCATTTTCACGCAGGAAATTACACAGCGTTGGAGGTTTTCCTTCGCTTTGAAACAAAACGAAACGTACACAGACCTTTCACGAAAACAACCACACAACGCGCGAGTAACATCCGTGCGCGGAACAGCTGGGTGCCATGTCTAAAGATAACTTAAGAGGGACTACCTCGGGTATAAGGTCTATCTATATGGGAATTCACTCTCTTACCTTGATAATCTCTTGTTTGGAACTAATCAGTTCTAAAAACATTAGGTAGGAATTTATCAATTGGCATGTTCTGCTCACCATCTCCATAATAAGAGACAACAGAATCAGAAGGATAGACAACAATAACCAGCCGAAATTAAACGATAGATTTTTTTTAGTTACGTTGTGTATCTACAGGGACAAGACGCCAGGGTGGATGCATGGTTATGAGCTGCCAGGATATTTCTATAGCGATACAAAAGCAGAAAAGCAGTTAAGAAATGTATCTAAGAATAAAAACCGGAAAAAAATGCTTAGCTGCTGGGGCTGAGCTAAGCTGCTCTATCTTGAAATGGACTACATAGATCTGTATTGTTAACATTATTGTCATTATTATTTCGACCTGTGTTTTTAGATGAGCCCAGAAGTTTACTCCCGTTATGCGCAAGACTGGGGTCTTCAAAGGTCTCTTCCCGAGAGGCTGTTTGATCATTATTATGAAAATATGCAGTCGGATGACAGCGTGATGCTCTTGACAGAAAACTACCGGAGTCATCCTGACATCCTGCAATTTCCATCTGATAACTTTTACGGAGAAGAGTTGATTGCCCGTGGTGACCAGGCTTCGCACCCAAGGTTTGGACCACTGTTATTCTTTTCAGTCCATGGAGTTGAGGAAGCGAGAGAAAATTCGTACATAAACACAGCAGAAGTTGATGAGATTGTGAAGAGGGTCAAGTTGCTAGCTGATGACTGGCCAGTGGAGTGGAAGGAAAAAGATCTTTCTAAGATTGGAGTCATATCCGCTTACATGACTCAGGTATTACGATATTCATGATAACTCGGCCTTTCGTAAAGGCCACCTAGGCAGGAATGAAAAATTCTACTGAGAGGTTCTGAAGAAAGTTCAAAGGATGTTTTGTTTCTTCGACATTTTTTTGTTTGCTGCTGGAAATTTATGTCCTCGTTGCCATACTGAAATATTTTTTGTCGCCTATGCAGTGAAATTGCAAATGTGTACCCGGAAATACGATTTTCGTCTTCGTTTATTTTTAAAAAAATGTTATTTACAGATGCTATCAGGATTATTGACAATACTCCTTTACGTTACGTTTGTAGGTTCGGGCTATTCGAACGCAGCTCCGAAGCAAGGGACTGGGGAATGTAACAGTGGAAAGTATTCATAACGTGCAAGGTGACCAAGAGATTTTTCTTGATACATTAGTGAGCTTTTCAGGAGTGACTTTACACTCTAGATCTTTCGTTGATTTCGGAAAAAAATTGTTAACAGTTCCTTGCCAAGTGTGGAAATCCATAGAGGAGAATAAAAGCTAATAACTTCTTCCATTAGCGTTCAAACGATATAAGAAAACGAAACCAACTTGTAGAATTTTCTTAAGCCTTTACTTACACTTGGTTGATCTAGGGATAGCTCTCAATTTCCATTTTGTGTGCGTGCCCACCAAAGAAAGCTATAGTTTGCAGTGTGTGTGCTTTTTTTTTCCGCAGGGAAAGAATTCCGTGCATTATTCATCAGCACTGTCCGTACACATCTAACCTGCCACAGTTTTGACAGAAATCAAGGTAAATCTCGGCCACTCTACTGGGAATTCTTGTCAGACCCCAAGCTCTTGAATACGGCAATAACTAGAGCGATGTCCTTGGTAGCCGTTGTTGGAGATCCCGTCTCGTTGTGCACCGCTGGTGACTGTAGGGGGAACTGGAGAGACTACATCAAAAGGTGCCACGAAGGCGGAACTTTGCATGGAGCATCGTACAAAGAGATAAAGAAGAAAATAGCCGCCCCTCTCGCCAACATCTCTTTAAATCCACGAGCGATCGAATTTGTTCCACAATCAATGGCAGTCAGCAGCAAAGAGCTCAAATCCCTGGAGTTGGCTTCTCAACCAGAGATATCCGATAGTCAACTCTCAAGCTCTGTAGAGAAGAGTGATTTGGAAGTTGACAAGAATGAAAAGAGCTCGGCATTTGGCATGGAAGACGGGTGCACCATCCCAATGAAAGGGTCAGGAATTGAAAGAGATGACGCAAAGGAAGATGTGACGCGAAGAGAACCAACGGCTGAAGGAGAAGAAGAGGAAGAGCAGAAAGCAAGTCCATTCTCATCAGATTCTCCAACAAATGACTTCAATTTTGTGAGAGGATCAGAAGATCAACAAGGAGTCGAATTTTCGTTTCGGGAGGAACCTGAAAGTAGAATTCAGTCTCAAGAAGAAGGAGAAGATAACGTCGGTCAGAATGCTTCTGACGGTTTTGAAGAATTCCTTCGAGAAAGTTTTGAAGACGAAACCGTTTTCCCGAGGTACTTAGATAAGATAATCAAGGCACTCGTGGAAAAGTGTAAAGCGACCAAGGAAAAAGAAGCTCGGGTTCATGGATCATCGGAAAATGCGTCGTTCCCCTCATTGCACGCAGCCACAAGCGGGAGCTACAAGCAGAAGTCAAAATCTGGCAAACTTTCAGTCAAACGAGCAAAGTCAAGTTCTTTCGACTATTCTTCTGAAGATTACGAAGTCTGCGTCATCAATGGTCGCCAGGAAGTTCGTATTGTAGATCTTGGATTTCAGCAGACGTCCACTGTTCGACATCAGAGGCTCACTGCAGTCGCTAGGCAGGAGGATTTTCTTGATCCACAGATATTGCAGGAATTGCTTGTTAAAGAGCCCGACAAGTATCTACCTTGCACACTTCGTCTTAATTCCGAGATTATTCGCACGGCGTATGCGGAAATATCGGATACAAAGACCCCAGACATTAAAATCAGAGGAAGAGTCCGGGGAGCGTTCGATATGGATCACGTGGTTGTCGAGAAAACGGATTACCAACCTTCTTCGTGTGATGGTCTTTCTGGGTGCAAAGGAAAAGTAGCTGGTAAGTTTAATAGCTTCGCTTGAACACTAGCCCTTATAGTATCTTCATTTCAAACGAACAACAGTTTGTAAAAGTAAGTGACAAATCATTTCTTTTCGTTTTAAATCTACCAGCAAAACCCATATTTCATTTGCCTCTTCTTCTTTTTTTTTTTTTTAGTTTCCTTCCTTCAAATTTTCTTTCCACGTTACAAATTACATGAACTATAAGTCCATTTTCCAGGTCTCGTTTCGGTAAAATTCAGTAAACAACCCCTCATATAATTATCTTTACGATCGATCAGGGTATTTATTGTAGTGCTTGTTCAACTAACAGTAAAATAATCCTTTGAAAAAATCCCTAATGACTGTTAAAAATCTTATCCATAGGAGTACTGAATCATATCATTAGGCCACACGAACGTCAATACGTGTGCAAAGCGGATTACGAAAGCCGTGGAGTAATGATTCCAATCAACAAGTCCATGTCCAAAATAGTGATTCTCTCTGACAATAATTTGAACGGTTTACCTCTTTACAAAGAAATGCATGATGGGAAGGAGAGACCATTTAAGGTCGAAGTGATGGATTTCACAGAAGCACTGAGTGGAAAGTTCTTGTTTCTTGTCCAGTACCTGCAGTGGAGGTCAGATTGCCATAACCCTTTGGGCATCGTTATACGGAAGCTAACTCAAGGGAATACTTTGTCTGACAGCATGAAAATTTTATGCGCCGAACATGGAGTGAGAGATTGGTTTAGCAAAGAGAGTAAAGCAGAAGTCCAAGCAAAGTTCCCACCAGGATGGTCAATATCAGTTGAGGAATATGGAAGTCGCAAGCAAATTGAAGGGGCGTTCACGATTGATCCCGACAATTCCAAGGATCTAGATGATGCACTTACACTGGAACAGCTCTCAGATTCTGTGAACCGGGTGGGAGTTCACATTGCTGACGTGAGTTATTTTGTGGAGCCAGGGACCCAGTTAGATAAAGACGCCATGTTCCGCAGCACGTCCTACTATCCAGGTCACGACTACCAGAGCGTACCTATGCTGCCACGTGAGCTCAGTGAAAATCACTGCAGCCTTCTTCCTGGTAAAGATCGTTTGTGCGTATCAGTGTTTCTTGACGTGTCAGAGGAAGGACAGCTTGTTAGCCAACCAAAGATAAGACGCACAATTGTCAAGTCTTCTTGTCAGCTCACTTACCCAGAAGCCCAAAAAATTATCGATGGTCAAGACACTTCACTGCATCAGACACCACAAGATGTTAAAGAGAAAATTCGAGCCCTGAGTGCCCTCGCCCAAAGAAGAAGAAAGTTGAGACTTCGCGATGCTAGTTTTGATCATTGGTCAAACAGTGATGATGATGGAAAAGATTTTGAGGCCCACGAGTTAGTGGAGGAAATGATGCTTCTAACAAATGAAGAAATAGCCAAATTTCTCTCTCAGCAAATTCCAGACAGGGCACCACTACGAACCCAGCTGCCACCTAAAGATCACAAATTGAGTGACTGGGTTAGACAATACGGCCAGTTTGTCAAGTATTCCCTGTTTCTGCGTGGCTTTTATCTTGAAGAAACCCTTAGCAAAATGGCAAAAGAAGCGATAATTTCAGAAGCTTCAGAATTTAAAGTGCAAGATTCAGTCTGGTCTGAGCTCTGTAATGCTGCGGAGACCGGAGACCAAGCCAAGCTACATAAATTGATTTGTAACGAGAGCAATCATCCTCAGCTGGCTGTGGCAAATTCACAGTTTCGGCGAATTCAGCCCAAGTCTCAGTACGTCTGCGAAAGTGACCAACCGAAGGAAAACGTTGTGCACTTCTCTCTGGGGATGCGTTGTTATACGCACTTCACGTCACCCATACGACGTTACATAGATATCCAAGTACATCGACTCGTGTTGGATTTAGTCGCACAAAGCCCTGACGCAAAGATATCTTCGAAGGACCAAGTTGCTAAGGTGTGCCGCCGTTCCACTTTTGCTCAGGACAACTCCAGGAAGTTTGACAAGGCAAGCAATAAATTGCATCTGGCTGCAAAGCTAAAGGAGAAAAGCCACGAAACTACAGCAGTGATTGCCTTGATCGACACTGATAAAGAAATTACTCTAGAAATTCTGAACCATGAATATAACCATCTCTCAACGCGACAGAGAAAGGTGAAGCTGAGCAGTCTTAACCCGTTTGCCGTTGAACCTGTTACGAATGGCTCGGAAATAGTCCTTACTTGGAAGCTAAGATTATACATAGCTCCAGAAGGGAAGATCATCGAGGAAGCCAAGAAGGAAAGGGAAAAAATCGCATTGCTTTTATCTGAAGAAAAGGTGAGAAACAGAGAAGTCCTGAACTTGCCAGCAGAGAACTGGCTGGAAATCCTGGAAGCATTTCAAAGGGAAAACTATGGAAAGCTTAAAACGATGATTAGCAAGACTGACAGAGATCGACAATTAGCTTCACAGTTACCTGGATCGAGCCGGCCTGGCAAACCGCATAAGTCTTCTAACGATGGAAAAGTTGACAAAAACCAGGAACATTTCTACGAGAAAAAATTATCCCTAAGGAAGTTTGACGTGGTAAACATTCAATTGACCGCACACATGACACATGGAGTTTTTCACCCCGAAATTCAGCTGTTTAAGATCAACCCCAGTGTGCATATTTGCGTTGAGCATCGCAAGTATCCTAGGGACTGTTTTGCAACGACAGCAAGGTACCAAGCGTCACGGAAGACCTACGCCAGTGTGGATAAGTACATTGATGCCTGGAAACCCGTTCTTGCCATGGAAGCCGCTACCAGGACGGTCGACGAAAGCGACGAGTTCACCATGTACCATTTGAAGATTGAGTGGAAAAAGGATATCAATGGAAACCTGGAAGGCTCATTTAGCCTCCGAAACGAATACTGCTCAAGTCGTCAAATAGAATTTTATTCTGGAGATTTTGTTTGTGTACGTGTGCGGGAAGACAGTAACATGAAGAAAACGAGCTCAGAAAACAATTTTGCTTCCCCTGAGAGGATTGAAACAGAGGTCAGTAAACGTTTTTCCCAACAACTGTACTTATATCGACAGAGAACTTTTTTGAACCAAACGTATCGATATAGAAAGTGGAAATGGTAAATTCATAGGGGAAAGATGTAGGGTGGCCTCGAAGGGCCCAGGAAAATTCCGTTAGGTGCTCTGTCGATCCTTACCCTTAGGCCCTCTACTTGTTTGTTAGTCTAGATTACAATTAAATTCTAGACGATGACCTGTACAAATCAGAGCTACATAGTTTTTCCAGATACACTTGTCTTCGTTCCTGACCACTTGAAAATTAACCATGTTACACAATCGGCCATTTCGAAACTAACACAGTACGTTTAGATTAAACGTGTAACAACGATGCTACACTCACACTCTATGTCACATTCTGTGTAACTAAATTACATTATAACATCATAGCTAGCAAGTTGTTCTATCATACTCAGCGTGGGTAAGCGCGCATCATGCATTAATGTACGCTAATAGCTTGAGCAAAGTACGCTTCTCTTGTTTGTTTGTTTGTTTTGGTTTTTGTTACGTTTTTTTGGGGGGGGGCTTGGAGGGGGGGGGGTTTACGCTTCTCTTGTGCTCTCTAATCTTGCCGCGTACTTCGTAACCCGATTATGCAAGCTGAATCATGAACCATGTTGTTATCCTGTTGCTGAAAGGAGGTTAGATATATTAGGAATCGGATGTTTCTTTCGATAAAACATTTGGTTTGTTCTCATTAAGGGAGACACAAACCTTTTGAATGAAGACCAATTCAGCGTCACTAAATCAGCAGTCCCCACGTCGGTTAGAGGCAAACGCCGTCATGAATCCAGTTGTGCGTCAGAGAGTTACTGGGTGGGACACTGCATCATCAAGTACGCTAAAGAGGTGCCAGACAAAGATACTTTGAAGGTCACGGTGGATCTTCATCAGTCAGCATCAGATTTTCCCAAGGAGCTGCTGAGTGGAGGTGTCCACCTGAGTACTTTGACTGTTCTTCACCGTTTAATTCCCCACAGGTAAACAATTTAATTAATTTCTGACAGGCAGCTGTTTATTTTCAGTTCTTCTTGTTGCGTGTATTGAACATTTGTGTCAATTTTTTAGAGTTATTTACCTTCAATATGACTGTTACAGTGCATTTGACTGAACCTGCACATAGGAAAAACTGTGAAAATGTTGCATGTACTGCTACTATCATATTTCTTACTATTTTGTCCCGAAAACCACGTCCAGGTTTGCAACGGTACTCTTCACTTAACGCTGATAAAAGCCAATTACCCTTTTCTATAGGCGGATGTTTGCTGCTTTGTGCTCTCTGCCAAGTGCATCACAACTAGCACATTCCATTTGCATGGGAAATGAGCCAAGCCAAGGTCAGCTTACATAAGTTTCCACTTCTTAGTACCTTTATTGTTGTAGTCATGTTAGCTGTTATCATATGTTTACCTTTAAGCTATGAATTCCTTGCTCTTATTGAACTGCATCTCTTTCCTGGGGAATCAGAAATGGTATATCAAATCATCTGCCAAGATTAAATTAGAAAGTAAAACACTTGTTTGCCATTGTCGTTTAATTCAACTGCAAAAATCTGTAACCGACCTAAATTTATTTTGTGAATTTGTCGGACGTTTTGAATCAGAGTTTCTAAGTTTTGCATTGAGACACCCTTCCTTGGCTCAAATTTTAAATTGTTCACGTAAACAAATAAATTTGTATTCCAACTGTTGAATCCCAAATACGTGCAAAATAACAAGGTAAAAACTAAGCTTTTTATCCTGCCGCTTAACTTTCATTTGTTGTTTTGCCACGGCTTGAAAACGCACGCAGAAGTTCATGGCTCAGCTTGATGTTGCCTTCACCAAAGGAGTTTTGAGGTCCTTCAGTTTACACATTTCCGTCCAATGAGAGTAACATTTCTGTTCGGAGCTGTAACATAACTATTGACTGAGAAATTTTTTTTTTCTTTTTGGCGTGAACTCTGTAGTAACCGAGCTAGATGTTTGCAATCTCTATTTAGTTCGTTGCTGCAGAACGTAGAGGTGTTAGATGGCATCATTAAACTATGGATCTCAATTTTAAAATATAGCTGAAATTCTTAAAGGAAAGAAGCCTTATTGCCAAAAAAGGTTTCAAAATGGTGGTATGAAATGCTGGGATGTTTGATGTGTTGCCGAGGCCATTTCTTATATAGACGGCATCCATTGAAAGGGAAATTTGAAACTTTTTTCCGGAAAGCTTGTCCCGGCATGGTAGAGGGAAGTAATCGTATTACGAACGTGGCGTTAGGTGAGCTACACAAAAAATGCTTCTAGGTAAGGTGGCTGACAACAGTGTCCAGTTCTTCGTAGCAGTTATACTTTGAAGGATCAATTCTATATATCATCAATATATCAAGAGATGTTAAAGTTACAATATTGATGGTTTACACTGTCATGCAATTAAAAAAAACATCGTTAACCAGTCAACAAATTAAGTCAAGAATCTGGGATATGATAGATAATTGATTTATAAACAACCTCGCCAACACTTAGGTCCGTGCGGTTTTTCATTCGCGCATTATTCGGAAGAGTGTTTTACACAAATTTAGAGAGTTTTTGTCTGGAGACGCCATGTTGGTGCCCTTCTAGTCCAAGAACTGTTCAGTTAGGAAAAACGTAAACGATAACTCCTCTTTTAGCCTACGCGAGAGCCCTCTCGGGCCGCCATTTTAGTGTCACACAACGCATAAACCTGGAAATTCAAACGTCCCCTCTAACGAAATGAGGAACCCTGTCGAGCTTAAAAGATGTAAAACGTCAAATTCTTAGAGGGTCTTATATCTGATAAAACTAAAACTTCAGAAGGATTGGTTAGTTTTTGATTTTGGAAAATGATCGATGACTTCAAATGAAAACCAGGAATTTGTGTGTCATTGGGTATTGTTGCCTTTAGCCTCTGTATCAAAACGAGTCCTCGCGCAAAACTTTTCTCATGAAAATGAATTTGATTTGCATGAAAATGAACATACAGATGAAACGTATTTTCATAACGATGGTTTTGCACTCGTTTTGAGACATAGGCAAAGGGCAACTCGGAAATGGCCTATTAACAATGACATAAAAAGGATGACCCGACAAACTTGTTTACAGATAACTGGACATTTATACGATATCGTCATTAATTGAAGCGTCATCTGATAAAGAGTGGTAGTGTTGGTGAAGGAAAGAGCTAGAAACTGTTGTGAGCCAGTTAAAAGTCAGAGGAGTCGTCTCCCACACATAAACAAAAGTTGCACTTAAGTGATCTACAATTAAGATCCTTGATCACTTATGAAGAATGGTCTCAAATGATACCCTCCCCCGTCATTGGTTTAAAAACCAAAAAGCATTTTATCTTACTTCTTTAGAGGACTTTGGGCCCCCACCGTCCTCAAACCTGTCAATTGTCAGGGAGCATCCCAACTGTGGGTTTAAGCCTTTAAATCAGTATCAGGAAGAAGCAGTGAAAGAGGCGCTTGGGAAGCCTTTCACCCTTGTTCAGGGTCCTCCAGGTAAGCATGAAGTTAACTCGTACCTTACAAGCTTCTCTTTTTCGCTGTCTATTTTAAAGCTTTATTTTGCTGCTTCGTTATCACGATACATTCTAAACATTATGCTTTTGACAAATGTCCTGGGCCGTATATCTGACTCCTTGCTTTGATGTTCGCGCCCATTGTTAAATTAAGCAAGTTGGTTTGGATTTACAATCTTAGAAGTAATGGGCTAAACTAAGTACAAAATTCTCATAGGAGTAGATTTTTACATAGGTCGTACACGTACGTCATTTCTCGTATTTAGAATCAGCTGCCAATGCAGTAACTGCCTTTGATGTAACCGTACTTATATACATATATTCATTATTAACTATCTTTAGACTCGACAAAATTAATTGTATAGATATGTGTAGTTCTTTTATACGCATTTAGTTTTTACCATGTCAAACACATTTATCATGAGCCTCCGGCTCGGGAGACTGGGTAACCATCGCCT
>Ga0126339_10001841_pt1 | contig 14834 bp, 6 predicted proteins | sample OrbTmetagenome_2_FD_92532 | JGI IMG/M metagenome (GOLD analysis project Ga0126339, IMG submission 92532) | Coral microbial communities from Petempiche,Puerto Morelos, Mexico - Orbicella T R C metagenome | ecosystem: Host-associated > Invertebrates > Cnidaria > Coral | place: Petempiche,Puerto... | reverse complement strand
GGGGATACACATATCACTGTGACAGGGGTCTTCGATAGATGATCAAGTAATAGGTAACAACTAATTGACAAGAAAATTTAAGCCAAGATTGATATTTTATTACAATATCTGGAATCGATTTTTCTTTTTTTTTTTTCGAGTTTCTTGCCTATGAAAGATGCAAATATAATATTTATTAATTAATTACCTGGACCTAGATATGGTTGTTCAAATCATGATAAAGAGGACCAAGATAATCTGTCAAATTCACATTCTACCCTCAAAAGCTGTAATCAATGAACTTTCTCAACCTTTTTTGTAAAGAAAATATCTCATGACAGTTGAACAATGTCACAATGTAATAAAAATTCACACGGGAGTACTGGTCAGTACTTTGAAATGACATATTAAATAACAAAGTTATAAATCCGGCCAGAGGTTTTCAATCAAATAGAGAGATCACTTTCTTCATATAGACTATTGCTAAATTCACAAAACTAACATAATGTATCTAATGTATGTTATTTGCTTATGAAGTCAGAACATTATACTTACTGACTAGAAGAAGAACAGAATTTTATTCTAGATAAAAGATTTACTTCATTTTGTTCTTCTTATATGTATATATCCCCACCCAAAACTGTTCAACTGAATACAATAACTGCCCATTTATTTTGAATTTCCACATAACTTCTAGCACATAGGAAATAAGAAAACCAGAATGCAAAATACGAATGTCACGGGTGATTCTGATTTATACAATTCAAGATACTTGTGCCTACTCATCTACGTACTACTAAAAAACATGGAAACCCAGAGGTTCAAAATCCAGCTAGCAACTGGATTCTTTGCTGCTGCCAATCACAATGATTATCATAATAATACTGCACTATAACAAAATACTGCACCTTGAGGACAAGAAATATAATTGGATCAAAATCTTTGAATCAAAATCCACAGATATGACCCACTACACTGAATGAAGTGAGCTTCATTTAAACAAGGTTTACTTAGATGATAGCCTCGCACGCAGACAATCTTAGGGCTTGTCACACATGTAACGTGTGACAAGCCCTAAGCGCATCTGCGTGGGAGGCTACTCAGATAACTGACAACAACAGAAAATGCAACCGTTGGTTACAATACAAATTTCATAATTCCCACAAAAGTGTAGTAACAAGTCCTTTCAGTTAAGATTGGGTTAAATTAAAAACTATGCTGGCCTAATCCAAGCATCAGTTTTGCAGAGTTTCCTATCACAGAACCCTGGTTCCTGGGAAAGTTTAAACTTCTTTTTGAATCCAAAGAACTCATTTTTGAGGCTTTGAACAGCAAACTACTCACGGAGGATATTAAAAGTTTTTTTTCTCACTTTTTCTTCATGGTCCTACATGTGCAGTTCCAGAAAATATCCATACTAACCCACAGAAGAGATTGGAATTTCCTGGGAGGTGGGGGGTGGGGAGATCTCTTAGCCTGTCAACACAGACGTATTTCTGGCTTTCACTTGGTTCCGCCAAAAATAACTGACAAGTGACAGCCAGAAATATGTTTGCGTTTGCAGGCTAGGGTTCTCTAAGACCAAAAAATTTAACAAAATGTGTGAAGATCAATTGGAATTTTCAGAGGTGTGTGGTGGTCTTAGAAGAACAAATTCCTTCTACGGGGGAGGTATGGATATTCTCTGGAACTACATAATGTGAAATCCAAAGTCAAGAAGGAAAATTAATAATAATAACAATGTCAACAAAATTATTCCTCTCATCTACACTTTAGGAAAGGACTATAGGATTACATACTGAAAGCCTTTCTCATAATTTATGATACAGGATAATATAATTTAAAATAATTACATAGATATATGTCTACTTTAATTCACTTTGTAATGGGTCATAGAAGACTTTTTTCGAACATGATTTTTTGAAATCCTTCAGGAGCGTGATATACAAAATCACAGAAATTAACATCAATTATTGAACCATCATCAACTGCAAAACAACAGAATCAACAAAGAGATATTTAATAACATTTAACACAAGTTACATGTATTAAATCAAAGTTTCTTAGTGCAAATTAATCATGTAGTATCATAAGCCCACAAAGCAAGCAGATCACTTGAATTATCTAGTATTAAAATAATGCAATGTGTGAAGAGGGATAGATAATACTTATTTGTTTTAAAAGATAATTATGTCATTCCCATTGATCTGACACAGAAAAAGAAATACCTTAAGATTGTTAAATATACCCCCATCATCAAAGCCCTGGCAAATCATTTAATTCTCTCAGCACTGAAATTCAAAATGCCTCTAGTATTGCTGTGTTCACCTCTAAAATTAAGTCATCTTTCCTAGTATAAGTATATCTTACTTCTCTTAGTGTGTTTGTTCACGCTTTTTTCGCTTTTTTTTTGTCATTTGCTTTTGCGCGTTTACGTGTTTAGCTTTGCTTAACTACTGCTAAGTAGTTAAGTTGCTAAATATCACAGACTGTACCTGTCTTCACCAAGAAGTATAAAAATAAAGAGATTTTTATTCTATAACATGCATATCAAGATCTAACTTAAGGTCATTCCACTGAAATAGAACCTACACTGAAATTTTTGTGAAACTTTGCCTATTGATTGTTTATATTATAGGAACTTAAATTTTGAAATAAAAATTAGGGGTCCCCATGTTTGTTTAGCAGCAACAGCACCTTGTTTATACCCAATATATCCTTATAATAGCACCATGATTGTTGTCACGATTGCTTGCTAAATTCACATTTCCGACGATTGCTTTTTGTTCTACACTGAGGATTAGTCCATATTTATTTTACACAGAGAAATTTATTACTCCGTTCAAAACAACAGAAAAAAAAAATGATAGGTCACCATACTCATTTGCGAGAACATGACAATTTACCTGGCGAGGTCCAGCCATAAAGAAAAGGCCGCCATTTTTTAATGCACGCACGCTAATCACGCGTGAAATTATGTGCAGTAGGGATGCGCACTGCAATACTGGGGAAAGACCTTAAAGCTAGAGTTGCATGCACTGGGTGTAATCACCATCATTAGGGAACAGGTTCAGTGTAACCTTTATAGCCACAACAAACAGTGGGCTTAGTATAACATTGTATCAGGTGATACTTACCATAGAATACTGGATACACTGTTCCCTTCATTCCTGTCAATGGACAGTGCAAGTGCTTTCCATTGTGATAGAAGTTAAGTTCTACATGGTCATACGTACAAGCCTAAAACATGGAAATATCACGTTCAGTCACACCACAAGAGGTAGATACTCACTCATGGTCCTTGCAAACATAACCCTGAGTATTTTAGAACACTTGAACAAGTACAACTTCCAAGAAAGGTTTTCCTACAGAAGTGTAAAAGCTTACATGTACTTAACAATACCAAAAGGTATTACTATTATGGTTAGAGGTTGTTTACCGCTGGTTGATCAAAGTTCACAGTGTGTCAGGGCGATATAGAAGAAAGTCATAAATACAAGCATTTGTGGTTTGCAATTCCTTTGCACTGAAACACCGCAGGTTCAATCAACCAAAGGTAAACTACTACTATCATACCTTTCCACATTGTCCCATAAGCTTTTTCACTTGATCTGTATGAAAGTCTTTCTCAGCTGCATGCTGTAAAATTTCAGTTGGAGCCCTTGAGACTATTTGTATGTACATTGTATGTCCAGGGAAGTCATAACAGATGTGAAGAGGTTTCAAACTGAAACTCTAGCCAGGTGCAAATTGTGGTCATTTTGTATAATAATTGTCAAATTATTCTTGCATTATTTCATACTTATAATGGTTTGGAGGACAGATGCCTAGATGATCTTATTAATATCTTTTTGTTTCGTTATTTAAGAAATAGAACATGTACCATGTTTTTGTCGAGTTATAGAAACATGAGTGGACATTTGGGAGAATGAGAAAAGTTGTGCAAACAGGAGCTGACAGGCATGTGCTTCAACAGCTTTTATAAATAACTTGTTTACTTTGATCATGAAAATGTAAATTATCTTTGCTTGTATCATCATTATGTCAAGGGCTTGTGCTAGTTCTTTTTTTCCTATTAAGTTATAGAAACACTCTTTTAAACCAATCAGTACCCAAATTTTCTTTGAGCTATTTTCTAATTGATCACAGACGACATCAAGAACATTAGTGACAAGCTCAGCTAACACACTGTGTGCCACCTTTTATTGTTGTTACAACAGTTTGGTGTCATCTGCAATCAATCACTGGACAGATGCACAGCAATACAGAATCTCTTTGTTTAATAGACAAAATGTAAGATCATCAAGAATAACACCAAGCGCTTAAACATATATTTTTGTTATCAGACTACTGGGCTTCTGGTTTGCATTGGATTTTAAGAAAGCTTTCTATCACATACAAACTTACAATCATGTCTCCCTCTTCTGGTATTTCTCGTATTCTGTGTCGTACTATTCCATTATGAGCTACAGAACCATCAGATCTTAGAACCCAGCTCTCCATATTGTTTCCCAATGGTATTTTGTTCAAGTCGCATCTTTTCGTTGCAAGTCCAACACCCCAAGCACCTGTGAGTCAAACATGTATGTGTACATTATTATAACTGAACCTTATTTCACAGTTATGGAGCGCCTCCATGTAATCAGTTGAACTCTGCTCTGTACCCAAGATTGAACAACAGTCCAGTGCAAAAAATTTCTCTAGCGTTGCACATGTTAATATTCCATTTAGTGCTAAGATCATTCATCAGGGAGTTTTTCAAAAAGTTCTAACCAAATCAAGCTTAGCAAAGGTGCTATGATAAAATGCTCCTTTCCAGAGTTAGGTCAACAGACAGGAAAATTTGGTTCTTAGCCCCCCAACCCCTCTTACCAAACCAACCCTGATGGGAGTATGACTTAACCTCTCAAATGTGGTGGTGTTGGATAGTTCAGGATAGTGCCTGGTCCAGCACTTAAAGAATATTGGACTAGCGGCAGAGCAATGTGATTGGTTGATTTTCATTACTGGCCCTCCAAACCAACTCAAAGGTCTTATTAATGCTGTTATTATGCTTGTTTAACCCATTGAGTCCTGTGCCGGCCTTTGTTCCCCTTCTGAGTTTATCACCTTTGACCAAAATTGGCATCATCTATACTCAAGTTCTGCGGGAGGAATATATATTTCCAATGATACCCAGATCAGAGTGATCAACTCGATGGAGCCTGAGATATACACGAAAATGCTCAGAAATTTGAGCAAAAAACTCGCAGCAAAATTTCCTGCGACTGCACTTAGCTACTCCATGGTAAAAATTGCCCGTCTCAATGATGCTTTCTCAGAAATTTTTCAACTGGAAGCCAGCCCAGTAGAAGGTCAATCACTGCCACAAAAAGATAAAAAAAGGAGAAAAAGGAAAGGTGAAAAAAAAAATTAAAAAAAAAAAACACAAAAAGCCTAAAGACGTAGGTCACTTTCTTGACCAAAAACTCTATCGCAATTTTGATTTCTGAGCATGCCAGAGCAAAAAATGTCATAAAACACAGTGCTAGTAGAAAGACAGGTATGCTGTCATGTTGCAAATTCCTTTTTGAGTAGATTGGAGCCAATTTTGCTCATATCAAGGCTGAAAATCGCCAAAAAATGCGTTTTTGGTGAAAAAATCCAGGAGTCAATGGGTTAATGGTCATTATAGTAGCCTAATACCTCCATTTTGAGAATTTCCTCTTCTAATTCATTTACTTCCCTGCGTGCCCAATGAATGAAAACCGATTTAATCGATACAATCGATTCCAATCAATATAATCGATAATCGATTAATATCAGAAAGAGTATCCTCTTTCAATACTTGCCTATTAAGATTGATGAAAATCGATGACAAATATCGATATAATCGATAGCAATTACAAGGAGTTGAATTGTGCATATCGATTTTCAACAATTAATTGCGACAATCGATAATAATTGATTAATTATTATGGATTATTTTGACAATGATCGATTTTCATCAATTGAGCGTGCCAGGTTTACTAGTGTCATTCACAGGGGACCACAGGGAAAACACGGAGGATGGGCAAGAACAGTCTCCTTTTTAACAGGGTACAAGGTTCTTAATCGGCTTACCTCCTGATTGTATTTTCATTTCAAAGTAGCATTTGTTTTGAAGGATTGCGGCGTTCGCCAGAGCCGCTCCAGAACCGCAAATTCTTTTCCCAGATTTCACAATGACAACTTCATTTCCTAAAAACCAAATCGAGCTCTTAAAGAAGTATACATAAGTTCTCAAATTGAATCACTCAAGCGATCAATCAAAGTGTGAAAAACAGACAGGCTCTTTTCATAAAAGCAACTTGCAGTGTTGAAATCACTCACCCATGTGTCCTGTATCCAGCTGCACTTGGGGGACCTCTCTCGGCTGTGGATTCCTGGGTTGCTGATATCGCCTTAAGCAACATAAAATTCCCAGTCCACAGGATTCCATTATCTTTCTTTGGTAGTGAAATTCCTCTTTTATCTCGATCGCCGCCACATCCTCACAGTTCTTCCTTCATTCTCGTGACCACGCGAGAAACTGGACATTAGTAGCCTCGTTTCAAAAATTATTCACGAATTCGTTTCCAGTTTTCTACCGTCGCTTTAGCGCCAACATGGCGGCCAAGGAAAGTCTTGTGGCTGGTAAAGAATTTTCACTGAACTTCTACAAATATAAAGCTGAAATATATTTTGACTCATTACAGACTTGGTCATTACATGACATTGTTTGTATTTATGTTGTAGTTAGAGGAACAGACGGGTTATCTATGGTTCATGGTTCACCATCCTTTAGGCAACACGAGGGATTTGGAAGGTTTGTGCGTGGATGTTATGACCTTTTATGTTAAGCTTTAATAAGTTAAATAGAAATTGGGGTTGTAATTTACAACGTTAAGTGTGACTTTTTCATAAAAGTATCTTTACAAAGAGATACTGCATTTCTTTTTTTCCTCAAGATTTAAGCGATGATGTCTGCGATATTTCATTATTTATTTTGTTGTTTACGTTTGGATTTTAGCTTATGAGAAGGGCCATTCCATTTAATATCCGTACCCCTGCCCCCCTATCGAGAAGCTTTAAATTTTACCCCCTCGGAAAAGTTAACTTTTTATCCCCCCCACCAAGAAAGTAAGATTAAAGTGCCGACACACTTCCCCCTTCAGGATTTGTAAAAGATCAAAGACACCTCATATAGTTGCCCCATCAGAAACGGCCTCTAAAGACCTCACTCCTCCCCCTCAGATTTCCTAGACCCTCTTTAGGGGATTTGTGGGTGGGGTGGGGTGTAAGTAAAAAATGGAATGGCCCAATGCACTCTGAAACTGTGATCCTTCTGGAGAAAATAGCTGAGTAACAAGTCGAGAATCTCATACAGATGGTATATATACAGTGTAGTGTTACCAGATCTGAGCAGTGCTTCTGATATGTTTCTTGTTGCTTTGATTTGTTGTTGTATTTTAAGCAAATGAGGATCATATCAACATTTGAGTAGCATTGCATTAGCACTAAAGAATTTCTTGTTGCATATTTGCACAAATATCTCTATTTGTGTAAATTCAAGTCAAACCTTAGAGTAGTCAGCTAGTGTTTCACAGTGAATTCTGATGAAGTGTCAGTCTATGTGTAAGTCTCAGGTAAGAACATGTATAGGGTTGCTAAGGATAGGAGAAAGTAGACATTTCTAAAACTTGAATAATTCAATAAATGTTCAAAAGACAGACAAAAATCAGTTTGGAGACAACTTAGTAATTGGTATGTACAAAACCAAAGAGCTGAGTTATGGAGTTTAATAACCCTGTTTTTTCAAGTAAAAGTGTCCCATTTTTGTCCCATTTTTTTAATGCTGAGTCTATCACCTTAAGAAAGGTGACCGCTTGAATTGCTGGAAGTCCCCTGCTAAGGGATGGTGATAAAATGTTTTCTAAATAATATCAACAATTAGGCCATGAGCCTGAGTTTTCCATGAATGAATAGTCATTAAGGGGTAGCCAAGTTGACTATCACTCCTAAATAATGAGGGTAAGTAGTCAAATAAATATTGTTTGGCACTATGGAATTACTGCACAAAACCTGTAATTTTTTGTTTGTATTTTTAGCCTAAAATTAAGAATGATATTCAGTTTCAAGAGCAGTGCATGCACAATCATTGTCTGTCAGCAAATAGAAAATCATGAGAAAACCAATCAGATTCATGTATTTCCAACAGAACACCGTCCTGTAGCTGAGGCTAATAACAAATAGTTAAGATGAGAGGCAAGTAGTCACTCAAAGGAGACATCTGCCATCCTTAGATTGGTTTAGCGTCCTTTTCCCTCTAATTATTGTTTTATTGTGGCAGTTATAATGATATGATTCTTCTGTTTTCAGCGACAACTCACCAAGATGCAGAGTAATGACATTTAGTTCTGATGGATCCTTGTTTGCTTGGTGTAACGGCCAGAGGTGAAGACTGCATATTGTGTGTATTATTTCCCATTTCCAGCTAAATTGCTGCAGTTACAGTAATTTGCTTTGTAATTTTCAAAGAAGTTTGGAAGCAATCAGTTGGATCTAAAAAGAACAATGTCTCTTATGGTCAAGTGGGCTACAATGTAGTGAATCAGTCAATTATTAATGAAATAATCACTTAATCCATTGCTTAGCCAAGTAAGTCAATCAATCAGTTGATCGATCAGTTCATCAATCAATTGATTTGTCTGTCCTTCTGTCCATCTGTCCTTCTGTCCATCCGTCCATCCATCCTGGTCCATTTGTTTGTCTGTCTGTCTGTCCGTCCGTCAGTCACTCAAATACTTTTTTCACATTACATCCTACAATGTGTGATTGTGTACTTATGTAACATTATGTCAGATGAGACCTGGCTGTAAACTGATTTTTAAGACAATAATGTATTATCCAGTTCATCTCTCTATCTGTCTCTCTATCTGTTCATCAGTCTGTCTGCCTGCCTGCCTGCCTGCCTGCCTGCCTGCCTGCCTGCATTACTGACTGACTGTTTGTTCAATTCACAGTGTGCTAGTTGTGGAGACTTCCCAGTTCAGTTTAGTATGCCGTATTCCTAAAGAGAAAATATTTTGCATGGCATTTTCACCAAAAGGCACTCACTTGTCAACATGGGAGCAATACTCAGGTCAGGAAGTAGTGAGTAAATCTATAAGCCTTCAATATTTTGTATATACTCTTATCATTTCTGATCTCTAGGTCTCACAACAAATGATTATTAATCCTGACAGCTATGAACAATCACCTTTGAAAAAAAAAGCCTTGGTCTCTTAAAACAAAGTTAAGGAATCTGAGAGCTGATGAATAATTTAATGTTGTTATAATTATAGACACAGATGTTTTACTGGAAAATACACCACTCCCTCTTGTATATTGTTAATTATATAGTAGTTGGGATGCATGATTTGCTCTTGTTCAAATATTGCTCTGTGGTTTTGTAACTCAGCAATACCCTCAGGCATTGAACTTTGGGGAGCAAGGATGGTGCAGTGGTGAGAGCACTCACCTCCCACAATGTGGCCTGGGTTCGATTCCAGCCTGGTGCCATAGGTGGGTTGAGTTTGTTGCTGGTTCTTGCCTTGCTCTGATTGTTTTTCTCTGGGTTCTCCTCTACAAAAACCAACATCTCCAAATTCCAATTGGACCAGGATAAAGGAGCCGCATGAAAACTAGTTAGCACTGATGTGGTTTTCACTCTAACTATTGTAATTTACTTATTATTTGCTTATTATTATAAGGTACTATCTAGACTAATCAAAAGGATTAAGTCATATATGCCTTCTCAGATGGTTATCAATTATTTCCATGGTGTCTTCATCTTGAAAGTAATAGTAAAAGGCTTTTTCTGTGTTCTGTAACCAGTCAGCAAAGATCAGACTACACCAACAAACAATCTTGAAATCTGGAATCTTCAGGCAGGGAGATTAGTTGCTGGGTTTGCACAGAAGAAAAAGGAGACCTGGTAAGTGTTGCCAACTTACAACTTTCAAATTACCTGAATGGGTATAAAGCCATCTGAAATTGACTGGAAACTGCTTGGGCAAACTATTAAGTTTCATGAATTTTTAGCCATGGTTTGGATACATACTTTGTGGTAATCCTAGTGTGAGGTCTGTAGTTGTGTTCAAGATATTGGTCAAGTTCTTGTTTTGGAAGTTAATTGATCAACTCAGGTCTAAAAACCTGCCCTCAAAAATGGGCTAACCAAGCTAGTTCAAGAATTAAAAGTGTCTATTGGAATGCTGCCATCCTTCAAAACTCTGCTGATAAATTGGTGTGTCTCTGTGATCAGTTCTTGGGAAATACCAGCTTTAGAGTGAAATAATTTACTTTCAATCTGTTTTGTTTGAACAATGTTTTGAAAAAGCTATTTGCTGAAACCAGATTCATGAGCAGTCTATCTATCTTGTCAGTTTTGCAAAATTAGGACCGCTCAGGAGGCCAATCAGAATTCTCATCAATCCTTCTATTAAGATTTGATTCACCTATAGCCTTGATCTTCACACCTGAAACAAACTTTTTACTTTATGGGTGAATGGTATCAACTACAGGCATGTTGACCTGTAACATCAGGTGCCCATCAAGCATACTAAGCCGTAACATGTGTTACAGGTTGTGGCCCTTAGTGGCAGCCCTGCTCATTTTCATTTTACTCTAGTTTGTGATGTGTAATAACGGTTAGAAATGCCCAAAAGATTTGAGTCTCATCCTGGCAAGTAGGCAAGATCCAATTTTCAACCTTGAAGGATGCAAGAGAAAAGGGGAGAATTGTAATAAGAGAAACATCTTGAATCACCATAAAATATGCTGGCATTTTTGTTTCCTTCCAGGCAACCAAAGTGGAGTGAGGATGAGTCAGTGTGTGCTCGCTCTGTCACTAATGAAGTACATTGCTTCCATGATGCAGACTTTAGTATGTATCCTGCACATAGCATCCATGTCTTTTTCAGTTGACCTTTATTTTGGCTAAATGAAATTTGGACAAAATTTGTCGATTTATTTTGTCTTATTTAACAGTAAATCAATGTTTATTTAGGGGCATCCAATTTAGCACAGCTAGTCTAAATGAAGCCTGGTACAACATAAATTTGACAACAGTACAGATACACTGTAACATAAGAGTACATTTAAGCTTAATTTTCAATTCATCAAGACTCTCAGCTCACCTGATGTTTTGAGGAGAGAACATTACTGTTATATGCACGAGCTCCATTTATTCTAAATTCCCCTGGTACTTAGCAGATTTTGTGAGTGGATGGCACAGCAGATCATTTCCTCTGTTCTGATAGCTATGAATCTGATGGCCAAGCTTCAACTCTTAAACCTGCGGGCATGTTTTAATTGTACTTTTGATTTTAAAACACAATAAAATGTATGTATGTAAATGTATGTATGTAAATTCTGAAAGTGGATACAACACAAATGCTGGTCAGTGGTCCCATGGTGTTCTGAGGGAAATGCCGCATGCTTTCATGATGTTTTGTTAAGATGGATTTGTTCTTTTGCACCATAATACATAAGAAAAGAGTCACTTGGTAGAAACCTTGGCTGATGCAAACCCATATTAATAATGATTAAGTTTGGGAAAAGTGTAAAAGTCCTTAAAATTTGTGGTTCAGGCTATCTTCCAAAGTCAATCTGACTTTTGCTTTTATAAGGGTAAATAAACACTTTCTTTTTACAAACATAGTGTGTAATCTTTACTACTGTTTTAAAACCTGTATATCTAACGACCATCCATTAGAAATTAATGCTAATACAAATTCAACAAAAATAGACTAAAGGCATAGCCCAACATCAATTTTATCGACTAAAGTTAAAATCTAGTTAAAAAAATCTAGTTAGCTGTCATCACTCTACAAAGGCCTTTTTTGTCCCAGTGAATGGTCTATACATTCACTCTAATTTTAACCTTTCGTTAACGGCCATCTCTCCCCAACAAAACAACAATTGAAAACAAAGAATAGAATCTATTTTTGACGTCATGTTACAGCCCTCCCCATAACATCAACCTCTTTACAACAGCCACTTTCCTCTTTCTGCAAGGTGACCACTGTAGAGAGACCTCAATTGATTGTATTTTTTAGGGAGTACACAATAATGACAAGTGGATTAAAATAGGTGAATTGCTTTTGTAGCGTCCATTGTCACTAAGCTAAGGCTTCAAGGTGTAACAGACTTTGAGTTGTCTCCAGGTCCCCCACCTTTCACAGTGGCTGCTTATGTTCCTGGTGCAAAGGTGAAGTGTTATTTTCTTTTTTGCCTTTAATAATTGAACATTCAGAGCAGTTCCACTGGAGTGTTGAAAGTAATTCATGTGCATTTGATTGGCGTGAAATACTTGTACCAATGTGCTGTCCAAAACCAATTGTGACTTGCCTGCACACAATTTCCCATGCTTTGCATCAGAAACCTGTATTTGCTTTGAGTTTTGATTGGTTTGACACTAGATTGTTTGTGTAATTGATGATTGGCTTGAATGATTAGAGCAGTTTTCAATTGAGTGTCATGAAACCAATACCAAATTAATTACTTAACAGTCTTGAACCATTCTAAAACCAAAACCAGGAACAAAGAAATTGCCTGATTACTTTCGACACTCAACTGAAAACTGCTCTATTTCAATTGGCTTTGGTTTTATGACACTCCACTGAAAATTGCTTTTGTCTTCAAAGTACAACTAATATGACACTTAAATTAGTTCAAATGTCCCATGTAATACATTATTTTATGGGCATGTGTAGCTCAGCAGATGGGCAAGATGAGTTAAATCCTATGGCATATGGATTAATATGAAAAGTCAGTTTATCAGCCTTTCATAATCTTTTTCCAAATTCAGTGGCTCATACCCACTTTGACTGGCTTTCCATTTTGTTATTTGACATTGATGCCTGATCTGCATGGTCTGGCAAGCATTTAATGTGATGTTAGGTACAGTTTGTGGCATGGTTTAATGCGCTGTTCCAGAAAATATCCATACCCCTTCCACGGAAGGTTTTGTAGCTTGGACCACCCCTCTGGAAATTCCATTTTAGTGTCATACTTTCCTTTAAAAAAATGGGCTTTTGAAACCCACCTCCCCCTTGAAATTTCCATTAACCTACCTTGGGGTGGGTATGGATATTTTCTGGAACTACACAATGTTTGTAAGCTCAAAATGACTAAAATATTGAAAACAGGTTAGAGGGGACTAGAAAAGAGTGAGTTGCCTTGGGAACAGAATTTTATTAGATCTGTTAAGTGTGTTGCTTATAGAACTATTAGTAAGTCCACCTGGTTTCAATGGTCTCTGCAGCAAATTGACGGAGATAGCTTTACATGTGTTTATATTAAGCAATTAGATTATGAGCTTGAGATTTCCATCATGCATGGAAATCGACAGTGAAGAATTTAATTGTTTTAGTATGAATCTACAAAATCTTCTTCACAGATGTTTTGAAAATGCAAAGAAGTGGCTGCCAGTTTGTTTACAACAGAACAGATAGTGAGAAGCATAACCAATTAGAGGATGGCATTTGTGATAGAACGCTAGTAAATTTATACCAATAGTTGATATATTATTGGGATGAGTTTATGTAATAATCTCTCTTGATCAATCACTCATAAATTCATTACCATCATTATGCAAGGGAGAAGTATTTAATACTAATTTGTTGTTGTTTTTCAGGGTGCACCTTGTTATGTACGGCTATTTAGACACCCAAATTTTGACAGTCCAGCTTCTGTCCTTGCAAACAAGAGCTTCTTTAAGGCAGACAGAGTTAAACTGCTGTGGAACAAGAGAGGCAAGTACAACATAAAGACTGAGGGTAACAACAATAATAATCATTGACAATTTGACCCAGTCAACAGTCATTTCCTAAAGATAATGTATGGTTGATTACGCGACAAGGAGGGAAATTGTAAGATTACAGGAGTTAAGTATTCCAAATGATTGATTTAATTTTGGATGAACAAGATAGTGTGCTTTGGACATATACCAGTGAAATTTTAATTGCCGTTCAAGAAGATTATTCCAGATACCTGTACATTGAAGGAAGAGTGGTGAGCCTATATGGGGTGGCAAATGGTGCTTCAAAAACCATGGGTCTTGCAAAATTTTCATCAAATTTCATGGGTCTTGCAGTCTTGTTTTTTAGCAGTTATGTACATCTCACAGTCTCAATTTTTTCACAAAGCAGTATTGCAGTCTCAGGTTTTTGCAAGGCTAAGAAAGTCTCAAATTACCCGCTTGTTTGTTTGGTTGTTTTTTAAATGACCTCTGAATATCTTAGAACCTGAATGTCTTGAGCTCGCATTTTAAACACTTTTAAATCTCAGTCTCATAATTGAAGAAGGGAAAATGTCTCGGGCTGGCAAAGGAAAATGCTAGTTTCACCTTCTCGCAAAGTCTCGCATTTACCAATCACCACCCCTCGTATATGTATTGTAGCCTTAGCCACCTGAACTTACAATGCCAAATGAACTCCAGCTCTCTGTCTTCAAGAACTTGATTGCAGTTTAAATTTGATTAATTATTATTGGGAAAACCGTAGGGGAGGAACTGCATATTGAAAAGAGGGCAGTTCATTTAATCATCACAGCAGGTACAGTGGTTCATTGTTTAGCTAGTCTAATTTCTAACTTTAGGCTCGGCAGTCCTTGTTGTTACAGCAACAGATGTTGACAAGTCAGGGGCATCTTATTATGGTGAACAAACACTACAGTATATCAGCACCTCTGGAGAGAGCAGCATGGTACAATTAGGTGAGAGGGTGATCCCCCAAAGAACGAGGCCAATATCCAGCCATCTTGACCAAACAAGCTTGGTCAATAAAGGATTTATTATATGGCTTTCAGGG